>OCZT010004557.1_pt1 | contig 13948 bp, 10 predicted proteins | sample 1539031 | NCBI WGS metagenome assembly OCZT01 (sample SAMEA3539308, study PRJEB22396) | soil metagenome | biome: tundra; feature: field; material: soil | place: USA | collected 2010-05 | depth 0.15 m
AAAAATTGTAGTCCATAGGGGAATCGAACCCCTGTTACCAGGATGAAAACCTGACGTCCTAGCCACTAGACGAATGGACCGTACAAAGAACTTTAAAATGCGGATGCAAAGAAAGGATGTTTTTTTTGAACCGCAAAATATTTTGACCTAAAAATGTCCGATTGATAAAGTAGAGTTATTCTACCAGGTTGTTAATATTAAATCCGTCAAAATCCCCTGAACTCATTAGAAGATAAAGCGGGCACTTATAGTGACGGGATTTTATGAAAGAAAACATTTCTTTGGAATTATCATACACTTTTATGTTATCTCCGCCAAACGCCTTACTTACAACTTCTTTAGAAAGATGTTTCAGCTTTTTAAGTTCAATCGCATGAGGATTATAATAGACAAATGCAATGGTGGCATTTGCCAGAGTTCCCTTATAGAGAGGCAGGAAGTCAGAGCTCAGACTTGAATAGGTGTGAAGTTCAAGACATGCAATTATTTCTCTTTTAGGATACCTTGAGGCAATTGCTTCAACAGTGGCTTTCACCTTTGATGGCGAATGCGCAAAATCGAGATATACCAACCCATTTTCATTATCTTTCAGTTTCTGAAGTCTCCTGGACGTGCCTTCAAAACTCTTAATGGCTTCATAAAAATCATCTTCTGTAACTCCTACGGCAAGACAAACTTCCCGTGCAGCAGAGAGGTTTTGCATGTTATGTTCTCCGAATATTTTTACAGGCACAACCCTGTTATGCGTTGCTGCATAGAACCCGGTTTTGTTTTGAAAATATCCATGAACCTTATAAGGGATTTTCCTGATATTAATTGGTGCCGCAAGAACAACTTTTTTTACTTCAGCGTCACCATCAAAGTAAATCAATGATCCGCCGGCAGAAATTTTTTCTGAGAAAATCCTGAATTGCTCGACATAGTTTTCAAATGTCGGAAATACATTCATGTGATCCCATGCAATACCATTAAGAACTGCAATATCAGGCATATAAAGATGGAACTTTGGTCTTTTATCAAGTGCCGAAGAGAGATATTCATCTCCTTCAAAAACCGCAATATGAGCTTCATCCGATAGCCCAACCATAGTGTCGAATCCATCAATCTGAGACCCCACCATATAGTCAAATTTTATTCCAACTACCTTGAGGACATGCATTATCATAGCAGTGGTTGTAGTCTTACCATGACTGCCTGCTATAACTATCCGTTTTTTATCTTTTGTCTGGTCATAAAGATATTCAGGGAATGACATAATTTTTATCCCGAGTTCACGTGTTTTGAGAAGTTCAGGATTATCGGATTTTGCATGCATTCCAAGGATAACTGTATCAATATCTTTAGTTATATTGAGAGGATCCCATCCCCACTTTTCAGGAAGAAGACCATACTTATCCAATCTTGATCTGGATGGTTCAAAGATCTCATCATCCGAACCGGTTACGTTATACCCCTTATTATGCAGAGCAATTGCCAGATTATGCATTACCGAGCCACCAATGGCAATGAAGTGTACTCTCATATTATACGTCGCATATCAGGATGCATTTACGCAGTGATTCCAGTTTATCTTTCTGGGACGGAACAAATTCCTGACCAACAAATCCTTTATATCCTGTTTTTAAAAGACCCCTCATAATTGCCGGATAATAGAGCTCCTGTGTCTCGTCAAGTTCGTTTCTTCCAGGCACACCTCCTGTATGAATATGGCCAATGTAAGGGCTGTATTTTGTAATTGTGTCAATAATATTTCCTTCCATTATCTGCATATGGTAAATATCATACAGCAGCTTAAACCTCTCTGATCCAACCATTTCGCAAAGCGCTGACCCCCAGGATGTTTTGTCACATTGATAGTCTTTATGACCATAACTGTTCAGAAGTTCCATTATGATAGTTACACCATACTTTTGAGCTGACGGCATGAGTTTGCGTAATCCTTTCGCACAGTTTATCATGCCTTCATTATCATCCTGTCCTTCACGGTTTCCTGAAAAACAGATTAGGTTTGGGACACCTGCTGCTGCTGCTTTAGGAATCATGTTCTCAAAATCAGTTAACAGTTTCTCATGGTTTTCGATACGGTTAAATCCTTTGGGTATACCCCAGTCAGTCGCATAACCCACAGCACATTTTAGTCCGGCGTTTTTGACTGTTGCCCAATCCTTTTCGCCCAACAATTCAATTGATTCTATACCCATTTCCTTGCATGCTCTTGCAAGATCCTCAAGTGGGATATCACTATAACACCATTGGCTAACCGAATGATGGATATTTCCCTTCAGTGGGGTGATTTCTTCGCCAGTTACTGCAAAAACACTGTTTAATGGGGCAGCTGCAGTTACTACTGCTGCCCCTGCAATACGTCCTATCATTTTTCTTCTGTTCATGGTTTATAATCTTTGAAAAATTCAGTTTAAAAATAGTAATTATTTATTTGTATTTTCTCTTTTTGTTATGGATCACAAATAACTGAATGAAATGGTTTTAATTTTGATTACTTTGCTTCTTCCCTGCCTGCCGGCAGTGTTATGCTTCAGGCAGGTTAGCGTACTTTGCGGTTAAAAAAGTACGGCACTGTAAAAAACCCGAATATAGCTATCTTGATGTTAATGTTCTATATTTGTGTCAGATATACGAACGTCGGCTGATTTTATGCAAAATTCCTCACGACACGACTATAAATCCGGACATACCATCCAACTGCTTCGAAGCGGAGAAAACTTTTTTGCTGCATGTGAGAAGACGATAGATGATGCAAAACAATATATCCATTTTCAGACTTATATCGTTGATGATGACGAGACTGGCAGACGTATTGTGAATGCTCTTATACGAGCTGCACAAAGAGGGATAAGAGTTTATTTTCTGTTGGATGCATATGGTGGTAACAGCTTTTCTAAAGACCTGATAAACAAGGTAGAAAAGGCAGGAATCCTTTTTCGTTTGTTTTCTCCCAGATTGATAACCAAAGGATTTCAGTTAAGTCTCAGGCTTCATCATAAAGTTCTTCTTGCCGATGGCAATACTGCAGTTATCGGCGGAATGAATATTGCTGACCGTTATCATGGTAAGAGCAGTTTAAAAGAGTGGCTCGACTTCGCTATTCTGATAAAAGGTCCGGAGTGTGGTCATGTCCTTTTTATTCTTAAAAGGCTCTGGAACAAAGCATTTATATCAAAGAAGGAACGATCGCGCGAGACTATTCATCATCCTCTGGAATTTGAGGAAAATATAAAAGTTAAAGTAGTTCAGAATAACTGGTCCAGAAACAAAATTGAGATTTTGAAGAGCTATCGTTCAGCCCTGAAACATGCACAGAACCGGATGACAATTTTTGGCAGTTATTTTTTGCCGGGAAGAAATGAACGAAGACTACTCAGGAATGCTAGTAGTCGCGGGGTCGCGATCAGAATTGTTTTGTCAGCCGAATCGGATGAACCTGTATTCACCAGGGCAACTAATTTTCTTTATGATTTTATTCTTCGTAATAATATTACTATTTATGAATACCTTCCATCAAACCTGCATGCTAAAGTAGCAACAGTAGATGGCAAATGGAGCACAATCGGAAGTTATAACATGAACCATCTAAGCGATTATGGCAGTGTCGAGATGAATGTAGATATACTTGATGCCCAGTTTGCTGAAATGTTTGAGGGACTTCTTCAGGAGATCATCGAAAAGGATTGCAGGCAGGTGACATTTGAGGAGTATACCCGACGCAAAACATGGTTATTCCAGCTTAGAGACTGGTTTTCATATCAGATGATCAGGATAATGATGAGACTCATGTTTGCGCTTGCCGCAAAAAGATCAAAACCAAATTATCCGTGAAAATTGTAGAGACGCCCAACCTGGGCGTCTCTACCGGAACATCATTTCAGGATTAGATTAACGCATTTATTGAGACGCCCAGATTGGGCGTCTCTACAGGTAGAATTTGAATTTTTGAATATTTTTAAAACTGGTGAAACCCCATCGAAACAAACTCCAGAACATTTGGTAATGATGCTCTCCAATATGTCCAGTTGTGAGCGCCATCGCGGATCCTGAATTCGTGAGGTATTTCTTTTTGACGCATGGCAATATGAACAAGGCAATTACCTTCATAAAGAAAATCATCGTCACCACAATCGATATACCATCTCACCGCTTTTTTCTGATCATCAGGCATATTCTGAATCAGGTTTAAAACGCTGTTACGCTTAAAGTATGATTCTTTTTCAGCATCCGAAATACCTTCAACACCCTGCCACAATTTATAATCTTTCAGTTCATCAAGATTTCTCGGTCCGGTTGCTGCACTTAGAGGGCACGCTGCTGAGAACAATTCGGGATGATGCAATGCATAAATGAAAGTACCTTCTCCACCCATTGATAAACCGGCAATTGCTCTATATCTTTTATCAGCTTTTATACGATATTCCTTCTCAATGAAAGGCATGAATTCCTGAAAGAAAAAATCTTCATAACGCCATTCCCCTTTTACATCATTTACATAACCACGCTTTCCTGTATTGGCATCTGGCATAACAATTATCATTGCAGTTGCGGACCCCGATTTTATTGCTGCATCGGCAATGGTCAGAATTTCACCGAATTGTACCCAGCCAGTCTGATCATCACCAGCTCCATGTAACAGGTAAAGGACGGGATAACTGCGCTGGGAAGTTTCGTAATCAGGAGGGAGATATATGGCATATTTCCGGTCCATTTTTAATATTTTACTCGGAACAGTAAGATCATCTTTAACCTTACCTGTCTGACCATACAGGCAAAAAGCAAATGCCGTTAGTAAAAATGTAGACAGAAGTTTTTTCATAATTGATAAGTTTTTTGTTTACGGTATCTTAATTAAGCTAATTTGCTGGTTATAAAAGAATTGTCCAGTGGCATCAGATTTTCTCATCAGTAGTGAACCTTACATTCAGATCCCTTACGGAAGCCAGGCTTTCCATATGTTCGGGCAGATAGTCAGTAGATGCAATAAAAGTCCATAAGTATGCAACTACGACATAGATTCTTCCTGTAGTAAATTTATCAACATCAACGCATATAAACAATATGCCAATGAAAATGATAACAAGTAATACTTTCACTGAAGGCAGACGTTCTTTAAAAAAGGCAATATTTGCATACATCTTAGAATAGATACTGCCATTAAAAAGTCTGTGAAATGTTCCGCCGATAACATTTATTAAATAAACAATTATCCAGATAACAAGAGGGTAAATATAATCTGCCTTTTCATGGTCATAAAAATGGTCGATAAGTGAATCCAGTAATTTTCCGAAAAATGTCGGTTCAATTATAAACGATACATTTTCAATGATAACAAAGAGAAGAATTATAGTTATGGAATGCTTATATTTTAATACTATTTCTTTAAAAGTCATTGGGTTTAGTCTTTAATAAACGGATTGCTAAATTATGTAAATAAGTGCTTATTAACAATGATAATCGGATGCTATATGATATTCTTATTTCCCTGCCAGAACTTTTTATCTTGCCATCAAGGCACCAAGGCACTAAGTTTCACAAAGGGTTTGATATAATAGATCAGGTCTTTGAGAACCTTTGTGTCTTTGCATCTTGGTAGCAATTCCTTTGTGAATTTTTCTTAAATCCTTAATTCCTAATCCACAACTAATACTAATGGTGAATTTAACTTCAGATTTGTGAAATTTGTTTATTTTTATTCCTAAATCAGACAAACATCGTTATTAATTATTCGCCTGGCAGAGATACGATCATAAATAGACTTCAATAATTTGCCTATGAAAAAAATATTAATTATTCTGGCCATCAGCCTGATTATACTAAGCTGTAACAGTAATAAAAAAAATGAAGGGCTATGCAGGGCGCATGAAGCTTCTCTGAAAAAAGTAGTTGCAACAGATTATGATAATATCAAGGAAATCAATCGCAAGCTGTTATATGAATAAAAAATGATTGTACATCTCTTTAATATTGCCAATTTCAAGGTCGATGGCGGTGCTATGTTTGGGGTTATTCCCAAAATGTTATGGTCGCGTGTTTATTCATCAGACGAAAACAACCTCATTGATCTTACACTGCGGTCTCTCATTGTTGAAACAGCAGGACATGTAATTCTGATTGATACCGGCTGGGGTGATAAGCAGGATGAGAAATTCTTCAGGCATGTCAATCTGCATGGAGGAGAAGGATTAATAGATGGGCTTAAGATAAGGGGATACGGGCCGGAAGATATTACTGATGTTTTTCTTACACACCTGCATGCTGATCATTGCGGTGGTGGAGTAAAGAGAGTAAAAGATGGTAATAATTATGAACTGACCTTCCCCGAAGCAACTTATCATGTCAGCCGGGCTCAATGGGAGTGGGCTGTAAAAAATAATCTGCGTGAAGCTGATTCATTTCTGGAGGAAAACATATTGCCAATCGGGCTTAGCGGCCATCTTAATCTGGTAGAGGAAGAAGGTGAATTATTTCCTGGTTTTTCGGTGATAATCTGTTACGGACACACTCCGGGATTAATGATCCCGGTGATCAAGTATAAAGACAAGACCCTTGTTTATACCGGTGACCTTATTCCAACGATTGCTCATATACCACTTATCTGGAACATGAGCTATGATATCGAGTCGCTTAAAACAATAGAAGAAAAACAAAGAATTCTCAATGAATCTCTCGCTGGTAGGTACATATTTGTTTTTCAGCATGATGAGCACTTTGAATGTTGTAATCTTGAAATGACTCCGAAAGGGATAAGAGCCAAAGGAAAATTTGATTTTTTGAAGATCTTAGAATAATTGCAGAATTGAATTTTATTTGCGAAAAGAAAGTTTAACCATTTGATCTTGAAAAAATGGTATTTCCAGACACCATAGTAGATATGTCGGTTATTATAATTGAAAGTACGAAATACTGAATCTATCTGATTTAATCGCCATCGATGCTATGTATCCATCGGAATTATTTAATCCCACAGTTCTCCAGCGTTTTGATTCCAACGGATGGTTGAAAATGACCAGATGTTCATAGCTGCAGGAAGAATTAATATCAACGCAAAAAGATTTTAAAGGGAGATATAGGCCTTTACCTTTGGCTTTAATAAATGCTTCTTTCCTTGTCCAGATTTTAAAAAATGTATCTGTTTTATTTAATTTGCTGTCAAAGTATTTTAATTCCTGGGGCGAAAAGTTTTCAACGGCAATATTTTCCAAATCATGAATTTCATGTACTTTTTCGATGTCAATCCCAATGTCGTCATTCTTGCAAAGACCTATTAGCATTAAATCGTTTGAGTAGGACAAGTTAAATTTAATCTCTTTGAATTCCGGGATGCCGATGAAGGGCTTTTTACAGGAGTTATACCTGAACATCAGTTCGTGGGGTTGACAATCGCAATATTTACTTAGAATTAAACGCAGAAGGTAACGCCTTAGAATAAAATGTTCCAGGTCTCTTGTAAACTTATATTTTTTGGCCCTCTCAAGTTCAGCAGGCGATAAAGTCTTCGAAATATCTTTTGAATAAACAGATAAAGTTTCAAAATTTGCCTGCCATACATGAACCTGGTGATCTTCAATTTTAATGTTCATTAATATTTTAATTTTGAAGCTGGCAAGGTGAACCCTGCCAGTGTGTATTTTCTGACAGAATTTCACCTTTCATTATAAGCGAAAGTCCCTGTAAAAAAGAGTGATTGCACATTTTGGTATCGTACAAAATTACAGATAATGAGCCAATTGTGCAGCTATTTCCGATATTAATATCCGACATTTTCATTACACGGTCTTCAAACAGATGCGTTTGAATTGTGCAGCCGAAATTCAAAGCCGATTCGTCGCCAATGGTTACTAAATCGAATTCAGTGATTTCGGTTGTTTCCATGAATACTCTTTTGCCAATATTGCAACCCATTAATCTGAAATAAATAGGAGCAAAAGGAGTTCCCAGAAGCACAGATTCAAAAAACGGATAAACAAGATTTTCCGATATTGAGTTAATAAACTCGTTTCTCCAGACAAATGTGCTCCAGAGTGGTTTTGCGTCAGGCTTATACCTGCCAATTAAAATTGTTTTGAACAGCCATCCGATAAAGATCGTTGAAACACTAAGAAGGATAAGTATTAGTGGGGCTTCACAAACAAACTTCAGATAATTACCCGACTTGAATAGGATATAGAAATAGTTGTAGAATATTAACAATAAGATGGACGTGATTGCAAATGGTATTGTTATCTTGAAAAATTCGATAATTCCCCTCATCAGGTATAAGGAAAATGTGGGTTTGAAAGTATATTTTTCAGGAAACTCAGGACTTTTCTGGCGATTAGGCAGAAACATAGGTGGGGAACCAAGCCAGGAAGCATCTTTCATTTTTGCCTCTTCAGGAAGCGATGGGGTTATAGACAGGACGCCAATCAGGCAACCGTCTTCAACCTTACTCCCGGTTGGGAGCACGGCACTGTTACCAAGAAACGACCTGCTGCCTACCTCCGTAGTTCGAAATAACATATATCCATTAATTACTACCGGAGGGCCGATATTAACCGAATCGGCCAGAAAGCTTTCGTTGCCTATCTTAAGTAAATCGGTCGATATATAATTAACAGTCGATATTTCGGCACGTTTCCCGATTTTAGCTCCGGTAAGTCTTAACCAGGGGGGAAGATACAATGTTGCATATAACGATTTTACCATCAACAAACTCATTGCAATTAATGAATCAACAATCCATTTCCTGATGTATAATATGCTGTTGATCGGAATATCTCCGGGTTTTAATTTCCCCAGGATAATCCATTTTACAGCTGCAGAACTCACACAAAATGTTAAAATGTACAGGGCGGATAACGGGATCATGGTAACCATAGTCATCCATATCCCTCCTTTGATATTTGAAAAATAAATAACCAATGAGTATGGGATTAACAATATCCAGGGTAAAAGAATTACAAAAAGCAATGCCATTGTATGTACTATAATTAATCCAATCCTTTTAGCAATGTTTATTGATTGCGGGGTTTTCTTTTTGGCTGCAACAAGTAAATCATATTCACTTTTATACGGTTTTGCCGGTGAACCCCGCCATGTTTGATTTGCAGGGATAATGCAATTTTCTGGTAGCATAGAGAGTTCCAGAAGCGCAGAATCATCTTCCATATGTGAGTTCAGATGCAACAGGCTGCGGGCTCCTACAAAACAATTTTTACCGATTGAAATCCTGCCAAGTTTTAACATCCCGTCTTCAACCACGTACCCCATAATGTTAGCTTCCTTGGAAATGCTTGAGTTGTTCCCCACCGACACCAGGTCAAATACCCTTATCCTGTCGGAACCCAGGTATACATTTTTCCCTATTTTCGTTCCCATCAACCGAAAGTATATTGCTAAGAATGGAGTCCCTGTGAGGAGAGTAACCGGTGTAATATCAGTACATTTTTTAACAAACCAGAACCGGAAATAATAAAATCCCCACAACGGATAAACTCCTTCCCTGAACCTTCCGATAACCAGCCACTTAATTGCAATTGAAAGCAATAATAGCAAGGGGTAACTTAAAATTATACTATCGAGACACAGAAATGCAATATTGTTGTTGCTTAAGTGAAGGAAAAAATGCTTTATTATAAATGGGGAAGTAATAAGTAATGCTGCAATACCATAGAAAAAGAGCAATGATAAAATCTGTAATGCAACAACCGAATAATATACAAGCGATTTAACTTTATTTTTTATACTTTTCTCATGTCCTTTATTTACTGTCATTCGATTTTTTGTATCAATATAAGCTGCTAATTCCCTGATGGTCGGATAATCGTATATATCGCGCACCGAGAGCATACTCATTTGACTGTCTTTGCGAAGCTCTGAAATCATCTGTGAAGCAAATAATGAATGGCCACCCAGGTCGAAAAAATTATCCTCAATGCCCAGTTGGTCCGTTGCAAACAAATTTTGCCATAAATGCAATATTTTTAATTCATTGGGGGAACACTCCGAGAGGTTGATGAAATGTTGGCCATTAGTTAAATATTTGGGATCCGGCAACTTTGTCCTGTCGACCTTTCCGCTTGGCAATAATGGTAATTCACTAACAATTTCGAATATACTTGGAATCATGTAAGGTGCTAACGTGGTTTTTAACTGGGTTTTGGCATTTTTTATATCGAATATTTCAATATTTGATTGAATGATGTAGGCTACCAGCAACTGAATCCCGTTAAAACCATTTTTTACCGTTACGGCTGCGCCTTGAACACCATTGCAAAGCATTAGCTGTGATTCTATTTCAGTTAATTCAATACGAAACCCTCTCAATTTGATTTGTGAATCAATTCGTCCCAGAAATTCAATTTCACCAGATTCGTTAAACCAGCATAAGTCACCGGTTCTATATAAACGATTGGGAAAATTAGGGTTTATTTTAAATTTGGGGGAAATAAATTTCTTATTGGTCAACTCTGGCAGGTTTATATAGCCCTCAGATAAACCCAGACCACCGATGTACAATTCACCCACCACGCCAATGGGTACCTTTTGCATATCGGAATCGAGTATGTATGCGGAATAGTTTGGAATTGGTTTGCCGATATTTACGTTACACTGCGGACTACACTCACTGTAAGTAGCTATTACCGTTGTTTCTGTAGGTCCATAAGTGTTAATCATCCGCCTGCCAGGTGTTGCCCATCGTTTAGCCAGTTCTGAAGGACAAACTTCACCTCCCATAATTAACAGACGAAGCGGCGGAATATCTTCAGTAAGGATCGACAAAAGCGTTGGAACAGTAGAAAGAACCGTAACTTTGTTTTCGGAAAGGATTTTTGATAAATTAGAACCCGACTGCATGATTTCTTCCGTACCAGTAAAAAGAGTGGCTCCTGAATAAAATGCAAGCCATATTTCCTCAACAGATGCATCAAAAGCAATTGAAAAGCCCTGGAATACTTTGTCTTCCGGTTTCACATCAAAAATTTTTCCTTCAGACCTTACCAGATTACATACTGCACGATGTGAAATTTTTACACCTTTTGGTTTCCCCGTTGTACCAGAGGTATAAATAGCGTAGGCCGTATCATCTGACTTTAGTCCGATTTCGTATGCTGAGATATTGAATGATGAATTAATATCAAGTTTATCCTGATCCTTGTCTAACAGGATTTTGAGACCGCTCAACCCTTTAAGTGTATTTATATATCCGGAGGTTGAAATTATTGCTTTAGCATTGCAATCGGTAAGTATAAAATGCACTCTTTCCTCTGGATATTTCGGATCGATTGGTATATAAGCCGCTCCGGTTTTCAATATTCCGAGCATGGCAATATACATGTCAGGCGTGCGGGATAAAAGAATGCCGATGAAATCATTGACTCCGACACCCAGAAATTTTAAATAACGGGCAAGCCTGTTTGCCTTTTTATTTAGTTCTGAGTATGTTAATGTTTCATTATTAAACTGGACCGCAATCCTTTCAGGATATTTTTTGACTGTGTTTTCGAATAATTGGTGCAAATATCCACTGGCAGCCAACAAAGGATCATAATCACCTTCATAACAGAATGCTATACTATTCTCGTTTTTAATTGCAGAAATTTCAATTGGCCGAAAATTTTTACTGATATATTGTTTTTCCTTGATTTTGTACATAATTTTCTAACGGTCTGAACTCAGTTTCTTTCTGATCGTTTCTACCTAACAGACAAATTCTGAACTGGTTTTATTCCGGAGAAAATATAGCATGAGGTTGAAAGCAAAAAGAGAATGAAGTCCGTACCCTATTTCTAAAATTCAAAAAAATCCAGGCAGATTTGATCATTTGTATAACACTTTACCTTAGTAGTTTATTACAAGCTTTTAACTCCGGTGAATAATTGTCAATTAATCTTTGGAGTTCTTACGCTGAAAAGGTTTTTTGTACATGGTGAAAGCTGAATCGTCATCTGCCATCTTTTTTATGGCAGGGTACTTGCCAGCATTAATGTTCCCCCTGATTAAATATTCCTTGTTTTACATTTCTTTTAGTGGTCCTGTCTGAAGGTCTTCAACCTATAATGATCTTTGCTTCCATATTTTCTGCAAATGACTTCTTATACTTCTCTAAATTCCTTAAATTTGATGCTGTATGAGTATTCATCCGGAAATGATTCGATAGTATTGGTTAGATTCATGGCAGGAATATTCTGATTCAATCAATTTATTTATCATTCCGGACCCTCATAAATTGTTATTTAAATACTACAGGAGATATGGCAGAATTCATTTATGAGAAACCTTTTCAGATTGAGAGGGACTCCACTACCTACAGACTACTGACAAAAGAGTATGTTAAAGTGGTTGAAGAAGGCGGAAGAAAGATACTGACTATTGATCCAGGAGGTCTGGAAATTCTTGCTAAACAGGCTGTTTCAGATCTCTCTTTTTACCTCAGAACCTCCCACCTTGAGAAACTTGCAGCTATCCTTGACGATCCTGAAGCAACAGACAATGACCGTTTTGTCGCCTATATCCTTCTCCGAAATGCAGTTATTTCGTCAAATGAGGACCTTCCCGGGTGCCAGGACACTGGCACTGCTATAGTAATAGGGAAAAAGGGAGAGGATGTAAGGACCGGAGGCAAAGACGCTGAGCATCTGTCAAAAGGAATATTTGAAACTTTTAAAGAAAAGAATCTGAGGTATTCACAGGTAGTTCCGTTTTCAATGTTTGAAGAGAAAAACACAGGGACTAATCTTCCTGCCCAGATAGACATCTATTCGACTGAAGGCAGATCCTATGAGTTTCTTTTCATAACAAAAGGTGGAGGTTCTGCCAACAAATCATTTTTGTATCAGCAAACAAAGTCCTTGCTTAATGAAGAATCTCTCATAAAATTTGTAAAGGAGAAGATCAAGGACCTCGGTACTTCAGCCTGTCCTCCATATCATCTGGCACTCGTAATAGGAGGGACTTCCGCTGAGGCTACTCTTAAAGCTGTAAAGGAGGCTTCAGCAGGTTATCTCGATGAGCTTCCACTGACTGGCAATGAAGCCGGACGTGCATTCCGTGATATTGAATGGGAAAAGAAAATTGAAAAGATATGCCATGAATATGGAGTTGGGGCCCAATTCGGAGGAAAGTATTTTGTTCATGATGTCAGGGTTATCAGATTACCGCGCCATGCAGCTTCCTGCCCTGTCGGACTAGGGGTAAGTTGCAGCGCAGACAGGAATATTAAAGCCCATATCAATGAAAAAGGTATCTTCATTGAAGAGCTTGAAAAGAATCCGGCCCGTTTTATGCCGGCAAAAGCGCCCGAGCTGGAAAAACCGGTTGAGATCAATCTTGATCGCCCTATGAAAGAGGTGCTTGCCGAATTGACAAAATATCCGGTCAAGACCAGGCTGAGTCTTACAGGGACATTGATCGTAGCAAGAGATATTGCTCATGCAGTGCTTAAAAAGATGATAGATGACGGCAAACCAATGCCAGATTATTTTAAAAACCATCCGGTCTACTATGCCGGTCCGGCTAAAACACCTGAGGGTATGCCGTCGGGCAGTTTCGGTCCCACCACTGCCGGAAGGATGGATTCTTATGTTAATCTTTTCCAGAGCCTTGGAGGGTCCCTGATTATGCTGGCAAAAGGCAACCGGAGCCGGCAGGTAATTGATGCCTGCAAAAAGTATGGGGGATTTTATCTGGGATCAATCGGGGGACCGGCCGCAATACTGGCAGCAGAGAATATCAAATCAGTCGAGATTATTGATTTCAAAGATCTTGGAATGGAAGCAATCAGGCAGATCCGTGTTGAAAACATGCCTGCCTTCATTATTACTGATGATAAAGGGAATGACTTTTTTGATGAATACAATAAATAAAGGAGAGGATTTTGTCTGTGAAACTCTATGGATCCTCGTGGCTCTCTGTGACTCATGAACTCACCCCCTTGTGTTCCCCCTCTCTGCTTCGCAAC
>OCZT010004558.1_pt1 | contig 13942 bp, 11 predicted proteins | sample 1539031 | NCBI WGS metagenome assembly OCZT01 (sample SAMEA3539308, study PRJEB22396) | soil metagenome | biome: tundra; feature: field; material: soil | place: USA | collected 2010-05 | depth 0.15 m
ATGACGGGCACGGCGCGCGGCGCGCTGGCGACGGGGGTCGCGGTGGCGGGCCGACTGGGTGGCCGGCTGGCGCTGCAGCCAAACAGACCCAGCAGCAGAATGAGCGGGGCGCCGAGGTGTTTCAAAGGAAGTGGGCGGGAGTGGCCGGGCATGTGGGGCAAAACCTTGGGCGGCGGCGCGGCTCCGTCGAGAAAGTTTCCCACCGTTCGTTCACAAGGCGCGCGCCACGGCGGCGGCGAGATTGGTGGCGGCAGCGGGCAGCGCCTCGGCCAGCGGCTGGTCCGCCGGCGTGATCGCGTGCAGCGTGAGACCGGGCCGGGAGTCGGCCGACGCAATCTGGCCGGCAAAAAGGTGCACGGGCTTGCCCTGCGCGAGCGCGCGGGCGGCGACGGCACCGGGGCCCTTGCCGCTGAGCGAGCTGTCGTCAAAGCGGCCCTCGCCGGTGATGACCAGGTCGGCCGCGGCGATGCGGGCGTCAAGATCCAGCCACGCCGCGACGAGTTCGAAGCCGGGCAGCAGTTTGGCCCGCGCCGCTGCCATCAGGCCGAACGCGATGCCACCGGCGGCGCCCGCTCCGGGCTGGTCCATGAGCGCGTCCGACTGGCCGCTCTGTGCGCAGAGGAGGAGCCCGAGCCGCGCGCTGGCGTGGTCGAGCCGGGAAAGATCCGCGGCGGCCATACCCTTCTGCGGTCCGTAGACCGCGGCGGCACCGCGGCGGCCGAGCAGCGGGTTCGAGACATCACAGGCGATGCGAATGGGCGGGAGGGAGGCGGGAACTTTGCCCGCGATCCGTTCGATCAGGTCCCAGCGCGCCGGGATCGGGGGGCGGATGACCTCGCCATTGTGGGACAAAGCCTCGAGACCGAGGGCGGACAAGGCGCCGAGACCCAAGTCGTGGGTGGCGCTGCCGCCGACGCCGAGCAGAATGGCCGCGACCCCCGCTTGCGTCGCCGCCGCGATGAGCTGGCCGGTGCCGAGCGTGGTGGTTTTCCACGGGTCGCGCTGCTCCGCCGGCAGCAGCGCCAGGCCGCTCGCCGCCGCCATCTCAATCACGGCGATCTCGGCGTGGTCCGGCAGTGGCGCGGATAATTGCAGGAGTTGACGCGCGGCGACCGGAATCTTCGCCCACGGCACGAGGCCAAAAGGCGCGTCGACCGACGCGCCGCGCGGGCCCGTGACGGCCACCGCGGAGAGGGTGCCATGGGCCGCGGCCGTGAGAATTTCCGCAAACCCCTCGCCGCCATCGGCGAGCGGGCAGAGATCGAGCTGCCAGTCGGGATGCCGGTGGCGCAACGCGCGGGCCGCCGCCTCGCCCGCGGCGCGGGCGGCGAGGGAGTCCTTGAACTTGTCGAAGGCGAGGAGGACGCGCATGGCGGGCCTACGAGACGTTTTCGCGCTTTTGAAGGCGAGCGTTTTGCGCGCGGGCGGGCTCGGCGAGTGTCATCTATTAAATGACACTTACTCCGGGGTGATGGCGGTGAAACGCGGGAGGCGCCGGCCGTCGACCGCGACGGTCTCGGTCCACATCGCGGCGGGGCGCACCCAGAGACCGCGTTCGCCGTAGAGCGCCTGGTAGACGACGAGCGGTTCGAGCGACTCGGAATGGCGGGCAAGGCCGAGCACCTGGTATTCGTTGCCTTTGTAGTGGCGGTAGCGGCCGGGACGGGGTTCGGCGGGCAGGGGAGGAAGCGAGTCCATGATGAAAAATTTCGAATATAGTATAGTTAGACCAGGTAGGCCGCCTGCTTGCAGGCGCTAATCCTGAAGCGCGAGCAAGCACGTTCGACAAGCCCCTCGACCGGCTCGGGGCCTTGAGCTTGTCGAAACGGCTCAGGGCCCAGAGCCTGTCGAAGGGCACGCGGCCCACAAAACACCTCAAACGGTACGACTACTTTGCTCGATCAAAATCCCATCACGGGCGGCGCGGGGCGCAACGCCCAGGCGCGCGCGGCGAGCAGGCGGGCGTAGCCGCCGCTGGCGGTGAGTTGAGCCACGGGCGTGGAAGGAAACGGCACGACGCGGGTGTAAACGGCGCGATCGTTGACGAAGATCTCGATCATGGACCGGTCGAGCAGCCAGTGCACGCGGTCGGCGATGTGGCACGGGTCTCCCGACCCGTGTTTGTCCCGGTGATTTTCATTCACGGGTCGGGAGACCCGTGCCACGGCGAGCCCATTTGCTTCTCCGGTGGCGTGGGCGACGGGCGGACGGTCATTGAAGCGCACGCCGTCGGGGCCGATAGCGATCACGACGCCGGCGATTTCGCAGCGCACAGTCGCGGCGGGGTCGCGCTTCAGGGTCAATTCGACCTCGTGAAGGTGGTCGCCGGGGAGGTCGAGCGACGTGGGCGCGGGGCCGAGGGAGAGTGCCGGGAATACCTTTTCCGCCGAACGCAGGGCGGCGAGTTCGGCGGCGGGGGCGGCGCAGAGATCGCCGGCGGCGTCGAGCCAGATGCGGCGCGGGGAGCTGAGCCGGCCATTCCAGCCGCGGCCTTTGGGGAAGCGCTGGACCCAGCCGACGAGCACGGTTCGGCCGGACGGATCGACGATGGTCTGCGTGGCGTAGTAGCTGTCGCTTTCATCAACGCGGCCGCGGCGCTCGGTGTGGAACGTGTACGTGGTCAAGTCGAGCGTGCCGCTGGCCCACTCGGCTTCGCGCACGGGCGACGTCAGCAGCAGCCATTTCTCGCCGAGCTGGAATAGATTAGGGCACTCGAAGAAAACGGTCTCGGTGATCGGCGCGCGGTGGATGATGCCCCGGTAGCTCCAACGGCGCAGGCCGCCGTCAGGATTTTCATAGAGGGCGATCACGGATTCCTCGCCGAGCCGGGCGCCGAGGACGAGAAAGGTGCGGCCCTCAGTCCGGAAAACATAGGGATCGCGCCAGGCGCCGTCGAAGGCCGGGCCGCCATGGGTGGCGAGCTCGAGAATCGGTGCGGCCACATCCTGGTTCCAACCGAGGAGGCCGGCGTCGGTGGGCGAGGCCAGGACCTGCGTGCCCGGTCGGCCAGCCTCGGCCTGCACGCTGGTGTAGAGAATCCGCGGTGTGCCGCCGGCATCGAGTGCGGTGCAACCGGAATAGCAGTGCGCCTCGCCCGACGCGCGTTGCGGCAACAGCGCCAGCGGCAGGTGTTCCCAGTGCACCAGGTCGCGGCTGCGGCCATGGCCCCAGTGAATGTCGGCCCACTCCTCGCCGCCGGGGTTGTGCTGGTAGAAGACGTGATACCACCCGTCGTGCCAGAGCGTGCCGTTGGGATCGTTCATCCACTGCGCCGGCGGGCCGAAATGCCAGACCGGCCGCGCCGGGTCGTCGATGACGGGGTAGTCGGGCCAGAAAGGGGTGGGGGCGGACACGGACGCCAGCGCAGCCAAGTTTGCGCTGCGACGGAAGCGCAAAACGGTTCTTAACCGCGAAGCACGCGAGAACGCGAAGAAAACCAGGCATTGTCATTCTGAGCGTAGCGAAGAATCCAGTGTGAGTTCGCGGCGAGCTTCGACATCATCTAACTGGATGACAAACTCGCCTTCGGTTGAACTTCACTTCGTTCAGAATGACAAACTGGGGTTTGAACCTTTGCGCCCTTTGCGGGCTTGGCGGTGAAACGAAATGTAGGGCGGGGGTCGCTGACCCCGCCATGCCGCGAAAGCGGGTGGTCGCCGATGTCCCCATCGGCGAATGCGTCGGTAGGGACACCGACGCCCACCCCAAACCAGCGGGGTCAGCGACCCCGCCCTACATTTCCGATCAGAACTTCGAGCCATCGGCCTTCGTGCCGCAGAGCGAGACCTCGAGGCCGAGTTCGGCGGCGAGCGCGGCCTTGGTATACATGGCGAGGTCGGCTTCGGCGGCGGAATTCGCGTAGGCGACGTGGATGTGATTGGACTTATGGCGCGCCATCATCTGGTCGCGGCTCACGCCATAGGTCACGGCATGCATGATGGGCCACTGGACGGTGGTTTCCTTCCAACGGCGCTCGGTTTCGGCGCGCGGGAGGCTGACGACCTGGGCGCGGCCGAGGTCCATCTTGAGTTTGCCCCCGGTGACGAAGATGCGGCTCCAGACGATCTCACCGGGCTTGGCGATGCCGCGCACGGTGCCGCCGCCGAGGCGGAAATACATCAGCGGCTGGCGGAGCGAGTCGGTGCCGGCATAACCGCCGATGTGATGCGCGGGCGGGGCGCTGCCGGAGATGAGGAACACCCAGACATACTCCTTGGTCGTGCCGCTGCGGTCGTAATCACCCCAGCGCAGGTCGTGGAGCGTGTTCTCGACCGGCTGGCCGAGGGCGGTGTGCACGCGATTGGTGAAGAGGCCGTCGAGGCCGGCGCATTCGTCCACCTCGTTGAAATGCGTGAGCGGCTGGCCGTCGCGGATGATTTCGCCGCGGGAATTCGCCACGGGCGGGCGGTCGGAATTGTTGAGCAGGCCCTCGACGAGGTCGGAGGCGGGAAGCAGGTCCTTCAGGCCCTGCTGGTATTGGATGCCGATGGACTCGCAGCCAAACTCGTCGGCGATACGCAGCGCGGCGACGTAGGTTTTGCACTGCCAGATCACCTGCGTCTCGGTGAGGTCGGTCTCGTCGTTGGGGCCGAGGTGGAATTTCATGCCCTTCGCGCGCAGCCAGTTGTAGACCCCGCGGGCCTCGGCGTCGCTCACCTGGGTGGCACCGTAGTAGAGCGCCGACTGCGAGAGCCGTTCCTTGTAGACGCCGGTGGGGAAGAGCAGTTCGTCGGGGATGATGGCGTTGAACATGCCCATGCAGCCCTCATCGAAGATGCCCATGATGGATTTCCGGTGGCGCAGGTCGGCGGCGATCTTTGCCGCGGTCGCGCGCGCCTTGGCCGGCACGGAGGTCTTCGCGAGTGGATGGACGTGTTTCACAGGATGCTTGACCGCGCCCGCCCGCAGCCATTCGGCCAGGCCCTTGAGGAAAAACTCATCGGTGAAGTCTGCGCTCCACAGCGTGGAATAGCTGACGCCGGCCTTGGTGAGCGAGCCGTTGAGATTAAGCATGCCGACGAGGCCGGGCCACGCGCCGGACCAGTTCGCCACCGTCAGGATGGGAGCCTCGTGCGAAATCAGCCCGTGCAGCACGTGGTGGGAATACTGCCAGACCGCCTCCGCCACGATGACAGGCGTGCGCGGATCGATCGTGGCAAACACCGCCATGCCCTCCTTCTGCGAGCTGATGAAGCCGTGCTTCACCTCGGGCTTGTAGGGATGGGCGCGGACGAGCTTGTAACCGAGCCGGGCGACGGCCGCGGTGAGCTGCTGCTCCATGGCGAGCTGACCGGGCCAGGTCTTTTCATTGGCGGACTGGCGCAGATCGCCGTTGGCGACCAGCAACACCGTTTTCTTGGGAGATTTTTTCATGGGGAGAAAGGGACGAGGAAACAAAACGATGACGGAAGGAAAGCAAAAGGAGAAAACAAAAAAGCCAGCCCACGGGTGTGGGCTGGCTGGGGAAAAACTAAGCTGCCGGTTCGTTTACTTAACTTCGACCGTCAACAGGGAAATGACCTGGTTGACGCCGTCGGTGTCGAGCGCGAGCGCGACGGCTTTGCCGACGAACTCGGGGGACTTCGCGGTGCCCTTGAGGGTGACGGTGCCTGCGTCGGCATCGACGTCGATCTTCAGGGCCGAGAGGTCGGAATCAGCGACGTACTTGGCGTTGATCACGGTGACGATGCGGGCGTTGTCGACCACCGTGCCGACCTTCTCGCCAGCGGCGACGGTCTTGGTGCGCACCACTCGGCCGCCCTTTTCGAGGTCCGCCTTGATGTCGGAAGGCGTCAGTTTCCATTCGACGATTTTGTCGGAGATGGCGTTTTTGACGTCGACGGCGACTTCCTTGGTCTTGTCCGCGGCGTTGTCCGCGGCGGCCTTGGTCTTGTCGGCGAGCGTGGTCGAGTCGTCTTTCTTGGTGCAACCGACGAGGGCGAGACTGAGGACGCAGAGGGCGAGGAGGAATGTTTTCATAGGGAGGATAGGTTGATGCTACGGCTGACATTGACCCATGAATCGCGGGTTGGTTCGCGCCGGCGGCGATTTTCCGGCGGCCGGCGCAGAATCAACGTTGCCGGGCGCGCGCGGCTCCGTTTCGCTTGCGGCATGGCCCAGAAAACCGCCCTCGTCACCGGCGCATCGCGCGGCATCGGCCGCGGCATCGCCCTCGAACTCGCCCGCGCCGGCTGCCGCGTGGCCATCAATTACGCCGGCAACGCCGAGGCGGCCGCCGAGGCCCTCGCGCTCGTGAAGGCGGCGGGGGGCGACGGCTTCATGGTGCAGGGCGACGTCGCCGTGGCCGCCGACCGCGAGCGGGTGGTCGCCGAGACCGTGAAACGGTTTGGCCGCATCGACCTGCTGGTGAACAATGCGGGCGTGGCGCCGAAGGTCCGGGCGGACCTGCTCGACGCGGGCGAGGAGAGCTTTGACCGGCTGCTCGCCATCAACCTCAAGGGGCCGTTCTTCCTCACGCAGCTCGTCGCGAAACAGATGCTCAAGCAGGCGCCCGACGCCGAGGGCTTCCGCGGCCGCATCGTCAACATCACCTCGATCTCCGTCTACGCCGCGTCCATCAACCGCGGCGACTACTGCATGGTAAAGGCGGGGCTGGCGATGATGACCAAGCTCTTTGCCGACCGGCTCGCGAACGACGGGATCAACGTCTACGAGATCCGCCCGGGCGTCATTGCCACGGACATGACCGGCGGCGTGAAGGAGAAATACGACAAGCTCATCCTCCACGATGAGCGCGGCATCACGCCGATCCGCCGCTGGGGCAAACCGGAGGACATCGGCCGCGCGGTGCGGGCGATTGCCGAGGACCGCTTTCCCTTCTCGACCGGCGCGGTCTTCGACGTGGACGGCGGCTTCCACCTGCATCGGCTGTAGCCGGGTGGTCCGGGATAGGTGTAGGGCGGGGTCGCCGACCCCGCCCTACATCGCCCGACTGGGCTTGCGGAATCGGGCGGGGCTGCTAGGGTAGTGGGCCATGAAAAAATTTGTTGTCCTCATTTTCTCCCTGCTGTTCACCGCCGCGGCCTTCGCGGGTTCCGCCAAGATCGCCGACATCTCGCAGACCGAGTTGCAGGCGGCCATCGCCGCCAAGTCGGCCGTCATCCTCGACGTCAACGGCTCGGATTCCTACCAGGCCGGCCATATCCCCGGCGCGATCGACTACATCGCCCACAAGGGCCAGCTCGCCTCGCTGCTACCCGCGGACAAGAACGCCTTGGTCGTCGCTTACTGCGGCAGCCCGGCGTGCCACGCCTACGCTGCTGCGGCTGACGCCGCGGTTCAGCTCGGCTACACCAATGTGAAGCACTTTGCCCCCGGCATTTCCGGCTGGAAGAAGTCCGGTGCCCCGACCGAGAAGGGCAACTAGGCCCGGTTTCAAAGGCGCGGGCCTTCGGCGAGCCGCCGCGGTCCGCAAGTTACGTTTCCCAGCCCGGGCGAAAGCCCGGGCTTTTTATTTTTGCGAAACAGCAAGACCGCCGTGGGCGACCAGCGGACGCCAGCACGGCGGGGATGACTGAAATGCGGCGATGATCGCAGCGCCGACCAAGCATCACGCATTTCTTGTCCTGGTTGTCCATTTGGGTGGAAAAAAACCGCCCGCCACAGGAGAGGTTAGGAGCTGCGCGAGAATTGCCATCATCGCCGGTAATACTGCGCAACCACCACCGGTGGTGGATTGACGGGAAGATAACCGCAATGGAGTGTGGTTTCCTGCGTACGAGCCGCGTCGCCGTTCGCCCCGCCCGCTTGGGCATTTTCCATGAACACCCTCTCTCTGCCCGTCCCCTCATCCAAGGAATTTGTCCGCGCCACCACTGGCAAGGGCGCCCAGCTCCTCAGCCGCGCCATTCCCGCGGATGGGCGCATGGTGCTGAAACGCGACGGGACGCGCGTGCGCTTTGACCAGAACAAGGTCACGCGCGCCATCGCGCTGGCCTATCACGAAGTCCGCACGGACAACGCCCCGAATCCCTACCGCGACGACGCGCTGGCGTGCTATGGACTCGAGAGCGAAACCTACCGCGAGGTGTCGGGCATCGCCGCGGCGGTCTCGCAGATGCTCGAGTTGCACTATCGCGACGGCCGGCATCCCTCGATCGAGCAGGTGCAGGACGCCGTCGAGAAGGCCATCGCCGCCGCGGGGCGCTGGGAGGTTGCGCGGGCCTACATGCTTTACCGGGCCCACCATGCGGAGCGGCGGCTCACGTCGTATGCCAACAACGGCATGGCCGACTACATCGCGATGGCGAAATACGCCCGCTATCGTCCCGAGCTGGGCCGGCGCGAAGTCTTCACCGAGGGCGTCGAGCGCGTGCGGGACATGCACCTCGGCTTTTTTGCCGCGAAGCTCGAGAGCCGGCTCCCGGTGGAACTGCCCGCCGACGTGGCGGAACTCGCGGGCGCCGAGGCCGCCCTGCTGGCGCACGTCTGGGGTGGCAGGACCCTGGAGGAGATCATCCGCGAGGCGTTTGCGCAGGTGGCGGCGAAGAAGGTCCTGCCCAGCATGCGGTCGATGCAATTCGGCGGCGAAGCGATCCTCCGCAACCACAGCCGGATGTTCAATTGCAGCTTCTCCAACGTCGACCGCGTGGAATTCTTCCGCGAATATTTCTTCCTGCTGTTGAGCGGCTGCGGGGTCGGCTTCTCGGTGCAGAAGCACCACATCGCAATGCTGCCGCCGCTGCCGGCGCGCGGCGCGGAGAACGACCTGCCGGTCTGGCACTACCGCATCGCCGACACGATTGAGGGCTGGTCCGATGCCCTGCACGCGATCGTCCTCTCGTTCTTTGAGGGCAAACTGATCGAGTTCGATTACTCCGCGATCCGGCCGCGCGGGGCCGCGCTCAAGACCTCGGGGGGCAAGGCGCCCGGGCATCTGCCGCTGCGCAACGCGCTAAGCCGCGTCGGCGAGATCCTGGCGAAGGCCGCCGGTCGCGCCCTGCGTCCGATCGAGGTTTACGACATCAACATGTACATCGCCAAGGCGGTCCTCGCCGGCGGCATCCGCCGCTCGGCCACGATCTGCCTCTTTTCGCCCGACGATGAGGAGATGATGAATGCGAAGACGGGCAACTGGTTCGAGCAGCACCCGCAGCGCTCGGCGTCGAACAACTCGGCCGTGCTGTCGCGCAGGGACAACTTTGAGGGGCTCTTCCGGAAACTGTTCAAGGCCCAGAAGGAGTTCGGCGAACCGGGTTTTTATTTCTGCGATCATCCCGACGCCGGCTGCAATCCCTGCGCCGAGATCAGCCTGCTGCCGGTGGTGGATTGGGAGCTGTCGGCGGCGGAATTGGACGAGCTGTATCGTCGCGGCTACAAGGGCGACATGCCCGGCACTGCGCGGCTGTCGGGCTTTCAGCACTGCAACCTGACGACGATCAATGGGCATGCCGCCGTCAACGAGTCGGCGTTCTACAAGTCCTGCCTCGCCGCCACTGCGATCGGCACGCTGCAAGCCGCCTACACGGACATGCCCTATCTGGGCCCGGTGACGCGCCTCATCAACGAGCACGACGCGCTGCTCGGGGTCTCCATCTGTGGCTTTATGGACAATCCCGGCGTGCTTTTCGACCAGGAGATTCTGACGCAGGGCGCACGGTTGTGCCGCGCGGCCAACCGGCTCGTGGCGGCGCTGATTGGCATCCGGCCGGCGGCGAAGCTCGCGACCTGCAAACCCGAGGGCACGGCGTCGCTCATCCTCAACGCCGCCTCCGGCATTCATCCGCATCACGCCCGCCGCTATTTCCGGCGCGTGCAGGCGAACCGCAAGGAGCCGGTCTATGTCTTCTTCAAGGCGGCGAATCCGCAGATGACCGAGATCTCCGTCTACAATCCGGACACCGATGACGTCATCACCTTCCCGGTCGAGGCGCCGAAGAAGGCGATTCTCCGGAAGGACCTCACGGCGATTCAATTCCTGGAACTCGTGAAGCTCGTGCAGCAATGCTGGGTGATTCCGGGCGGTGACACCCGGTCGCGTTCCCCCGACCTGCACCACAACGTTTCGAACACCTGCACGGTTCGCCCGGAGGAATGGGACGAGGTGGCGGAGTTCATCTGGTCGAACCGCCGGTTTTTCACCGGGATCTCGCTGCTGCAGGATGCCGGCGACAAGGCCTACGCCCAGGCCCCGCGCGAGGAAGTCACGACGGAGCCCGACGTGCACAAATGGAATTCCCTGCGGCCCTACCGCGTCGATTATACCCAGATGCGCGAGGAGTCGGACCACACCGAGCTCAAGCAGGTGATCGCCTGTGCCGGTGGATCGTGCGAACTGCCCTGAGCGCCCGGCACCGGCGGGCTTTGGGGTGGACGGACCTGCGGGCGATGGGTCACGTTCACCGGAATGCTCCTGACCTGCCAGGCTGGCTTTGAAACCCTGCTTGCGCGCGAGCTCGCGGCGGCGGGCCCGGCGACGGTGGAGCAGGGACCCGGCTGGGTGCGGACGGACGGCACGGCGTTCAGTCCGGACCTGGCGTTTCCCCACCTCGAGCTGATGGCGCCGGTGGAACTGCGGGGCGACTCGGTCAACGCGCTCGCGCAGCGGATCGCGGAGTATTTCCTCGCCAGTTTGCAGGGCGAGCGGGTGGAGGCGGGCTGGCCATGCGTGTGGCTGGGGCCGCAGGAAATCACCGGGCTCGGCCGGCGCATCTCGAGCGTTGAGGCGGCGTTTGCCGAACTGCTCAAGAAGAAGCTTTCGCGGGTCGCCAAATTGGCGGTGGCGGACGTGCCCCGCGGCGCCGGGCCGGCGCGCGGGCTGTGGCTGTTTTTCGCCGACTTTGGGCGGGTCTATGCCGCGCGGGAGGCGCTCGTGCACGGGCAACGCCGGATGGCGGATGACGACCTCGCGCCGTCGCGCAGCTACCTCAAGATCGAGGAGGCCTATGTCGTGCTGGGGCGCGAGCCGGTGGCGGGCGAGACGGTGTGCGATCTCGGCGCCGCACCGGGCGGCTGGAGTTACAGCGCGGCCAAACGCGGCGCGCGGGTCCTCGCGATCGACAACGGCCCGCTCAAGGGTGGCGCGCTCAACCACCCGCAGATCGAGCACTGGCGCGAGGATGCGTTCAAATACCACCCGGCGGAGGGCAAGGTGCTGGACTGGCTCTTCTGCGACCTGGTGGAGGAGCCGCATCATGTCATGCAGCACCTCGTCGCGCCCTGGCTGGCCCAGGGCTGGTGCCGGCACTTTGTCATCAACCTGAAGTTTGGCCGCGTCGACCCCATCGCGCTGCTGGGGGAATTGCGCGGGCCCGAGTCACCGTTCACGCGGCACGCACCCGGGTTTCGCATCCGGCACCTGTATCACGACCGCGAGGAATTCACCGTGGTGGGCGAGGTGGGGTCGTAGTAGGGCAGGTCTTTGACCTGCCTTCGGAGCCGCGGGTGGACGGGGCGGCGGCCAGAAGGCGGGTCGGAGACGCCGCCCTACTTCAAACCCGGGTCTCCGGATGCCGGCCGTGACGAAAGTCGGTTTGCGGAGCGGCGCAAATTCCCGCTTTTTCACCTAGTCATCGGGCCCTTGACGGTGCTTCATGGTGGGGATCATCCCCATGAAACGCACCCTCCTGAAACTTCTCCTGGGCCTCGCGCTACTACCGCTGGCGGCGCTGGCCGGCGACCCCTCGCTACTCAACGGCCGCTGGCGGATGGACACCGCGCGCAGCACCGCGCTCGATGGCTGGACCACGGCGGATCTCGTCATCCAGACCGACGGCAGCAAGGTCAGCCTCCGTCACGACATGACCTGGCATGCCACGAAGGTGACCGCCACCAACTCGGTCGACACGGCCCAGCCGGTGGAGATCACTAATTTCTTCCGCATCGACCAGCGCCACATGGCCGTCTACACGCGGCCGAAGGAGGCCGCGCACGTGCAGGCGTTGTGGATGGACGACGGCCGCACCTTGCGCATCGAGGCGCAGGTGCCGGTGGAAACGTCGCAGGGCAACACCACGCTGCGGCTCTACGACGAATACCGGCTGCTGGAGGGCGGCCAGGAGCTGGTGCTCATCGAGCTGCACAGCACGCGCGACCGGCCGCTGGTCTATCATTTCACGAAGGTGCCGGCGGAGGCGGCGAAGAAATAATTCCATGAAACGCATTTCATTTACTCTATTCCTGATCTTGTCCGCCGCGATCGGCTTGCGCGGAGCTGAAACGGCGCCGGCGCCCGCGCGCGAGGCCTTTGTGATGCACTTTGACGGCGACTGGCAGGTCGTGGGCGGGTTGCCGGAAAAGGCGATGCTCATCGGGCTGCAGGGCCTCGCCAATCGCACTTCGCCGCAGTTCTACATCGTGCACGCGGCGGATTTTCCATGGGAGATTACCGGGCCACTCAAGGAATTCTATGAGCGCAAACATGGCGTGCATTTCACCGAGCTGAAATCCGCCGAGGAAGCACTCGCGCAGTTCGCGCCCGCGGCGAAGGGCTACGTCGTGTGGGATCCGGCGACGACGACCACACTCAACGTGGCCTTCACCATCGCCGGTCTCGACGACGCCCTCGTGGTGACCGGGGCGCTGGTCCCGCTCGCGGAAAAGCACGGGTTAAAGAAGATCGACGACCTGCGCGGCCGCTACACCGGGCAGACCGACGCCCAGATCTACGCCGACGCCCGCGCGCGCTACTGGGCGCGATGCAGCCGCGACAAGATCATGCTCATGGGCGGACACACCGGTCCGATCCGCATCCCGGGCATGGCCGATTGGGGCGTGCGGGAGAAGATGTTTTTCCATAATCTCTCGGCCAACCCGGAGCAGCCCGAGGAACTGGCGCTCGAGAAACAATTCCTGTCGGAGCTCAACCCCGGCGGCACGATTTTCGGGTGGCATCCGTACGGCAAGGATACCGAGGAGCAGCACACGACGCTCATCTCGACCTACGGACTCAAGATGGAGGGCCTGCAAAGCCTGCCGAACCTGAGCTTCAACTGCCAGTTCGGCTTCACGCCCGGCTTCAAGTTCACCAACAACCACCACGTCGCCCGCGACGCGAAGCTCGAGGCGCAGCCGAAAGTCTACATCTCCTTCGTGCAGTCCGACGGCATCGGGATCGGCGTCTGGACGAAGCCCGGCCGCGGCCGGCTGCCGCTCGCGTGGGGCGCGATCATGAGCTGGGTAATGTATTCGCCGGCCGCGCTGGAGTATTTTCACGAGAGCGCCACGCCGAGCGACTACTTCATCGGCGGACTTTCCGGCCCGGCCTACATGTATCCGAACCACATCCCGGCCGCCCGCTTCGGTCCGCTGATGAAGGAGGCCACTGACCTCATGGCGGTGCTCGACGAGCGGGTCTTTGAGATCATGGACAATTCCGCCGCCGACGGAAACCTCGGTAACGCCGACCTCACGAAGGAGACGGTGGACCGCTATTACGCGGCGTTCCCCGACGTGCTGGGCTTCATCAACGGCTACGGGCCGGCGCGGACGCGCGACCTGCGCGACACGCGTCCGATGCTCTCGTACGACTATTACATCGACCCCCGCCGCCCGCGCGAGGAAGTCGCCGCCGACATGAACGAGCTGATCGCGCTCAACGCCAAGCGGCCCTATTTCCTGCTCGTGCACGTCCGCGAGTCGAACGACGTCAACAGTGTCGTTGAAGTCATCAAGCAGCTCACGGGCCCCGTGGAAGTCGTGCCCCTCGACGTTTTTCTGAAGCTGGCCGCGAGCAAGCAGACGTACACCACGCGCTACCAGGACCCGGCGGATCCGAAGCACTTCAAGAGCTATTGAGTTTAGTTTGGTTTTGGGCCCGGGCTGATTTACCCTGCGACATGGCTTCGTTTTCCAAGCCGGGTGACCGCTCCCCGCCGCGCCCGCCCGAATCCGCCGGTGAATTCGTCGCGCCGGCCGGGCCGGTGCGGTTGCGCGGGACGGCGGGGGACCGGCGAATCGCGGACCGGCGCGCACCCGCGGCGTC
>OCZT010004559.1_pt1 | contig 13938 bp, 13 predicted proteins | sample 1539031 | NCBI WGS metagenome assembly OCZT01 (sample SAMEA3539308, study PRJEB22396) | soil metagenome | biome: tundra; feature: field; material: soil | place: USA | collected 2010-05 | depth 0.15 m
GTGCAGCGCAAGGGCCGCATGAACCAGCATGGCTTATCGGCCGGGATCGAGATCTCGCATGACGACGTGGAGCACCTGACCGGCGAGTCGGGCCTCGCGCTCGGACACCGGCGCGTCCACCCGCAGCTCGCCATCGGCATCGGTCAGGTCCCGGTACCTCCGCGCCACGGGCGGCAGGCGGGCGCAGCCGCTGCGAATGAGTCCCGCGCTTTCGGCCGCGGCGATACGCCTCTCGAAGGACCAGTCAGCAATGCGCCCTTCGGGTGCGTCGTGAGCCCGCGGTCGAGCATGGTCGAGCGCATCGGTGAGCACCGCTTCGATGACGCCGCAGGAAAGAATCAGCGCCAGACCAAACTCGCCACGCTCGAGGGCGTCGCTGCTGTCAGCGAACGTCTGCTCGAGGACGGGCCGAAGCTCCGCGTCGTGCACGAATTCGAATTGGCGCGGCCGTGGCGCCGCGCCGGAAGAGACAGCGACATCATCCATGCGTGACAGCGACGTCGCGCCCTGCGCCAGGACGCCAAGAATCCGGTCGACGATCTCCGTCGCGTCCACTTCGACGACTACCCCGCCACGGTCCGAGCGCACGAGAAAGGCACCACTGTAGGCGCGGGCGAGCCAGTGGGCTTTGCTGCCGCCGGAAAGCTGATTGATCGCGGCCGCGCAGTCCTGTTGCCAGGCTCGGGTGGCATCGACCGCCGCCGCGTTCCTGATCTGATGGCCGCGTCGAATCAGGACCTCGAGCTGCGCGAGGGAGGTGTCACGCTGGTGGCGCAGGTTGTCATCCATGGCGAACGGGGGGCGACGCGTGCTCGAGGAGGTCGGCGATCTGATCGAGGTGCTCGCGCATGGCTTCCGCTGCGGCGCCGGCGTCGCGCTGCCGCAATGCCGCGACGACAGCTTCATGTCCCAGGATGGATCGGCCTGGACGGCCCTTCTGCTTCAGCCTGAGCTTGCGCGATTCCACGAGCAGATCGTTCAGTGTGGCCATGATGCTGACGACCACGCGATTGCGCGTGGCGCGCGCGAGGACGTGGTGAAAAGCCGTGTCCTCGACGATGGCCGATCGGCCGGTTTTGAGCTTCTTGCGTTGCGCGTCGAGGATGCGCTCCAGGTCGGCAAGGTCCTCGTCGGTGACGCGCGTGGCCGCGGCGCGCGCGACGGCGGGTTCGAACATGCGGCGCACGTCCAGCAGCTCGTCCTGCAGTTCATAACGGTAGCTCAGGACGGAAGCCAGCGGCGCGATGAGCCGGTTGACGTCCAGCTCCTGAGGAAACGTGCCCTGGCCGTGGCGCGTGACGAGCAGGCCGATGGTCTCCAGCGTACGGAACGCGTCGCGGATCGACCCGCGGCTGACGCCGAACTGTTCGGCAAGTGCGCGTTCGGCGGGCAGAGCCTGGCCCGCCGGAAAGGTGCCGTCAAGAATCAGCACCCGGATGCGGTCGGCGATCTCTTCGGCCACCCGCGTCTTTCTGATCGGCTCGATCAGACCAGAGTCGCGGGCGCCGGATGAACTCCGAAAGTGTCGCCCGCCGGTTGGCGGCCAGCTCCGGCGCCGGACCAAGCCAAGCCGGTTCATGCAATCCTTGCGCTCCACGGGAAGCCTCGCGAGGCCGACCGCAGGAGGTGCTGTCTTGTCATCCTTCAGGATCCTTTAGCGGCGATGAACCCTGACATTGAATGAGTGTACGGTCCGGTCGCTCGGAAGATATGAGGCGAATGAATCATTAGAGGGCGATCGAATCTCCTAGGTCCTGCCGGAACACCGGTTGTGAAGGATCCACGCGACCGTCGATGACGGCCGCGATCAGGCGTTCGTAGGCCCCTATCGCCTCCGGGAGCGACGGGTAGCCGCGTTCCCACTGCAGCGTACCGCCGCCCGAGTAGATGAGCGTGAAATACCGGCCAGATGCGTACTCGAGTTCGACCATGGCGGCCGGCCTGTCGGGATCGCCCGCCTGACCGAGTACGTCCATCAGTGCGACGGACCACTGTCGCCCCTTCGGATCGACGACGACCCGGCGCTCGAGGTACTGCCAGTTATCCAAGCTCCAGGTCGGCATCGATAATCAGGATCCGGTTGCGGCGTGATCTGCCGACGGGCCGATTGAGAGCAGCTGGTCGAGTGCGCGTGCGACCTGCGCACCGGTAAACGGCTTCGGGATCAGGAGGACGCGGTCGGCCTGCCGCGACCGAAGGCTTGCGTCCGCCGCGTCCGGCGTATCGCTGATGATTACGACCGGAAGGCCGGCGTGAACCGGCTCGTCTCGTACCATATCGAAGAGCGATTCGCTCATGTCGAAGGCGGAACAATCGAGCACGAGCGCGTCGGCGCGCTCATCGACAACCCGCTCGCTGACCGTGACTGTGTAACCGGTGGCGACGACTTCGTACCCGTGGTCACGTAGCGCGAAGGTCAGCAGTTCGGCGATCTCAGGCGTGTCGTCGATGAGCAGAATACGTCGGGGCGCGTTCACTTCTTGCCGGAGCCGGCGCCCGGCAGGCGTTTCTTCTGCCCCGCGGACGGCTCCAGGTCGAACACCCACAGCCGTCCGCCGGCCGTGTAGTAGGCGCGCTGATCGTTCTCGAACATCGCGCCCCATGCCTCCAGCGTGCGCATCGCGAACGTGTAGCCCGCGAAGTTGTCGCGGACGTGGTCCGCCACTTCGGTCGTGTGCCAGTTGTCGGTGAGGATGGCGTCACCGGCATGCACGCGCAGGACGGTGTAGAAGCGATCGTGAACCGCTTCGGCACGCACTTCACGCGTCGCCCCGCGCTTCTTGCCTTCGTTGACGATGTAGCTTTCCTGAACCACGGCGGCGGCAGGCGGATGGGTCGTGTCATTCATGAGCTTCGCGTCCTAGACCGTCTGCGCTACTTCGGCGGCCGCTTCCGCAGCCGCCATATCGCTCAGATTCTTCGCTTCGGCCGCCCGCAGCAAGGCCTCCGGCAGCTCCACGCCCATCATCTTCCACTGCGCGTTGGCGAACTTCTGCAGCTTGGCGATGTGCTCGGCGTGGAGGTGACCGAAGCGTCCCTGCAGCTTCAGGTACTCGGATACCGGCCGCATGTTCTGCGGGCGGAAGGTGTAATCGAACTCGCGTCTTTCGGGATCCCATTCCCAGATCGGATACAGCCCGCATTCCACCACCAGACGGCCGAGATCGATCGAGCGCGGCGTCTCGTATACGAAACCTTTCTGGCATGGGGTGTAGATCATCAGGAACGCGGCGCCCTTGTGGTTGAGCCCCTTGCGCACCTTGTTCATCAGGTCGATGGGGTAGCCCACGCTTGCGGTCGCCACATAGCAGTGCGGGTGGCCGGCCGCCATCATGCGGGCGAGCTCCTTGGGGAACAGCGTCTTGGCTTCCAGAACCATCGGACCCGGAGGCGAGAACGTCGTCATGCCGCCGTACGGCGTCCGCGAGGAGGCCTGGATGCCGGTGTTCGCGTACTGCTCGTTGTCGTAGCAGATGATCAGGCAGTCGTGATTCCGGTAGAGAGCGCCCGAAATCGACGCGAGCCCGATGTCGGACGCGCTGCCGTCGCCCGCTTCGCAGATGATGTTCGGAAAGGCGCCCTTCCACTTGCCCTTGCGGATCATCGCTTCGTACGCGGCGGCAACTCCCGCGGTGAAGCTGCCGGCGCTGCCGATCTGCGTGTGCGCCCAGGGCACGTTGTAGGGCGTGCACAGATAGGAGCTGTTGGCGACGTACATGCAGCCGGTCGGTCCGACCAGGATCGTGTTGTCGCCCGCCGCCTTGCTCGTCATCCGGTACTGGATGGACGGCCCGCAGCCGGCGCACGTCCGGTGACCGGGGACGAATGGCTCCGTCTTCGGCAGTTCGGGATTGTAGAAACGCGCGCCCTGGTTCGGGCTCCCGAACATCGGCAGCATCTGCCGTTCCACTTTGATCGCTGACATCATGTCCTCCGGAAACCCCGATCCACAACGTTGACCCTAGTCCTCGAAACCGACCCAATGCGTGCGCTTCTCGATCTTCCCGCGTTTCTTCGCGTCGAGCATCTTCTGCGTCATCCAGTAGAATTCTTTCAGGACGATCGCCTCGCCGCCCATCCCGGCCATGAACGAAACGACGAGCGGTCGCTGCGTACTTTCGTAGAGCGCCGCGCAGACCTCGGCGTACAGCACGCCGCCGCTGCTCACGCTGCCGAGCCCCATGTTGGTCTCGACGACGCCGACGACCGCGAATTTGCTGAGGACCTCGTTGACGCGATCGGTGGGGTAGGGCCGGATCGTCTTGAGTCGCACGAGGCCGACCTTGGCGCCGCGCTGGCGCATGTGTTGAATCGCGTATCGGGCTGTCACCCCGTGGGCGCCCTGGAGGAAGAAGACGACCTCGGCGTCGCCCGTCATGTATTCCTCGATCCATGGGTCGTACCGGCGCCCGAAGATCCGGGCAAATTCCTCGTGCGCCTGCTCGATGACCGGCACGGCGCCTTCCATGGCGCGGGCCCGCTCCAACTGCAGCGGCGGCCCCTGCTCGGGCATGATCTGCGGGCCGTGCGAGACGGGACGCCGCGGATCGAGCGGGTACGGATGCGCATAGGCCGGCAGGAACTCCCTCACCTGGCCCGTATCGGGCAGCTCGACGTCGGTCGTGATGTGGGAGACGAAGAACCCGTCCTGGCACACCATCTGCGGAAGGAGCACGCGCGGATCCTCGCCGATCCGGTAACCGAGCAGATGATTGTCGAACGCCTCCTGCGCGTCGCACGCCCAGCCCATGAGCCATCCCATGTCGCGCGTCGAGAGCGCGTCCGTGTGCTCGGACCCGAAATCGCCCGGTGGATCGAGCGTGCGGTCCGCGATCATCATCTGCACGGGCATGCGCGTGCCCGAGATCGGCGAGTAGAGCTCGTACGCGAACTGCACGCCGACGCCGGAGCTGCCGGTGAACACGCGGGCACCGCTCGACGAGGCGCCGTGAGCGATGCTCAACTGCGAGTGCTCGCTGTCCGCCACGATGTACTCGGCATCCAGTTCACCGTTTGCCACCATCTGCGCCAGCGCGATCATCGTCGCCGTGTAGGGCCGGATGGGATAAGCCGTGATCACGTCGACGTCGGCATACTTGGCGGCCTGCGCCGCCGCGACGCAGCCGTTGATCCGGACCTTCTTCTTCTGCGTGAGTGCGGGTGCCATATATTCCCTCGGCCCTATTTCCAGTTCTCGATGTCTTTGGGCGGACGATCCGACAGATTCTTCAGCTCCTCGGCCTGGCGCCCGTGCAGCCCCGGCGTGATCGCGAACGCCGTGTCCATGCGAACGACACCCGTATCGAAGTCCATCTCCGGCACGCTCTCGAGGCAGCCCGTCGGGCACTCCTCGATGCAGACCCGGCAGCCCTTGCAGTAGTCGGTCAGAATCTTGTAGAGGCCATTCGACCGCACGGAGCGCACGATGCACGGTTCGGGACAGACGAGATAGCAGTTGTCGCACGCGTTGCATGTGCCGCAACTGAAGCAGCGGTTCGCCTCCTCGATCGCCTGCTCTCTCGAGAACGCCTGAATGACCTCCTCCTGCGTGCGGCGCCGGTGAGCCGTCGGCAGCATCTGCTGCTGCACACGAGGCCACTTCGGGAAATAGGTCATGTTCATCCGGGAGAGGTCGGTGATCACGTCGATCGGGACCTTCCGTTCCTGCAGCGGCTCGCCCCGGAGCACCTTGTCGAGGCTGAAGGCCACGCGCTTGCCATCGCCCACGGCGTTCACGACCATCAGCGGCTGGCCGGAGCCGACCTGCGCGATGTCGCCGGCGGCGAAGAACATCGTCTCGCCGAGACGTCCGAACCGGTCGATCTTGATCGTACCGCGCTCGTTCTTGAACTCGGCCGGCAGCCAGCCGAGCGATGCATGCTGTCCCACGGCGATGATCACGTTGTCGACCGCGAAGCGCTCGGCCGGAGACTCCCGGTCGATGGCGATCGGCGAGGCGTTGACGGCGCCGCTGAAGCGTGCCGGTCGGAGCTGTAGCGCGTCGACCCGGCCGTTACCGAGCGCCGCGGTCATTGCCCGTCCGTGCATCAGCTCCACGCCTTCCGCGACCATGTCGTGCAGATCCTCCGGCACGCATGGCATCTCCTCTGGGTTGCGCTCGACGGTGATCATCGTCACGTCTTCGGCGCCTCGCCGAAGCGCTTCGCGGGCGCAGTCGATCGCCGTATTGCCGCCGCCGATCACCGCGACGCGCGGTCCCAGCTTTATCTTCGACGTGCCCATGCCGATGTCGCGCAGGAACGGCAGTCCATAGACGACGCCGTCCTTGTTCTCGCCTTCCGCGCGCACGCTGTTCGGCTCGGTGAGACCGACCGCCAGGACGCAGGCGTCGTACTTGTTCTTCAGGTCGTCCCAGGTGACGTCTTTGCCCACTTCCGTATTCGTCTTGATCGTGACGCCGAGCTCGACGAGGCGTTCGATCTCGCGATCGAGCACGTTCTGCGGCAGCACCCAGTCGGGAATGCCGCCGCGATTGAGACCGCCGGGTTTCGGCGATTTCTCCAGAATCGTGACCTCGTAGCCGAGCCGCGCGAGCTGGTACGCCGCGCTGTGTCCGGCGGGCCCCGATCCGACGACGGCGACCTTCTTGCCGTTGGGCGCGCCGGCCTTCACGACGTCGCGCGGCAGGGCCTGTCCGAGATCGCCGAGAAACCGCTCGACCGCGCGAATGGAAATCGCCTCGTCGTACTTTCCGCGATTGCAGGCCTGCTCGCACGGGTGGTAGCAGACGCGGCCGGTCACGGACGGAAACGGCATGTCTTCCTTGATGAGCGCGTAGGCGTCGAGATACTTGCCGCGCTTCACGAGGTCCAGATAGCCCTGGATCTTCTCGTTTGTGCCGCACGCGTTGTTGCAGGGCGGCATCTTGTCCCGATAGACCGGCCGAGTCGAGCGCCAGTTGCCCGTCGGAAACAGGTCCTGACCTTTTTCCTGCGACGGCGCCGGCGTGATCCCGGCAAACGGCACCGCCAGCCAATCGGGGATATGAGTACCTTTGGTCGACATTTTTTGCTGGTCCTTAATCCGTCAGGCCACCGCTTTTCCAAGCGGCAGGATGTGTAACTGGTCGAGCGCGGCGTGAAAGGCTCTCTTGTTCGTGATCATGGGCTCGATCGACTCGATCTTGACGATGCCCGTCGACTTGACGACCGCGGCGATGAGCGGGGCCGCGATGTCGGGCGCGATCGCAGTGCTGCGTTCCGCCGCGCCCTCGGTCGACAGCCGATCGAGGCCGAGCTCGCCCAGCCGGTAGTACAACCACTTGTGGTGGGCGATGTGAGCGGCATCCACACACACCAACTGGGCGAGCCGCTCGGAACCGGGAACGAAGCGGATCATGTACTCGGGCGTGTAGTGCGTATTGATCACGAGCGTGCCGCCGGGCGGCATCCCGCGCATGTAATCCCAGCCTTTGACCATCGTCTGCTCGACGAGCACGACGATATTCGGCTTCTCGTTCTCGTAGGTGAGCTCGTTTTCGAGCACGCTCTCGCTGAGGCGGCAGTACTTGCGGGTGGGCGCGTTCGTACGATCGGGGTTGTCGACGTAGTTTTCCATCGCCTGGGCGAACTTGCCCTCGAGTCGTCCCGCGGCGGCGACCGAATTGACGATGTCGCGGCCTTCCTTGTCCATGATGATGCCGCGCGTCCACACGGTAAGCTCTGTGTAACTCATGTCGAGGCTCCCTGAAACCGGCTCTGGACCTGCCGGACGAAGCGGTCGAAGACGCCGACGAGCGTCTGCTTCTCGGGATGGTCCGGCGGTTCGGCGACGATCGCCACCTCGGTCCGCTCCTGGCCTGCGTCGATCAGCCGGATTGTGCCCAGGTTCGTGTGCTCGATGGCCCAGCCGTCGCTCTTGACCGCAGTGACCGCCATGCTCAGCGTCTTGGCGTCGCTCTCCCACGGCACGACGATCGCGGTGACGTGGCCATGGCCGCGGGCGTACTCCTCGATTGCGCGGGACACTGCCTGCGGAGATCCGGTGGCGGTGAACGTGAGGGTCTCGCCCATGCCTGCGCTTTGCCTCCGTGCTACACTGTACCAGTGGTCGAACCAGTTACGCGGGCGAGTCTGACTTTTACGCGCCGTCGTGTCAAGCGCCTTGTCGCCTCCCGGCGGCCGTCCGGCGCCCGCGACTCTGGTCTGATCGAGCCGATCAGAAAGACGCGGGTGGCCGAAGAGATCGCCGACCGCATCCGGGTGCTGATTCTTGACGGCACCTTTCCGGCGGGCCAGGCTCTGCCCGCCGAACGCGCACTTGCCGAACAGTTCGGCGTCAGCCGCGGGTCGATCCGCGACGCGTTCCGTACGCTGGAGACCATCGGCCTGCTCGTCACGCGCCACGGCCAGGGCACGTTTCCTCAGGAGCTGGACGTCAACCGGCTCATCGCGCCGCTGGCTTCCGTCCTGAGCTACCGTTATGAACTGCAGGACGAGCTGCTGGACGTGCGCCGCATGTTCGAACCCGCCGTCGCGCGCGCCGCGGCCACGCGCGTCACCGACGAGGACCTTGCCGACCTGGAGCGCATCCTCGACGCGCAACGCAAGAAGCTCAAAACCGGCCGATCGGCCATCGTCGAGGACACGGCTTTTCACCACGTCCTCGCGCGCGCCACGCGCAATCGCGTGGTCGTCAGCATCATGGCCACACTGAACGATCTGCTCGTGGAATCGCGCAAGCTCAGGCTGAAGCAGAAGGGCCGTCCAGGCCGATCCATCCTGGGACATGAAGCTGTCGTCGCGGCATTGCGGCAGCGCGACGCCGGCGCCGCAGCGGAAGCCATGCGCGAGCACCTCGATCAGATCGCCGACCTCCTCGAGCACGCGTCGCCCCCCGTTCGCCATGGATGACAACCTGCGCCACCAGCGTGACACCTCCCTCGCGCAGCTCGAGGTCCTGATTCGACGCGGCCATCAGATCAGGAACGCGGCGGCGGTCGATGCCACCCGAGCCTGGCAACAGGACTGCGCGGCCGCGATCAATCAGCTTTCCGGCGGCAGCAAAGCCCACTGGCTCGCCCGCGCCTACAGTGGTGCCTTTCTCGTGCGCTCGGACCGTGGCGGGGTAGTCGTCGAAGTGGACGCGACGGAGATCGTCGACCGGATTCTTGGCGTCCTGGCGCAGGGCGCGACGTCGCTGTCACGCATGGATGATGTCGCTGTCTCTTCCGGCGCGGCGCCACGGCCGCGCCAATTCGAATTCGTGCACGACGCGGAGCTTCGGCCCGTCCTCGAGCAGACGTTCGCTGACAGCAGCGACGCCCTCGAGCGTGGCGAGTTTGGTCTGGCGCTGATTCTTTCCTGCGGCGTCATCGAAGCGGTGCTCACCGATGCGCTCGACCATGCTCGACCGCGGGCTCACGACGCACCCGAAGGGCGCATTGCTGACTGGTCCTTCGAGAGGCGTATCGCCGCGGCCGAAAGCGCGGGACTCATTCGCAGCGGCTGCGCCCGCCTGCCGCCCGTGGCGCGGAGGTACCGGGACCTGACCGATGCCGATGGCGAGCTGCGGGTGGACGCGCCGGTGTCCGAGCGCGAGGCCCGACTCGCCGGTCAGGTGCTCCACGTCGTCATGCGAGATCTCGATCCCGGCCGATAAGCCATGCTGGTTCATGCGGCCCTTGCGCTGCACTTCATCAGCATGGCTTGGCCTCATTGTTTTTTCTGAGTTCCTCGATCGCCGTCTTAAAGTGTGCTGCGGACACGCAGAGCTTTTCGTAGTTCTTGCCCTGCTGTTCATGAATCAGGTCGGCAATGGCCAGCATCGTCGCCCTCTTGCACAGGAAGGCGATGTGGGACCCGACCAGCCCCTCCGTAATGCTTGCCAGCACGCCAAGATCCACGTCGCCGCTCAACGGCCTCCCGTGGGTGTTGATGCGGAATATTTCGAGTCGTTCCCTCTCATCCGGGACATAAAACTTGAGAATATAATCGAGCCGGCCGGGCCGTACCAGGGCCGGGTCAAGCAGGTCTTCCCGATTGGTAGCCCCGATCACGATCACCTGAGAGAGATCGCTCAGAGAGTCCAGCTCGTTGAAAAACTGGCTTGCCACGCGTTCAATGGCTCCTGATCCCGTATCTTCACCGCGTTTTGGCGCCAGGGCATCGATTTCGTCGAAAAAGAGGATGGTCGGAGCCGATTGCTTGGCTTTCTTGAATATCCCGTGCAGCGTCTTTTCCGATTCCCCCAGCCACTTTGAAAAAAGGATGGAACTGCTGATCGGGATAAAATTGATACCGGTTTCTCCGGCCAGAGCCCTTACCATTATGGTCTTCCCGGTGCCGGAAGGACCGGACAGCAGGATGCCGCGTGACGAAACCTTGCCCGAAGCGAAGAGCTCGGGATATTTCAGCGGCCAATCGACGATCGAGAGAAGCGTCTCCTTGATTTGGGCCAGGCCGCCGATGTCGCTGAGCTTCAAGGTGGACCTTTCGTTGAAGAATTCACGGGTTGCCGTAGGTTCAACCTCCCGAAGGGCCGTCAGAAAATCTTCGCGGGAAATCCGCATGCTTTCCGGAGTGACGGGGAGACGGTCGGCGCTGCCCAGAGCGCCCACCGGCAGATATCGCCGCACGGCGGCCATACCCGCCTCTTTGCAGAGCGCTTCCAGATCGGCCCCCACAAAACCGTGGGTAATCTGCGCAACCTGATCGAGATCGACATCGGTTGCAAGGGGCATACGACGGCTGTGAATCTTCAGGATGGCCCGGCGTCCGTCCACGTTGGGAGCCGAGATGCCGATTTCCCGATCGAACCGGCCCGGTCTGCGCAGCGCGGGGTCTATCATTTCCGGAACATTGGTCGCGCCGATCACGAGAACATGACCGCGGGGAACCGTGCCATCCATGAGGGCGAGAAGCTGCGCCACCACCCTCTTTTCCACATCCCCCACAACCTCGGCACGCTTCGGGGCGAGGGCGTCAATTTCATCGATGAAAATGACGCTCGGCGCTTTGCGTGTCGCCTCTTCAAAGATCTCACGCAACCTGGCCTCGCTGTCGCCGTAGTATTTCTGGATGATTTCCGGCCCGTTGATTTTGATAAAATGGAGCCTCGTCTCCCCCGCTATGGCACGGGCGATGAGGGTTTTCCCGGTGCCCGGCGGTCCGTAGAGAAGCAGCCCTTTCGGCGCCTCGATGCCCAGCCTGTCGAAAATTTCCCCATAGCGCAGTGGAATCTCCACCATCTCCCGAATGGATCTCAGCTCCGGTTCCAATCCGCCGATATCTTCATAAGAAATGCGGGAGCCCGCCTTTTCGGTATAGTCGGGCTTGTTTACCTTGAATTTGGTCTGCTGGTTGATGATGACCGCGCCGGAGGGTGAAGTGCCGTCCACGGAAAAGAAACGGTCCTTGCCTCCAAAAAGCGGAATATTCACTTTGTCGCCGGCGATGACCGCCAACCCCTGCAGGACCTTGCCGATATACCCGACCTCGTTTCCATCGGGCCACCAGTGTTCGGAGTCGATCGGGCTGAGCACGATCGTAATTGCGGTTTGGCGGGGCGCCTTTTTGATCTTCACCGTGCCGCCGATCTGAACCCCGGCGTTCTCACGGGTGTAGCCGTCAATCAGGACCATTTTCTTGCCAAAATAGTCGGGAAAAATCCCAGAAATTCTGGCGACTGTACGTGTGTCGCCAATAATCTCAACAATGTCGCCAAGAGTAGCGCCCAAGGTCTTGACGTCGTCAGCGTCAAAGCGTGCCAACCCCTTACCAACGTCTTCGATGAAAACCTCTGCCACCTTTAATTCGACTTCAGGCACCAGAGACTCATCTAACATAAAAGCCCGTGTCTACGTCCGATAGCGACGGACGCGCTCAGGGGGACTCTCACTCGCCGGAGACGTGCAGCGCGCTCCGGCACGTTTCAAACCCGATTGTCGTGATTCGGCCTCAGGACGCACCATGGCGACCGATTCTACCAGCCTTCCGGGGTGACACCTTGCTGATTGCGATCTGGCTAACGGAACCGGCATCAGCCGCGGAACCTATCAGCCCGCCGGCGCCGCCGTGGTGTACGTTTCACCTTGATTCCCCTGACTGCCGGCGCCGGCGCCAGCGCCCCGGCGCAGGCGACAGGGCGGAGGCATGTCTCGGCCACCCCCCGACGCGGCAGAGATTCGCCTGACCGTCCTCGAATGACGCGCAGAGACGGCACTGGAACGATCGGTGAGCCTTCGGTCCCGCGGGGCTGCGCCGGAACGGCGCAGCCCCGCGGCCGTTCAGGCCCCGTCCCGACCGTCAGCCGCACTCTCGCCGAAAATCAAATCTCGTATTCCTTCAGCTGGGTGGGCACGCTTTTGTGCACAAGAGATATCTAACGCAACGCGTTGTAAAGCATATACCCCCCCAGCGCAAACAAGCTAAGCGCGAAAACTTTTTGCAAAGATTTCACTGGCAAGCTATGTGCAGTTCTGGCGCCAAGCGGTGCTGTCAACACGCTCGCCAATGAAACAATCAGCAGCGCCGGCAAGTAGACAAAACCGAGCGATCCCGGCGGCAAGTCTGGCGTATTCATGCCGTAATAAATATTCGATAAAGTGCCGGCTAGCGCAATCGGAAAACCAAGCGCGGCACTGGTTGCAACAGCATCGTGGATCTTGACGTTGCACCACGTCATGAAGGGCACGGAAACGAAGCCGCCACCGGCCCCGACCAAACCGGACAAGATGCCGATCACGCCTCCGGCAGCGAACATGCCGAGGGGCCCCGGAAGTTCGCGCGATGCGGCGGGTTTCTTGTTCAGCAGCATCGGAGTCGCGGAGATTGCGACAAACACCGCGAAGAACATCGCCAATCCCGCCGAGTTCAGTTGTTTGCCGATCCACGGGCCGATCCATGAACCGATCAGGATGCCGGGCGCCAGCACTTTCACGATATGCCATGACACTGCGCCGCGCTGATGATGTGCGCGCACCGAAGAGATCGAGGTGAACATGATGGTCGCCAGCGAGGTTGCGACCGCCATATGGACCACGCGCTCTCCGGGCACTCCTGTGATCGTGAAGAGAAACGTGAGAAATGGAACCAGTAACATGCCACCGCCGATTCCCAGCAGGCCGGCAGAGAATCCGACCGCCGCACCCAATGCCAGAAACGCGAGGATCAAGCTGATGTCCACCCAGATGTCTCCAAGAACTGTGAGCTATTGTGTGTTGGCCAGCTTCTGCGTGATGAAGCGCCATTCGTCAGGTGCACGCGGTGTAATCGAAAGGCGGTTGCCGCGGTTCAGAATCGGCATGTGTTCCAGGTCCGGCTGCGCGCGCAGGGAACTCTCATCCGCTGGAAACGTGCAGCGCGCTCCGGCACGTTTCAACCCCGATTGTCGTGACTAGGCCTCAGGACGCACCACGGATGCCGATTCTACCAGCCCTGCGGGAGTTGAAGTCGTGCTCGAGGCCGACCGAGGGTCGAGTTACGGGTATAGATCGCGCAGCGGCGGGTCTCGGTCGCGACTTTCAGCGAAACGCCCCTCCCGGTTCTCATCGGCCACCCGCTCCGCATCGGGACTACGTGCCCGTCGCCCGTCCGAAGAAGATAGGGTAGCCGTTCCAGACCGTGCCCGTGATGACGCGGGCGATTTTCGAGAGCCAGCGATACCGCTCGCCGCGATAGTCGAAGCCGTCGTCGACGACGGTCACCCTGTGCTCTGTCGTCCCGTGGATCCGCGTGAGCACGCTCCCGACCGCGGGGAGGCGTGAATCTCCTCGGGCCATTCTCGGGTTTTCCCGGGGCGGCGGAATCGGCGCGCCCCGCGGCAATTGCGGAGCTCGAACGCTCGTCTCTCGAGTGCCTCATCTCGCCTCCGGTGATCGCCACGACTCAGGAGTCGTGACATTTCCGGCTCTTTCCGGAATCGGGGAGGTGGAAACGGTGGCGCCGGGTGCTAGGCTGAAGCCGCCGAGCTGCCGCG
>OCZT010004560.1_pt1 | contig 13936 bp, 8 predicted proteins | sample 1539031 | NCBI WGS metagenome assembly OCZT01 (sample SAMEA3539308, study PRJEB22396) | soil metagenome | biome: tundra; feature: field; material: soil | place: USA | collected 2010-05 | depth 0.15 m
TTTGATGAAGATTTAAGAGTTTTAATGGGGGATGAAATCTATAAAGAAAACCAGCTTTATGAACTTCAGTATCTGCATGTTAATGCCGGAACAGATATCATCCCGACAGCCACTGTGCAGATAAAATCTGATTCGGAGATATTTCAGGAATCTTCTACAGGGGATGGGCCAGTGGACGCTAGCTTCAATGCGATCGAACGGGCTCTTGGCTTAAAGCCTATAGTTGAATCTTATAATGTTCGTTCAGTTACATCGGGAAGACAGGCATTGGGAGAAGCGATTATAAGAATCAGAAGCGGAGAAAACTCATTTACTGGGCGGGGAACTTCAACCGATATCATTGAAGCTAGCGCAAAAGCTTACCTGCAGGCCATAAATCTTTATCTTACCTTCTCGCGTACGTATATTGAACTTCACGATAATAACTTAGTAATCAAACAAGTATAGAAGGAATTGATAATAATGGGAATGACTATCACTGAGAAAATATTAGCTGAATCTGCCAAACGTCCCCGGGTTATTCCAGGAGAAAATGTCTGGCTTAATGTTGATGTATTAATGACCCACGATGTCTGCGGACCTCCTACATTTGCTATCTGGAAAAAAGAATTTGGTGAAAAAGCAAAGATCTGGGATAAGAAAAAACTTGTCATTTTTCCGGATCATTACATTTTTACAAAAAATCCTCATGCAAACAGAAATGTAATGGTTCTCCGCCAGTTTGCCGCTGAATATGATCTTCCAAACTATTATGATATAGGAACTGAAAGATATAAGGGTGTATGCCATATCGCGTTGGCTGAGGAAGGGTATGATATTCCGGGTACGGTTTTGTTCGGTACTGATTCACATACTTGTACATCGGGTGCATTCGGAATGTTTGCAACCGGTGTCGGCAATACCGATGCGGCATTCATTCTGGGTACTGGAAAAATTTGGGAAAAAGTTCCCGAATCGATGAAGTTTACTTTTACAGGTAAGATGCCTTCATATTTAACCGCTAAGGATCTTATTCTCCAGATATTAGGAGACATCGGGACCGACGGTGCGACCTATAGGGCAATGGAATTTGATGGTGAAGCAATATCCTCCTTGTCAATGTATGAAAGGATGACTCTTACCAATATGGCCATTGAAGCAGGAGGAATGAATGGAATAATTGCAGTTGATGGAACTACAGCGAAATTTCTTGAAGAAATCGGGGTGAATGATTATAAAACTTATGAAAGTGATAATGAGGCAGTTTATCATTCGAAGTATCATTATGATGTATCTAAAATTGAACCTTTGGTAGCAAAACCGCATAGTCCTGATAACCGTGATACTGTAAGGAATGTTGAAGGGACAAAACTTACTAAGTGCTACATCGGTTCATGTACCGGCGGAAAAATTACTGATTTTTATTATGCGGCAAATTTGCTGTTAGGAAAAGAGGTAAAAGTAACTACTTTCATTGTTCCTGCTAGTACGGCCATTGCAAAGCAGCTTGAGGAAGAAACTATTTCGGGTATTTCATTAAAAGATATATTTGAAAAAGCAGGTTGCATAATTGCAGAATCATCCTGCGCTGCATGCCTTGGTGGTCCCTCTGATACTGTCGGCAGAAGCATTGATGGGGATGTGGTTATTTCAACAACCAATAGAAATTTTCCGGGAAGAATGGGCAGTAAATCATCACAGGTCTATCTTGCCTCTCCTTTGACAGTTGCGGCCTCAGCAATAAATGGGGTAATAACTGACCCAAGGGATTTTTTATAACAAATTTAGTTAACAAAAAAATTGTAATAAGGCAAAAATGGAAAAGAAAATAACAGGCAAGGCATATGTTCTGGGAGATAATATTGATACTGACCAGATTATCCCTGCAGAACATCTTGTTTATTCAACGAGTGATCCCGAGGAATTAAAAAAATATGGACATTATGCTTTATCAAGCGTACCCATTGATGGTGCAGGTTTACCTAATGGGGGCAAACTGTTTATAACCGGAGATAATTACAAATCGGAATATTCTATTATAATCGGAGGATCAAATTTCGGTTGTGGATCTTCAAGGGAACATGCCCCCCTTGCATTACAGGTAGCAGGAATAAAAGTTGTTATTGCCGAATCTTATGCAAGGATCTTTTACCGCAATTCCGTAGATGGGGGGTTTTTAATCCCTTATGTCAGTCAGATAAAGCTTAATGACAAAATTAAAACCGGTGATATTATAGAAGTTGATGTCGAATCAAATAAAATAATAAATCATTCGGATAACAGTAGCTTTCAATTAATTCCCTTAGGAGACGTTTTGGAAATTGTTGATGCCGGAGGATTATTTGAGTATGCTCGTAATGCTGGTATGATTTAATCATTAGAATTTATTAACATTTAAGAAAAAGAGAATGGTATGAAATCGGATTATATAGAGCTTTTTGATACAACATTACGTGATGGAACTCAGGGTGAAGGAGTAAATCTTTCGATAAATGATAAAATCGGTATTGCCTTAAAGCTGGACGAGTTTGGTATTGATATTATTGAGGGAGGATGGCCCGGAAGCAATCCCAGAGATGAGGAATTTTTTAAACAGATAAAAAATTATAATCTGAAAAATTCATATATATGTGCTTTTGGTTCTACAGCAAGATTCCTTAATAATATTTCATCTGATCCCAACTTGAATGCTCTTCTTTTTGCCGAAACCCCTTTCGTTTCTATTTTTGGTAAGACTTGGAAATTTCATGCGGAGATAGGACTCGGACTAACTGAATCCGAAAATGAAGAATTGATTTTTAAATCGGTACAATATCTGAAAGATCACGGAAGGAAAGTAGTCTTCGATGCAGAACATTTCTTTGATGGATTTAAAGATAATATAGATTTTGCTCTAAAGATGCTGAAAGCAGCTGATGCTGCAGGCGCTGATATTATTACACTTTGCGATACAAATGGTGGGTCTCTTCCTTACGAGATCAATAAGGCTGTCAATGAAGTAGTGAAAAACATAAATAAGCCAATCGGAATACATACTCATAACGATGGTGAACTTGCTGTGGCAAATTCTTTAACTGCAATAGAAGCGGGAGCCACCCATGTCCAAGGCACAATAAACGGAGTGGGTGAAAGATGTGGAAATGCAAATCTTATTAGTATAATTCCGAACATTTTATTGAAAATGAACATGCATTCAAAAACAGAAATCAGTCTTGATGGGTTAACTTCTCTTTCCAATTATGTTAATGAGTTAATGAACCTGGTTCCAAATTCCCGCTCTGCATTTGTGGGGAATTCGGCTTTTGCACATAAGGGGGGTATCCATGTAAGCGCAGTCCTCAAGGACAGCAGGATGTATGAACATATCAATCCGTGTAAGGTCGGCAATAAACAACGGGTATTAATCTCAGATCTGGCAGGACAAAGTAATATAAAATACAAAGCGAAAGAATTTGGAATCGATCTCAAAAAAGATAACGAGCTGAGTAAAAAGCTTGTTTCGCATATCAAGTCGTTGGAATATAACGGTTTTCAGTTTGATGGAGCAGAGGCTTCCTTTGAGTTGATATTAAGATCCGAGACAAATGAGTTTTCCCCTTTCTTTAATACTTTGGATTCAAAAATCAATGTTTCCTTTGACAATAAAAAACATACATCTGCAGAAGCTGTTATTAAAATTGAAGTGGATGGTGAAGTTGAACATACTGCAGCAAATGGAGATGGACCTGTAAATGCTCTTGATAATGCACTTAGGAAAGCTCTTTTAAGGTTTTATCCTGAAATTGCCGAAATAAAGCTGATAGATTATAAGGTCCGGGTGTTAAATGAAAAAAATGGAACGGCTGCAAAGGTGAGGGTACTTATTCAATCAGGGGATGGGAATGAAACATGGTCAACTGTAGGAGTATCTGAAAATATTATTGAAGCAAGCTGGCAGGCATTATGTGACAGTATGAATTATAAGCTCTTCAAAATTCAAAAAGAAAAATCCATATTAATAAGTTAAAAATGAACCTTGAGCAAAAAATAAAAAGCAGCGGTATGTACGATCCGTCTTTTGAGCATGATGCTTGCGGAATGGGTTTTGTCGCTGATGTTAAAGGAAGGAAAACAAGATCGATTATTGATAAAAGTCTTGAGATTCTTCTTAACCTTGAACATCGTGGTGCTGTAGGAGCCGATCCCAATACGGGGGATGGGTCCGGAATACTTATTCAAATGCCCGATGCATTTTTAAGAAAGGTAACTACAGAAAAAAATATTAAACTTCCTCCGGAAGGAAGATATGGTGTAGGAGTTATCTTCCTGCCGCAAAATTCCACACAGAGAAAAGTAATTGAAAATATTATTGAAAAAATTATTATAGATGAGGATCAGAAGTTCCTTGGTTGGAGAGATGTTCCTGCAGATTTGACGGTACCTGGAAAAGGTGCCAGGGCAACACAACCTTTCATAAAACAATGTTTTATAGGTGCAAATAAAAAAATCCTGACGCAGGATGAGTTTGAAAGAAAACTTTATCTGATTCGCAGGATTATTGACCAAAGGATACGAATCGAAGTTAAGCTTGACAGGAGCAAATATTATGTTCCTTCTTTTTCAAGCAGAGTTCTGATTTATAAAGGAATGCTCCTTGCCCCACAACTACGTGCTTATTACAAAGATCTGAACGATCCCGATATGGTCTCTGCAATGGCAATGATTCACTTAAGATTTTCAACCAATACCTTTCCCACATGGGACCTGGCACATCCTTTCAGAATGATGGCCCATAACGGGGAGATAAATACTTTACGCGGAAACAAGAACTGGATGGCTGCCCGGCAGCATGTGATGGATTCAGAATTCTATGGAAAAGACCTCAGAAGAATGCTTCCCATTGTTATGGAAGGACAGAGCGATTCGGCCACCTTTGATAATGTTCTTGAATTACTGGTAATGAGCGGAAGAAGCCTGCCGCACGCTATGATGATGATGATTCCTGAAGCTTGGTCTAAAAATGATATGATGGATCCTGACAGGAAAGCATTTTACGAATACCATGCTACTATGATGGAACCTTGGGATGGTCCCGCTGCAGTTGTGTTTACGGACGGAAATATTATAGGTGCAACTCTGGACAGAAATGGTTTAAGGCCTTCCCGCTATTTAATTACCAAAGATGATCTTGTTATACTTACATCCGAAGCCGGAACATATTATGTCCCTGACGAAAATATTGCATTTAAAGGAAAGCTCCAGCCGGGGCGAATGTTTATTCTTGATTTAAAACAGGGAAGAATTATTGATGATGAGGAAATAAAAAAACAAATTGTTACCCGGAAGCCCTACAGGCAGTGGGTAAACGAAAATATGATTAAACTTAGTCATCTTCCTACTCCGGATTTTATTTACAATGCAAATTTTGAAACACTTCTAATAAGACAAAGGATATTCGGTTATACAAAAGAAGACCTGATGAAAGTTATGCTTCCAATGGCAGTAAATGGTGAGGAAGCAATAGGCTCGATGGGAACTGATGCAGCACTGGCAATTCTTTCTGATAAACCGCAGCTCCTTTTTAGATATTTTAAACAGCTTTTTGCACAGGTTACTAATCCCCCTATTGATTCAATCCGCGAGGAATTGGTAATGGAGTTAACTACGTATGTAGGTCCTGAACAAAATCTTTTGGGTGAAACTCCCGAACATGCTCACCGTCTGGAACTCGAACATCCGCTGCTCTCAAATTCCCAGATGGAAAAGATTCGGTTTATTGCAAAGGGGCATTTCAAAGCATTAACTTTCTCTGTACTTTTTGATCCTTATACCCGGCATGATATGCGTGACCGGCTTGATCAGATCTGCTTTGAAGCGGTTGAAGCTGTCAAATCAGGAATATCATTAATAATTTTATCCGACAAAGGAACCGATATACATCATGCTGCTATTCCATGTCTTCTTGCAACTGCCGCAGTACACCATGCCTTATTAAGAGCCGGGTTAAGAACTAATACAGGTTTGATTATCGAAAGTGGTGAACCAAGGGAAGTACATCATTTTGCTCTTCTTTGCGGTTACGGTGCCAATGCGATAAATCCCTATGTTGCTTATGAAACCCTTGCATTTTTGGTTGAAAATAAATTTCTTCCTGCCGGATTGGATTATAAAACGGTTAAGAAAAATTATGTTAAAGCTGTAAGTAAAGGTCTCTTCAAAATATTCAGTAAGATGGGTATCTCCACTCTCCAATCTTACTGCGGTGCGCAGATATTTGAAGCCATTGGCCTGGATTCTGAAATTGTTGAAAAATATTTTACCGGTACTCCGACCAAGATAGAAGGGTTGAGCCTTGAAATGCTTGAAGTTGAAACTAAAAAAAGACACCTGGTCGCTCTTGATCCGCAGATAGACCAGAGTCTTCTTGATTCTGGAGGTCTCTACAATTACAGGAAAGATGGTGAAGCACATTTGTGGAATCCTCTTACCATATCAAAACTCCAATTGAGTACCGGCAATGGAAATTATAAAACATTTAAAGAATATACAGAGTTAATAAATAACCAGAACAAAAACCGGGTCACACTAAGAAGTCTGTTCGAGTTAAATAATTCAGGTGAGCCTGTTCCGCTTGATCAAGTGGAACCTGCAAAAGAAATTGTAAAGAGATTCTCCACCGGAGCAATGAGTTTTGGTTCTATTTCAAGGGAAGTTCATACATCTCTTGCAATTGCAATGAACAGGATAGGAGGAAAATCAAATACTGGTGAAGGTGGGGAGGAACCACAAAGGTTTATTCCTTTACCAAACGGAGACAGCATGAGATCTTCCATCAAGCAGGTTGCCTCTGCCAGGTTCGGTGTTACTTCAGCTTACCTTGTTAATGCAGATGATCTTCAAATTAAATTGGCCCAGGGTGCAAAACCCGGAGAGGGAGGACAGCTTCCCGGGTTTAAAGTCGATAAAATAATTGCAAAGGTTCGGCATAGTATTCCGGGGGTAACTCTCATCAGTCCCCCTCCTCATCATGATATTTATTCAATTGAAGATCTGAAACAGTTGATCTTTGATCTGAAGAATATAAATCCTACTGCCCGGATCAGCGTGAAACTTGTTTCAGAGGTTGGTGTTGGAACTATAGCTGCCGGTGTTGTAAAAGCCGGCGCAGATCATATCCTTATAAGCGGACATGATGGTGGTACCGGCGCTAGTCCTATCTCTTCAATTCAGTATGCAGGCTCTCCATGGGAATTGGGTTTAAGTGAAACCCAGCAGACACTGGTACTTAATGGTTTGAGGGATAGGGTATTCCTTGCAACTGATGGACAGTTGAAAACAGGAAGGGATGTTGTTATTGCCGCCCTGCTTGGTGCCGAAGAATTTGGTTTTGCTACTGCGCCCCTTATAACTCAGGGATGTATTATGATGCGCAAATGCCATCTTAATACCTGCCCGGTTGGAGTTGCAACTCAGGACCCGCAACTTAGGAAGAAATTTACCGGGAAACCCGAATATCTTGTCAATTTTATGTTTTATATAGCTGAAGAAGTTAGGGAATATATGTCTGTTCTCGGATTTAGAACAATGAATGAAATGATCGGTCAAACGGATAAGATTATTCCGATAAGACAATATGATCATTGGAAAGTACGTGGCATCGATCTCAGCAAACCTCTATTCAAAGCTGAACCTCTTTATGAAACAAACCTTTATAGGTCAAGGAATCAGATTACTGAGCTGGATAAACAGATTGATAATGATTTTATAAAACGATCCAGGCCTGCTCTTGAATATCAGATACCGGTTCAAATAATATCCTCCATAAAAAATGTTAATCGCTCGGTTGGTACAATGCTATCAGGTGAAATAGCTAGAAAGTATGGAGATGAAGGTTTACCGGATGGAACAATAAGAATTGAATTAAATGGTACCGCAGGTCAGAGTTTTGGTACTTTCTTGGCGAAAGGAATTGAACTTTGCCTAATTGGTGAATCCAACGATTATACCGGAAAAGGACTTTCAGGCGGGAGAATAATTATTAAAGTTCCGCCAAAGGCTACATTTGATCCTGCTGAAAATATCATCGCCGGAAATACTTGTCTCTATGGTGCAACAAGCGGGGAAGCTTTTATAAATGGCATAGTTGGAGAGAGGTTTGCTGTCCGAAATTCCGGTGCTAAAGCTGTTGTTGAAGGAACTGGTGATCACTGTTGTGAATATATGACAGGGGGAAGAGTTGTTATTTTGGGTAGGATAGGAAGAAACTTCAGTGCCGGTATGTCTGGAGGGATTGCTTACATCTGGGATCCTTCAAAGGATGTAATAAAATATATAAATCCGGGAATGGTTGATATTGAATACATGATCTATGATGAAGATATTGAAGAAGTTAGAAGTCTTATAACTAAACATCTTAAATATACCGGGTCGAAAAGGGCTGATCATATTCTTGAAAACTGGTCCAAACAGAAGGATAATTTCTGGAAAATTATTCCGGGTGAATACAAAAAAGCCTTGGTTAATCAGTCTAAAGCTAAAGATGGAATTAAAATCGGAATGGAGAAAGTTATATATGGGTAAGCCTACCGGTTTCATGGAATACCAGAGAAAAACCCTAAATAAGGAAACTCCAGATAAAAGAGTAAAGCATTTTAAAGAGTTTGAATCCCCTTTGTCCGGTGAAGATACCAAAATTCAGGGAGCCCGTTGTATGGACTGCGGCATCCCATTCTGTCACGGGGATACAGGATGCCCGGTTCAGAATTATATTCCCGAATGGAACGATCTGATATATCACGGGCATTGGAAAGAGGCCCTTGATAACCTGCATACTACAAACAATTTTCCTGAATTCACAGGAAGATTATGCCCCGCTCCTTGCGAAACTGCATGTACACTTGGTATAAATAATCTCCCTGTTTCGATTAAATCAATTGAACAAACTATTATTGATTTCGGGTTTAAACAGGGATGGGTTAAACCGAGAATGCCCTATGTGCTTAGTAATAAATCAGTTGCTGTTGTAGGATCGGGTCCGGCCGGTTTAACTGCGGCACAGCAGCTTGTCCGTGCTGGTCATGCAGTTACTGTTTTTGAAAAAAATGACAGGATTGGCGGTTTACTTAGGTATGGCATTCCCGATTTTAAATTGGATAAAGAACTCATAGATAGAAGATTAAGGCAGATGACTATTGAAGGGGTCGAATTTAAAACAAAAGTTAATGTTGGAAAGGATATTTCTGCTAAAGAATTAATGGAGCGTTTTAATGCTGTGATACTTGCAGGCGGCTCTGAAAGACCGAGGGATATTCAAATTCCGGGACGAGAATTGAAAGGGATTTACTTTGCAATGGACTACCTGACTAAACAGAATAAATTAAATGCCGGTGATAAAATAACAGAACTGATAAATGCCGAAGATAAAAATGTGATTATATTGGGAGGAGGTGATACCGGTTCCGATTGCGTTGGAACCGCAAACCGGCAAAAGGCTTCCCATATTACCCAACTTGAACTAATGCCCAAACCCCCTGAAGTAAGATCAGACTCAAACCCGTGGCCTTATTGGCCTTTGATCTTAAGAACTTCCTCAAGTCATGAAGAGGGAACACTTAGGAAATGGGGGATAAATACAAAATTATTTAAAGGAAACAGCAAGGGAGAAGTAACTTCTTTATTCTGTAACGAGGTTAAATTCGAAAATGGAAAATTTGTTGAAGTACCTGAAACCGAATTTGAAATTGAAGCGGATCTTGTAGTGATTGCCGCCGGATTTTTGTATCCGGAAAGAAAGGGTTTGATTGATGAGTTAGTTGAGATGGGAATGGAACTCGATCTGAAAGGAAATATAAAAGCTGTTTTTGGAGATGACGAAAATGCTCATGCCACATCTCTTAATAAGGTTTTTGCTTGTGGCGATATGAGAAGGGGGCAGTCAATTGTGGTGTGGGCTATAGCTGAAGGAAGAAAGTGTGCTGCTGCGGTTCACAGGTATTTAACCGAACCTGTGGAATGATTTTAGTTAATAATAAATTCATCATTCGAACTATCTGCGTCAAGCCAGATTTTATCAAATAAGCTTACTTTAATAATCTTTTTTCCTGTGGGTCTTTCTATTATATATTGGTTATTTCCTCCTTTCCAGACGGAGACATTTTTACTTATAATTTCATTTGTCCCATCTGAGTAGGTGAGTTTCAATTTAAACCCTCCCGGATAAATTCCTTTCTTCTCAACTACTATATTATAGTTGTTTCCCGCATGTGATATTTCTTTTATGCCAAGATCTAGGTATCCGTATTCGAAAAACCAAGGTTTTATTAACCATGTAAGATCCTCACCGACGGCATTACTCATTGAATTAAAAAAGTCATGCGGAATCGGGTGCTTCCCGTTCCATCTGTCCATATATTCATGAAGCGCTTTAAGAAATAAACTATCCCCCAAATACTCTTTCAACATATTGTAGAAATAAGCGGCTTTAATGTATGCATTATACCTGTAAACAGGACTCTTCAAATATTTTGAAATAGCAATTATCGGTAAATCTAGATCATTCCCTATCGCATTCTTATATGCCTTTACTCTGCTGTTTTTAATTACTTCAGTAGAATAAAGAGTTGATGTGGTCATAAAGTCGATATATGCTGCCCATCCTTCATCCATCCATGCATATTTGGATTCATTTATTCCCATATAAAAAGGAAAATATGAATGTGATATTTCATGAGAAGTTAGTCCCACCATGCTTGAATCGGGCACAGAGCTGTCATTTACCATCATTGGATATTCCATCCCTCCGGAACCATTATAAACTGTTTCTTTAGGATAAGGAAATGGAACACCGGGTAAAACAGTTGACATATATTCTATTTCCCCCCTTGCAGTTTTAGCTACCTTATAAAAATCTTTTGAATCTTTATTATACGCAGCATCTATAAAAACTCTTCTGCCCGTAGCCTTATCCACCATAAGACTGGACCCGTCCCATAAATAATGGTCGCTCAATGCAAAAGCAAAATCAGTAACATTCTCAGCTTTAAATTTCCATATATTCTTAGTCTTTGAAATAGTAATATTTTTTTGAACAATATCATTTGAATCAATAATTTGTATTACACTATCGGAAGTTAATGCAGAACGGTAGCGCTTAACATATTTATCAGTTAGTACTTCATCTGGGTTTTGCAGTTCACCCGTTGCCCTGATTATATAATCCTTAGGAACAGTAATTGAAACATCGAATCCTGCAAAGTCGTTGTAGAACTCCACTCCACCTGTATATTGAAAATCATTCCATCCGTCTATATCATCATAAACTGCTATATGCGGAAAGAAATATGCAATAAAAAAAGTTGATGAATCAATGGTTCCGGTTCTTACGTCTGACTCCTTATTTAAAATGTAATTCCAATCAAACGAAAATTCTGCATTTTTCTTGGGCAGTATAGAGCTGGTCAATTTTAATTTCAGGTTGGTTCCTCTGTATTCAATAAAGTTACTATTTGCCCCAATATCCACCCCGTTACCATTAAAACTTATTTTCTCAATAACTACTCCATTGCCTTCATCTTCAGGATTTATCCCGAAATCTCTAGGATTTCCTTTCTTGAAGAAATTAGGGAACAGATGAACTAATATTTCATGAAGTGTGTCGGGGCTATTATTAAAATATTTGATCCTTTCTTTTCCCTCGACTAATCTTGTCTCTGGATCAAATTCAATATTAATTTTATAATCAGCTCCATTCTGCCAGTAATTAATTCCCGGTCTGCCATCCAATGACCTGGTTCTATTATTAAAAGCCTTTTGTACATTTCTGGGAATATATAATCCCGGATTTTGACCGGAAGATATATTTGAGATAAATAATACTAAAACAGTCAAGAAGGATATTCTGAATTTCATTTTAATTCTGACTTATTTTAATAAAAAAATGAATTTCACATGGTTAAATCTGTTTTATTTGAACTTAGCTATGTCTTATTGAAATAATATCCCCATCTTTAACAATATATTCTTTTCCTTCAAGTCTCCAGGTCCCGCTTTCTTTTGCTTTGGCAAAAGATCCATGCTTGATAAAATCATCATATTGGACTACTTCCGCCCTGATAAACTTTGCAAAGAAATCAGAATGAATTTCTCCTGCTGCTTCCTGTGCGGTCGATCCCTTCCTTATTGTCCAGGCTCTGCATTCATCTTCACCTACAGTTAAGAATGACTGTAGCCCCAGCAATGAATATGCTTCTCTGATTATAGTATCTAGTGCAGAATTCTTAATTCCGTACTCTTTCATAAAAACAGAGGCTTCTTCTTCAGAAAGTTCAGACATCTCCATCTCAATCTTGCCGAAGAATGAAAGGACTTTAGTATTTCTTCCGACTTTATACTTAACTAATTCATTTAAATACTTTTCCGAATCATTTATCTGGGTTTCATCAAGGTTTATTGCAATCAATTGAGGTTTCAGTGAGAGGAACTGATATGTCTTTAGAATCTTTAGATCTTCCTTGCTTAACTCTGCATCCCTTAGCGGCTTTTCTTCCTGGAGAACTTCAAAGCATTTTTCAAGAACAGCTAACTCTTTCTTAAGATTGTCATCATGTATCTTTAAAATTTGTTTTTTAAGACCCTCTATCCTTTTTTCTATAATCGACATGTCCCCTAAAATAAACTCCGTCTCAACTATATTAATATCCCTCATCAGATCAATTTTTCCCTCTGGATGCAGGACAAGCTCATTTTCAAATAACCTTACAACATGAATAAGAGCATCTGTATTCTTTATTTTCGAAAGGAAATTGCTGGTAAACTGTGTTGAGCCGGAGTCTCCTTTTTGAAGTCCGATAATATCTACAAATTCTATTGCTGCATTTACTTTCTTTTTGGGATTAAACAACTTAACACATTTATCTAACCTCTGGTCCGGCACTTTTATAACTGCTTGGTGACTTTCAGCCCTTGCAAGTAAAGATGGATCAATGTGTGTCTTAGTTATTGTCTGGAATAATGTTGATTTACCTGATAATGGAAGTCCTGTGATTCCTATTTGCATTATTTTACCTTTACAATTTCTCAAATATAATTAAATTCAGAGGAAAGTAATCTATATCTATCCATTTTTCCGTTTATCCTTCCCCTGGTTCGTTCATTTAATATTCCTGGAAACAGGAAACCTAATGAATGTTGGCTCGTCTTAATAAGAAAATACTTGAGAGAATCATTTCATTTTGGAGGCTTTATGCTTATCTATAGGATAGTTAAAGGAAATTCAAACTATATGACAGTTGCACTTATAGTACTAATCCTTTCTCTTGTTTTTGTTTCTTGCTCTTTCATATTGAATGGAAATAAGGGAGATGATCATAAAAAGGGGGATGAGACATTTACTTTCTACTCCGGCGAAAATCAGGATAAATATGAAGCCATTTTTTCAGATGACGAACTGAAATCATTATCTAAAAATGGAAAACTTTTGTCCAGAGACGAAATGAAGGAAAATGAAGATCTCGTTTATGATAAACTAAATGATCTTGGTAATAAATTCAAGCGAGAAGATGAAGAAAACTTTGTTTTTCATTTCAATGGTAAGGAGTTCCGGGAACACATGAAACAATTCAGCGAAGACATGAGATTATTTAAACCCCATATCCTTAAGGAAATCGATTCCCTGCATTTTGATTTTGATACCGCAGCTTTTAATAAAAACATGAGGGAACTCAAAAGCAATCTCGCTCCCTTGAAGAAAATGAAAATTAAAATATTAAAAGATTTGGATAATGATTTAGATATTCCTGATATCGAAATGGATGAAAAGGATTTCAATATTGATATGGAAGGAATAAATAAAGAGCTTGAAAAGACATCCCGTTCCCCTTCAAAGGCCGGGGAAAACAAAAATTTTGATTTAAATTGAGATTCTCGCTATACCTTAGTATTTTTCTTATTGTCTTTTAAAAATAAACCTATCAGGAGCTAC
>OCZT010004561.1_pt1 | contig 13936 bp, 15 predicted proteins | sample 1539031 | NCBI WGS metagenome assembly OCZT01 (sample SAMEA3539308, study PRJEB22396) | soil metagenome | biome: tundra; feature: field; material: soil | place: USA | collected 2010-05 | depth 0.15 m
CGCGGTGCATGGTGGCGGGGCCGTCTCCGATGCCGATGGCGAGGATGGTGCGGACCTGGGCGGCGAGGGCGCGGGTGAGGACCTGCGGGAGGTCGTCGGAGTACATGTCGAGGTGGGCGTGGGAGTCGATGAGATGCATCGGGTGCATTGATGATACAGGGTGGTCAGGGCTGACCCGCGGCGACGGCCGCTGCATCCGATTTAGACAGAAGGTTAGTGGGCGATGGGCGATGGCCGGGACGCTGCATGCAAGAGTTGGGAGCCGAAGTATATAACGCGGAGCTTTTCCCATCGCGTGGCGGGTTGGCCTACAAAGGCGTGCGCAATCCACGGGCTGACCAGGATGTGTGCATTGCGATTTCCGGCTACCTCTTTCCGCATCCACTCGATTTCTCCTTCGGGGAAGACCGGGTCATTCTGTCCGTGCAGCACAAAGAGAGGAACCTTGAGGTCGCGCAGCACGCTCGAGGGCGATATGGCAGCGATCTCCGCGCGGTGGCGTATTAAGGTGTCGAGATAGAGTTGGTGCATTTGCGCGGTGTTGACAGTCTCCAGTTCGGTTAGTTCCTTTTGTTGGCTGTCGCTGAGGTGGACCACGGAAGGGTCGTTATCGGTCAACTTGCGGCCCTGGGTTTGCTTGAGCAGGTCAAGTTCCTTCCTCAGCGCGGGAAAGTCCCGAGGAGGGACTAGTTCCCCAAGGTACGGGGAGACAATGACGAGCGGACCGGGAGGATTGCCAGGGTAGGGACTTCCACTCGGGTCGTTGACGCGATCATGGAGGTAATACCGGGCGATGGAGTCCAGATCGTTGTAGCCGGACAGGGAAAAGATCAACTTTACGTCGCCTGCAACGGAGGGCTGGACGGCGGCCGGAATTGCCAGCCCGGCGCCGAAGCTGATGCCGAAGACAGAGACTTTCTGGCCGGTGGTATTCGCGCTCCAGCGGATGGCATCCGCGATAACGGTCAAGTCGCTGGCCCGCATCTCGAAGTGGGTTTCTGCCGGCACGTTGGGCAAAATGACCATGTAGCCCATTTCGGTCAGGCTGAAGGCCACCCTGTTGAGGTAGCCGTCCTTGTTGCCATCTGGAGCAAAGCCGTGGACCATCAGGATCGGCATCGGATGACGATCTCCAGCAGGCGAATAGACGCGTAACTGGACCTGCCCCATCGCTCCTGGGATGGACAAGTCTGTCATGGCAGGGTGGTATCCAAAGAAGCGGTCGTAGATGCGAAGGGGCCGCGGCTTGCCATTTCTGAAGCCGAGGACGAATGAGGCTCTAAGCATGCGGAACGAATAGGTAATGCCGAGACAGCCTATGGCCATGACGATGCAGATCAGCCCGTACCATGGCTTGAGGCGAAGAGGCTGTCGGGCGATTTTCACCTTACGATCTCGGTATGCCTGGTTGGAAGACGGGAGAAACGATATTTGGCCATTCTCTCAATTCTAGGCTGTATCTCCGGTTGCTGTCGGGGAGCGAGTTGGGGTTTGGGATCGACTGGCTGCGTCGGAACTATAAGGCCTGGAGCAAATTAGCGGTGAAGCGTTATCAGGGTGAGAGGCTAACGGCTGGGCATAGGGTTGGCTGGACAGCGGGCAGAGCCCGGAGTTTTCAGTCTAAGATAGCCACCATGAAAACCATTACTCGCCGTGACCTTTTCGTTGCCATTCCAGCCTTCGCTGCCACTGGCGCGGGTGCGACTCGGGCCTTCGGGGCGCAGGCACACGCGTCGGAGTTCCCAATGCCGCAGAGCGGGCAGCCGATGAGTCGCACGGTTGCAGCGGACGATAGGCCGGGGCCGGTTGCTGGGGCTGACGCGGGAACTCTTGGTGTGGCGCGGGCAATCGCGTTCGACCAGATGGCGGTGCGGAGGGTGGCCAATGGCGGGGAGAGCCGGGACATCGCGCATGGAACGCTGGCGACCGGCGAGACGGTGAACGTGCATCAGTCGATGCAGGTGGTTGGGTCGGCGCCGAATCCTGCGCATGTGATTCAGCACACGGAGTTCATCCTGGTGCGCGAGGGCGAGCTTGAGTTTCAGCATGAGGTCGCGGGGCAGATGGTGTCGGAGAGGGTTGGACCGGGCGGGGTGATCTATCTTGCGTTTGGAACCAGACATGCGGTGAAGAATGTGGGTGGCGTTCCGGCGCGATACTTTGTGGTCGCGATTGGCGGCGACGCGCAGTAGGACGTGCCAAGTGTGGTGCGAGCAGAGTAGGATTTTCGCATGAATACTATGAACCGTCGTGATCTTTGTGTGGCTATTTCGAGCCTTGCGGCGTTGGCTGTCGCCTCGAGTGAAGGACAGTCTGTAAGCCAGGCTTCGGGGGACGTGATGGCCGTTCCAGCGCCTCCGGGATCAACCGGCGACGCGGTGCTTTCGACGCAGCGGACGTTTCGCTTCGGGGATCTTGCCGTGGTGAAGACGGGCAATGGCGAGTCTCGCGCTGTCACTCGCGGGGTGCTGCCGACGGGCGAGGCGGTCGAGCTGCATGAGACGACGCTGCTGCCGGGGCATATGCCGCATCCTCCGCACAAGCATCGGCATTCGGAGTTCATGATGATTCGCGAGGGCACATTGGAGTTCGACAACAATGGCACGCCGCAGCGTGTGGGACCGGGTGGAGTGATCTTCGCGGCGTCGAACGTAATGCACGGGCTGAAGAATGTTGGCGAGACGAGTGCGAATTATTTTGTGATGGCGATTGGGCGCGAGAGTGGGGTGACGCCGGTTTAGGACGCTTATCGCGCAAACTCTATTCTACGGTTTCGATGGGGCTACTTCTTGCCGTGCTTCGCCTCGGCCATCTTGTGGATCTCGCTGCCTGCGAGCAGGAAGCCGCCGACGCCGTAGTTGTAGCTTGCGGACGGTTTGAAACGCGCGGGTTGGGCGCCGGTCTGCTGGATGTCTCCCAGGCGGCCGTCTGCGTAGATGTGTTTCAGCATTCCCGCCCACGCCTTCGTGATTACCGGCGTATAGACTTTGCGATTGAGGACGCCGTTGTTCACGCCCCATGCGATGCCGAAGGTCATCAAGGCCGAGCCTGACATCTCGGGCTGGTCGTAGGCTGCCGGGTCGAGCATGCCGGAGCGCCAGAGGCCGTCGGGGCCTTGAAGCTTGGCGACCGCCGCGGCCATTTCCTTGAGCTGGGTCTCATATTTCACACGTGCGGGATTGTCCTTGGGCAGGTACTCGAGTGTGCGCGCGAGTCCGCCCATCACCCAACCTTCGCCGCGTGACCAGAACATCTTCTGACCGTTCTTTTCCTTCTTGTCGAGGAAGGTGGCATCGCGCGAATAGAGGTGCGCCTGCGGGTCGTAGAGGAGCTGCGAGGTCTTGGTGAATTCTTCGTCGAGGTAGCTGATGTACTTCATGTCGCCGGTTGCGGCGTACATGCGCGCCCAGACCGGCGGGGACATGAAGAGAGCGTCGCACCACCACCATTCGATTCGCTTGCCGGTGCCTAGCTCTACGCGTGGGGCGGCGAGGACGGCATCAAGCGCGGTCCGCGTTGGGGCGATCTGCTCGGACTGCTTATCGAGGAGGTAGAGCTCCAGATAGGTTTGCGCGAGGCTCTGGTCGTCACCCCCAGGGAGCGGCGAACGCAGGCCCCAGTTGTAACTTTTGCCCATCTGCTCCATTGCGTCGCGATATTTGTTTTCGCCGAGCGAGGCCGACGCGGCCATGTATCCGGTGTAGAGGACGCTCCACGTCCAAATGCGGCCATCGAGATTGCGGGTCCGATCGGCGACGGTGAAGTACTGCTGCGACTGTGCGAGTTGCCAGTCGGCGACCTTTCGCATGGCCGCGCCGACGGCTGCGGGCGTGATGGCAGGGGAGAGATTTTTCGCGAGCGGCCCTGGATCATCGGGATCGGAGCCGAACTGGCGCGAGTTGTCGCGGGCGATGCTGGCCAGGCGCATGGCTTCGGTGTTGGGTGGGGCTACCGGAGTGTCGGTCAGTTGTGTTGGCGCGGTCGCTTGTGGCAGCGAAGCAGGCTGCTGCGCCGATGCGGTCCTTTGAAACGATGCGAACATACAAACGGCCGCCGCGATGGCGAGCACCCGCAACTTGCTACGAACTGACATTGCCCTTACCTCGTTGAGGAACGTGATGCAAAGAGAAACCGGATACACGGAACGATCCATGCATCCGGCAGGAGGATGATAACTGAAGCTGCGGGCGAAGTCGCGGCTGCCGCCTGGAGCACGGACTGGCTACTCTTCGCGCAGGACTTCGAGTGGCTTCTGGCCAAGGATGCGGTGGCTTGCCACCCAGCCAGTGATTACGGTCAGAGCCGCCGTGCCCGCGAGGGCGGCGAGGTTCAGAAGCCACTGCGACTTGTACGCTACGTTGAGCTGATGCAGCAGCGTGCGCGCGATGAGGTTCGCAAAGCCGATGCCCACGACACCTGCAACCAAGCCAAGCACGGCGAACTCGATGGAGAAGATGGTTGCGATTCGGCCACGCGTTGCGCCCAGGGTCTTGAGCACTACGACTTCGCGGATGCGGCGATACTTCGTGCCTGCGATGGACGACGCGAGGATGATCACTCCCGCGAAGATGGAGAATGCAGCGAGGAACTGGATCACATAGGCGATCTGGATGACGACGGCACGCACGGTTTCGAGCGCCTGGGCGACATTGATTACAGTCACCGTGGGATAGGCAAGGTAGAGAGCGCGCTGGAACTGGCTGACCTGTGCGGGATTGACATGCACTCCTCCGTACCAGATCACGGGCAGGCCCTTCAGCGCGGTGTGAGGCAGGGTGAACTCGGCACGCGAATAGGCGTGCTGGCCATCGGCATTGGTGAGCGCTACCACGGTCGCGGTGATCTGGGAATCCTGCGCTGCGAAGGTGATGGTCGAGCCGAGCTTGACGCCCAGACGGTCCGCCTGTCGCTGCGAGATTGCCACTTCGGGTTTCGATTCGTCGGGCTTCCACCATGCTCCGGAGACGATCTTGGTGCCCGGAGGCAGGGAATCGGCCCAGGACAGGTTGATCGAGCGAAGCATTCGACGCGGGAAGTTCTTGAGCTTCGCCTGGGCCGGCGGCTGGCCGTCGATGGCTTCGATGCGCGAGGAAGTCACGGGGAGGAGTTCGGGCTCGGCGGTGACTCCCGGCTGGGCTTTGAGGAGCTTGCGCATGCCGTCGATCTCGGTGTTTGCGATGTCCACGAGAAAGACGTTGGGCATGTTGGGTGCGGAGGAGATATGCAACTCGCTGACGACTGCGCGCTGCACGAGGTAGACGGTCATGATCTGCATCACGCCCATGCCCAGCGCAGCGAGCAGGGCAGCAGATGGGTTTCCTGGACGGTACAGGTTTGCCAGGCCGTGGCGAAGCGCTGAGGGGAGATGCAAACGGGTGCGGTTGAGAAAGAACTTCAGGGCTGCGAGTACGCCGGCTGATGCCGCGAGAAGTATGAGGAGAACGATCACGAGGCCTACGGAGAAGACTCTCCCGACCTGGGCTGAATCGGACAGCGTGGTCGCGATGGCGGCGATTCCGGCGACGATCAGAAGGAAGGAGACGGCTTGCGTGGGCTTCTTGCGGATGGCGCTCCAGATCGCGGGTCCGAATCCGGCCGCGGCGAACAGGCACAGCCCTTCGAGCAGGAGTTCGAGCCCGTGTCCCGGCCATCTCTTGCGGACCAGGAGAACGCTGCTCACGGTGACAACGAGCGCGAGCGCGAGCCAGGGAAGACGGCGGAGCAATTGGGTGGCGAAGCTCAAGCCGTCTGCGCCGAAGTCAGACTCGGTGTCGCGTCGCAGGATGAGGCTTGGCCTGACGCGGCGGATGTCCAGAAGAGGCGGAAGCGTGAAGAGCAGTGTGGTCAACACGCCCGCACCAAGGCCGGCAAAGATTGCGCGCGGCTGGATATGTAACTCGGTCGGGACGTTGATCAACTTGCCGAGAACGTGGGGAAATGCGAGCTGCACGGCTACTCCGAAGATCACGCCCAGAACACCTCCGGCTAGTCCGAGAAGCAGTGTTTGCAGGAGGTAGATCTTCATGATCTGCGAGCTGCGCGCGCCGAGCGACTTCATGATCGCAATGGTGTCGAGCCTCTGCGCGAGGTGCGCGCGCATGGCCATGGCGACGCCTACCGCGCCCAGGACCAGCGCCACGAGACTCATCAGCGAGAGCAGGCTGGTGGCCCGGTCGAGGCCTTCGGTCAATGCGGGATTGGTCTCGCGATAGTCCGTGATCTGTGCCTCGGGAAGCAGATTCAAGAGCTTCGCTTTGAGGTTCGCCACAGCGGTGTCCGAGACTGGCCGGCCGTCGGATGGCGGCGGGAGCTTGAACAGGAAGCGCTGCGTGGCGCGGTTTCCCGGAGCGAGCAGGCCGGTCGATTCGAGCGCATCGCGCGTCATCAGGACGCGGGGGCCGGCGGCGAAGTTTCCCGAGAGGCGGTCGGGCTCATTCACGACAGACGCTGCGATCCGGAACAACTGGCCGCCGATCTTGAGATCGTCGCCGGCGTGGAGGCCGAGCCGCAGCAGGAGGTCCTCGCCGACGGCTACGGAGTGTGGGCCGAGGGCGGTCTTGAGGCTGGCTGCAGGTGAGAGCTCAACCTCGCCGTAGAAGGGATAGAGCGCGGGGTCGACGGCTTTCACGGCGACGAGCAGCGGGTCGAGGCTCCTCGTCGAAGAGGCCATCGAGAGCATCTCCGTGACGGTGGTGGTTTCGACGCCGGTCGCGCGGATCTCGTCGAGGCCTTTCTGCTGGTCGGGTGTGGGTTGCTGGAACATGCGCGCAGCGAGGTCTGCCGCCATGATGGAGCGGGCGCGCATGAGCAGCGTGGTGCGGAAGGACGCAGAGAAGCCGCGCACGCCGGTCAAAGCGGCTACTCCAATTGCAACCGAAAGCAGTACAAACAGGAATTTGCCGCGGGAGGACCGCATTTCGCGGGCGGCGATTTTGGCGGCCGATCGATAAGTGAGGCTAGCCATGGCTAAATGCCCACGGCTACGGAAGCAGGCGTTTGTTGGGTCGACGGCTGCCGGTCAGGATTCATTTCGTTGGAGATGATCAGGCCATCGCGCAACACGATACGCCGGCCGGCGTAGGCCGCGAGCACGGGATCGTGGGTTACCAGCACGAGGGTGGTCCCTTCGCTGCGGTTCAGTTCCAATAGAAGCTCCAGTACATGGGCTCCGTTGGTGGTGTCTAGGTTGCCTGTCGGCTCGTCGGCAAGCACGATCGGAGGGCGGAGCACGAAGGCACGCGCCAGCGCCACACGTTGCTGCTCGCCGCCGGAGAGTTGCACCGGATAGTGGTCCATGCGGTCGCCCAGGCCGACGCTGGTCAGCAGTTGGCGGGCGCGTGGGAGGCCGTCGCCGGTGGCGTTCAGTTCATGCGGGAGGAGCACATTCTCGAGCGCGGTCAGCGTGGGGATGAGTTGATACGACTGAAACACGAACCCGACCGTCTTGCCGCGCACCTGGGCCAACTTGTCCTCGGGCAGATAGCTGATGGCGGTGCCGTTGAGGTACACATTTCCGGCGCTCGGCGTATCCAATCCAGCCAGCAGTCCGAGCAGGGTGGACTTTCCGCTTCCCGAGGCGCCCATGATGGCAATGAACTCGCCCCTGGGGACGCTGAAGTCGAGACCCCGAAGGATATCGACGGTGCGTGTGCCGTTGCGAATGGACTTTCGCAATCCATCCACCACGATCATCGGGTGCGTTGTGCCTGGATCTTCACTCACGGGTAAAGCTCTCCCTCTGCCTGGGTTGAAAGACCGCAGGAATTCCTATATTTGATACGTTGGAACTATGCGGAAAGTTTATTATCTCTCGATTCTAACGGGTTTCGTGGTGGCACTATCGGGATGCCGCGCGAGCCCAGCGCCGGATGCAACTCCGGAGCCCCGTCCGGGCCCGGTTGTGTCGAGTACGGTCACGCCGACGAGACCGGAGGCTGGAAACGCTGCGGACGAGCCAGTTTCCGCGCCGGCGAGGAGTGACGAGCCTAGCAATGATGGACGCCCGGTGCTGGTGTGTTTCGGCGATAGCTTGACCGCTGGCGCCGGCACGAATCCGGGCCAGAGCTACCCCGACTACCTGCAGGCCGATCTGGACCGGCTGCACTTCCACTACCGCGTCGATAACCAGGGCGTTAGCGGAAACACTACTAAGGATGGGGTGGAGCGGCTGCCGGAGGTTCTTGCGCTTCATCCGGCGGTCGTCATTGTCGAGTTTGGCGGCAACGACGGGCTGCGCGGTCTGCCGATCAAGGACACTCGCGCGAATCTCGACCAGATCATCGGGACGCTTAAGCAGGCGGGCATTAAAGTTGCGCTCGCCGGTATCACGCTGCCGCCTGATTATGGTCCCGACTATATTCGCCAATTCGACGACACGTACACGCTGCTTGCAGAGAAGTACCATGTGCCCATGCTGCCCTTCCTGCTGAAGAACGTTTATGGCGTTGCTGGAATGATGCAGCGGGACAACATTCATGCGACGGCGAAGGGCAACCAGATTGTAGCGCGCAATGTGGTGCCATTGGTCCTGCCACTTTTGAGACAGTAACCCTGAGGAGTGGCCCTCCGCTTGGGGATTTTCGGCATCTAATCCTATGTTGTAGGAGGAGACTACCTTGAACGCTCGAACCAATTGGAAGTCAAGACTACTTGTCGGCGCCCTGACCATGGCCGCTGTTACGGCTACTGCTTTCACAACTCAGGCCTCTGCGCAGATCGGCATCGTCATCGGGCGCACGCCGCCACCAATGCGCTATGAGCGCCGCCCGCAGATGCCAGGCGAAGGCTATGCCTGGATTGACGGATACTGGGGCGTAAATGGGGGTCGTTACGTTTGGGTTCCCGGGCGATGGGATCGTCCGCCGTATGCCGGCGCCTATTGGAGTCACCCGCACTATGATCGCTACAACGATGGCTGGCATTTGCACGAAGGCCATTGGGATCGTGAAGATCACGGCGATCACCACGATGATCATCAGGACAATCGCCAGAACGATCGCCACTAGGGTCGGATATAACTCGTAGGCGGGGTCGCGTGGTCGCATCTCGAGTATGAGGTGTGGGCCGCGCCCGTTTTGAGGGCTATCCGAGCACTAAGATCGGTTGCATCAGGGTTCCGGCGATGCGCTTCGCGATGGCCAGTAGATCTACGGGACTGGTAAAAACTTTCACCAGTGCAGCGCCGGAGAAGTCGGGAAGGTTTACCTGCATCCCGTTGCGCAAACGTCCGGCCGCCTGCTCATCGACGGTGACGGAAGGCATCTCCGGAAGCAGCGTGCGCGGATGCGGGAGTCGCCTCTCAATTTCTCCCGGGGCGCCGGTCAGCGCTTTTAATTCGTCAAGCGTAATAGCCTGCGCGAGCGTGAACGCCCCGGCCTGGGTTCGCCGCAACGCCGCGAGGTGCGCGCCGCAGCCGGCGAGTTGGCCGAGTTCCTGCGCCACCGACCGAACATAGCCGCCCGCCGACACCTGCATCTCGAACCGGGCCTCCATCTCCATTTGCGATGGGCCGCCCAAGGAGAGCAACTCGAAGCGATGAATCGTAATGCGCGCTGGCTTTATGTCCACCGGTTTGCCCGCGCGCGCCAGCTTGTGTGCGGGAATACCGCCAATCTTCTTCGCGGAGAAGACTGGCGGCATCTGCTGCATCTCGCCGTGGAAACGGGCCGCAAGATTGCGCAGGCCGTCGAGGGACAGGGCCAGCGGCTTTGCCTCGGTGGCTGGCGTTCCCTCAGCGTCGTAGGTGTCGGTGGCAAACCCGAAGCGGATCGAGCCCTCGTAGCTCTTCTCCGCGGTGGCGAAGAACTGGGCCAGCCGGGTATACTTGCCAAGCAGCAGAGGCAATACTCCCGTGGCCATCGGGTCGAGCGTGCCAAGGTGACCGATGGAGCGTTCGCCGGTAGCCCTGCGGACTATCTCCACCACATCGTGCGAGGTCATCCCCGCGGGCTTATCCAGAACCAGTAGGCCATTCATCGTCTACAAGACTACGCGGTCTGGGGTCAACACAATACCTAACACCGATACACACCGATGTAAGCGATCAGGACAGATTGACGACAGCAGTGGCCGTGCTGTTCGCTCCTTCGTCAATCGGAGATGGGTATCGATCGTTGCTGCTTTTGTTTCGGCTACGCGCCGCTTCCGCGTTGGCGGACCAGCGACAGGAATTCGTTGCGCGTCTGCAACTGGGTCTTGAAGACGCCGCGCATCGCCGAAGTGACGGTTGCGGAGTGCTGTTTTTCCACGCCGCGCATCATCATGCAAAGGTGCTGGGCTTCGAGGATTACGGCGACGCCCTGGGGCTCAATCGCTTCGGAGATGGCGTCGGCGACCTGTGTCGTCAGGCGCTCCTGCACCTGCAGGCGTCGAGCAAACACATCCACCACGCGGGGGATCTTGGAGAGGCCGATGACCTTGCCGTTGGGCACATAGGCGATATGGGCCTTGCCGAAGAAGGGGAGAAGATGGTGTTCGCAGAGCGAGAAGAACTCGATGTCCTTCACGATCACCATCTCGTCGTAGGCCACATCGAAAAGCGCCTCGTGCAGCACTGTCTTGATGTCCAGCGCATATCCGCGGGTGAGAAATGCCATGGACTTCTCCATACGCTCCGGCGTGTCCAAAAGGCCATCGCGCGCAGGGTCTTCGCCGATACGCACAAGCAGTTCGCGATAGAGTTCCTGCGTGGTGAGCGATGCCGCGGTGAGTGGTTCCGAAGCTGTCAGTGTGCTCATATCGATTCAGCCTTTCTGATATTCGTCGGACCCGAGTACTCGAACGAATTGTTGCTTGTCTCTTCGACGCGGACGCGGGACACTTTGGCACCGGGAAACTGAGCGAATATCCGATAGATCTCCATGGTAAAGTTCTCGGTCGTGGAGACAAGGTCGCGAAAAGGCTGCAGCGTATTCAGGTTCATGGTATCGAATGGGGCGAGAAGATTTGTTTGCGCGAACGCATCCAGTTCGCCCAGGTCGCAGACCATTCCGGTTTCGTTATCTACGGGTCCGGCAAGGGTTATTTCGACCACGTAGTTATGCCCATGCCCATGCGGATTGTTGCACTTACCGAAGACGGCGCGATTCTGCTCCGGGGTGTAAGCCTCGGCGTGCAGACGGTGCGAGGCGCTCAAGCGATACCGCCTGGAGAGGTAAGCTTTCATCGTTCCCCACAGTAGTCCGCGAAGAGATCGGGCATCTCGTAGACTCGCACCCGGTGCAGCTTTGCGTGGGGAATCTTTCCGTCGAGCCGTTCCCAAATAGAGATAGCAATATTCTCCGTTGTTGGCACGCGTGTGGCGAACTCGGGAACCTCGAGGTTGAGGTGTCGGTGGTCGTACACACTGACGACTTCCTGCTGGAGAATGTCTTTCAACTGCTTCAGGTCGACCACAAAGCCGGATACGGGATCGACCTCGCCGGCGACGGTTACTTCGAGCGTGTAGTTATGGCCATGGCCATTCCGGTTGGCGCATTTGCCGAAGACGCGCTCGTTCTGCTCCTTCGACCAGGCATCGTTCCAGTAGTAGTGTGCCGAGGAGAACTCAGCCTTTCGGGTTAGAAGAATCATAATTTTTGGTCATCCACTTGTAATTCACGTTGCACTCAACTGGCAAGGGAGGTGCAGTCCTTATATTGGATGAAATAGCTGCCGTATCGATGCTTCTCGATTTGTCCGTCCAAGGTTATCTTCCAGCTTTGTACGCTCGTCCCTTCCAATTGACGGAGCGGGTCACCCGGTGATTGAGGGTACTGCGGATCAACAGCCAGGCAAAGAGTGGAACCCCGAGGATTGAGACTGCGACATCTGCCGCGGGAAAGTGCGACCGCGCTACACGATTGTAGAAGCCCCACGAGGTCCGCAGCCATACCAACAGGATTGCCCAGCGTTGCCATACCACAAGCATCGGCATCCACAGGGTCATGGCGGGCAGGCCGAAGAAGAGCACGAACTGCAGCGTCTGCATGCCGGCGAGCAACACGGGCATGGGAAAAAGCAGCGCCAGGTTCTTCGTCCATCCCTCGATCATCTCGGGCAGGGTCCTGTACATGCGCGTCGCCAGGGCCTCTGGAGCATAGCGGAAACGAATTCCGCATTTCGATCGCTTGATGGCACGCGCGAGCGCCACATCTTCGAGAATCTCGAGCCCCACCTTACGGTGTCCACCTATGGAGAAATAGGCTTCGCGCTCCACGAGCAGGAATTGCCCGTTCGCTGCCGCCAGCCGGGAGTTTGGGTCGCTGACCTTTTTTGGCGGGTAGACGCTTGCCAGTTCCGAGAAGACCAGCGGCATCAGCGCGCGCTGCCAGAAGCCGGTAACGATCTGCCGCGGCGAGTACGAGAGCAACGACGCATGGTACTTCTCGGCCTCGTGGATGGCGCGGGAGAGGTCTCCGGGCTGGTGCAGCGTATCGGCGTCGGTGAACAGGAGCCACGCGCCGCGGGCCTTCTGCGCGCCAGCCCAGCAGGCATTCGTCTTGCCGGTAAATCCGCCGCGATGGCTGAGATCGAGCGCGGGCGCAGGCATCACGAGCACACCGTTGCGGCCGGATGCAGCATGGTCTGCGATGGCATGGGTAGCGTCGCTGGAATCGTCATCGGCGATGATGAGTTCCCATTGAACGCCGAGGGCGAAACCCGGCTCCGACTGGGTGAGCAGGGAGTCGAGACAGGCTCCGAGCGAGGCGGCCTCGTTGCGCGCCGGCACGATGACCGACAGTCGTAGCCTCCGATCGGAAGTCGCCGCTTGATCCACGTAATTGTCATTCGGTGCTCGCGTATCGTCCACAACTTCGTATTATAGGAAGCGGGAGCGCCACGTGCCTTATACGGAGCTGAAGCGCAGTATAAATTCGACGGGGGAGAGAGGCGGCGCGCCAAAAGTGCTGGCCGGCATGGCGTCACCAAGGCTGCCCATGATTGTCCTGATGCTGTTGGGATTGTTTGCGACCGCGTGCGATCGTGGCGATCGTCCCGCGCGGATTGACTCGCGCGCGCCGCAATTCAGCGTTACGGATGGCAGCCAGACGGTCGATCTCGCGAAACTTCGCGGCCATGTTGTGATCCTGAATTTCTGGGCCACATCGTGCTTCCCCTGTATCGAGGAAATGCCAAGTCTGATGGCGCTGCAGCATCGGATGCCGCAGATCGTTGTGGCCGCCATCAGCAGTGATGAGGATGGTGGGGTCTATCGGCAGTTCCTCGCAGACAATCACGTGGATTTCATGACTGTGCGGGACCCGTCGGGGAGGATTCCCAAGATTTACGGCACCGTCAAAATTCCGGAGACGTATGTGATCGACAGCAGAGGCATCCTGCGGCGCAAGTTTGTTTCAGCGCAGAACTGGACCAGTCCGGAGATACTCGACTACCTCGGGAAGCTGTAGAAGACTTAACACCGATCAATGCTGACGAGCACCGATAAAGAAAAATGCAGGAGAATTGATGGCATGGGACAGGTATTTCCTGATCGGTGTCGATCGGTGTTAAAGCCTGTGCTCGCGCCGCTGATAGAATCGATGTATGACTCAGCTTGATGTGATCTACCGTTACGGCGCTCAGCCTGGTGAGCGGGCTATGCTGGCGCTCTCAAAGGTTCGTGACGTTTACGGTGTGCGGCGGATGGAATTCAGTCAAGCCGCGAAGACGGTGCGGGTCGAGTATGACGCTAGTCGCCTGACTGGTCCCGTCATTCATCGGCTGCTGCGTCGCGCGGGGCTGGACATCGTTGAGACCGTCTCCATGATTGCTAGGCCCGAAGACATCGCGCCTCCGGCTCCGGTTCAGCCGTCGGTGGCGTAGGCATGGAAGTGAGATTGTAAGATGGGTTTTGGCGGACGGATTGTTCCGCGGTGTGCGCCCGTAGCTCAGCTGGATAGAGCATTTGGCTTCGAACCAAAGGGTCGGGAGTTCGAATCTCTCCGGGCGCACCATA
>OCZT010004562.1_pt1 | contig 13934 bp, 12 predicted proteins | sample 1539031 | NCBI WGS metagenome assembly OCZT01 (sample SAMEA3539308, study PRJEB22396) | soil metagenome | biome: tundra; feature: field; material: soil | place: USA | collected 2010-05 | depth 0.15 m
TATACAAAAATAATTAAGTAAAAACTTATCTTCAATTAAATATTATCATATTTTTGCCCCAATTGTTAAATAATCTAATGCAAAGAAGTACATTAAACATAATTGGGAATAAAGTTGTTCTAAATATCCGTGAAAGGATGTGCGAAACAGCAGAAGAAATGTTGGCGAGTGACAAATTTCGCCTGGTCCTTGATCATTGTCTGGATAAACTCAGATCCAAAAACTCACCCTTGCTTGAGTTTTTCGGAGGATGTTCAGCTGATGAAGATTGTGTTAACGATCTTGTCAAGACACTTTCTTTACTGGTTAAATATGAGATTAAATTAGTCCCTCATATTTTTGATAAGTCACAGATCTTTCTTAAAGACCCTGATAAAATAGCCGGGTTTGTAGAATATCTCTACGACTACTGGCGTCATTTTGATCGCTTCATCATCAATGATTCTGAAGGTGACAGGCTCGATAAAAGACCATATCGGACTTTTAATGAAACAATTGAACAACTCACACATCTTATAAGGACAGTTTACAGACATATTCAGGAAAATATTACTGGCAGTCATCCTGCTGTCTACAGGCAGGTTCCGGCCGGAGCTGAAATGGCAGTGATCTCCTTACCCAAAGATATTGCATACAAGGGAGACAAATATAAAAAACTGAATAATGTCCCTGTAATCCGACAAATGCTTATTTATCCTCCTCTTGTTATCCAGCAACCGATGAATAAGCGGACCGGACATTTCAAAAAGATCAATCAGAATCCGGTTGATCTGGTTACATTAAACTCAGATGAATGGATTTGTTACCCGGCAAAAGTTGGTAAGTTACTGATTATGGTTTACTTCCATCTTGATTTTTACGAACTTGGCTTTTCAATGTGTAATCTTTTCCAGTTAGCAGATGATTCAGATCTTGAGAAAAAACCCGATGCATTATTTATTTATGGAGTACCTGGAAAGACTATTGACGGACTGGCTCCATATTCGACAGTATTTTACGATGACGTAGAAAACGGGATATTCGTAGGTGCAATTCCTGATCGTCCTGAGTTTGGGTACTTCGGCTATCTTAAGAAAATGGTGCTTACACTTCATAATTCAATCGTTATGAAAGCCGGAAACATGCCTTTTCATGGTGCTATGGTGAAAATAATGCTGCAGGGAAACAAGGAAGCCACCATACTAATGATGGGTGATACCGGCGCCGGCAAATCCGAAACTCTTGAAGCTTTCAGGGTGCTCGGAGATAAGTACATTCGCGAACTTACAATTATAGCTGACGATATGGGATCAATCGAACTTGACCATGGCGGTTACCCGATAGGATATGGAACAGAGATCGGGGCATTCCTTCGTCTTGATGATCTCCAGCCGGGATATGCCTTTGGGCATCTCGACAGGTCAATAATAATGAATCCAAGTCAGGTAAATGCACGTATTGTTTTTCCTGTGACTAATTTTGAGACTATAATCACAGGACATAAAATAGATTATATCCTCTATGCTAATAATTATGAGGAGATTGATAATGAACATCCTGTTATCGAAAGATTCAGTTCGGCTGAATGGGCCCTGGATATATTCAGCGAAGGCGCTGTAATGAGCAAAGGGACAACAACATCCAGCGGATTAGTTCACTCATATTTTGCAAATATTTTTGGCCCTCCCGAATATAAAGAGATTCATGATAAGATTGCTGCAAAATATTTCGCGTCATTCTTTAAGAATAATGTATTTGTAGGGCAGATGCGAACCAGACTGGGTATACAGGGTCATGAATCAAGCGGACCAAAAGAAGCCGCTTTGGAATTGCTGAGGATAATTGGTGTTACGGATATTCCGGTATCTTAATTCTGTGGTTCTCTGTGTCTTCTAAGTGGCTCTCTGTGTTTTTATCCCCCAAACCCCCAAATGGGGGTTTTACCTTTTAAAATTATTGTTTCCCCCCAATTGGGGGGACAGGGGGGTTAATATTTCTCCGGCTCTGCCTCTTTCATCATTTCATATACTATATCGAAAACATCCTCCGCACTGGGTTTAGAGAAATAGTCTCCGTCCGTTGTATAAGCCGGACGATGCTCTTTTGCTGCAAGAGTTTTTGGGGGACTGTCAAGATATTGCCAGCCTCCTTGTTTTTCAATGACCTCCTGCATCATATAAGCAGTGGTTCCTCCTGGTAAATCTTCATCCAGAAATAGAATCCTGTTGGTCTTTTTTAGGGAGTCAAGTATCATTTTATTTCTATCAAATGGCACAAGGGTCTGAATATCAATTAATTCAACAGATATATCATGAGCAGCCAGGTGTTTTACAGCTTCAACAGCAATCTTCACAGTTGATCCATAGGTGACTATAGTCAGATCTGTTCCATTACTTAAAATTTCAGGAATTCCCAGTGGCAAACGGAACTCACCAATATTATCGGGCATTTTTTCCTTCAGCCTGTAACCATTAAGCGGTTCAATAACTATTGCAGGATCATTTCCTTCAAGAAGTGTATTATAAAACCCTGCTGCCCTTGTCATATCTCTGGGTGAACAAACATAAACACCTCTTACGGAATTAATAAGCATGCTCATTGGAGATCCTGAGTGCCATATTCCTTCAAGACGATGTCCACGGGTACTTATAATCAAAGGCGCGATCATCCTGCCGGCAGTTCTGTAATGGGTTGTAGCAAGATCATCGCTTAAGACCTGCAGTGCATACATAAGATAGTCGAGATATTGAATTTCGGCAATTGGCCTCATCCCCCTGAGCGATAAACCCAGTCCCTGACCAAGAATAGTTGCTTCCCTTATGCCGGTATCTGTTATTCGAAGTTCACCGAATTTTTTCTGCAATCCCTCAAGCGACTGGTTAACACCCCCGATATGACCCGTATCTTCTCCGAATGTTAATAAAAGAGGGTATTTTGCAAAAAGCTTATCATAGTTATCACGTAATATCTGGCGGCCAGGAACTTCCTGTGAATCATCTGAATATACCGGAGGAACCGGTTTTACGTTAAGAACAGATGAAGGAGTTTCGTTATAAAGAAAAGAGTCATAACTTTTTCTTGCATTAGCATAATTACGTTTAAGCCAGCCCTGTAACTCCTCCTTCAGGTTATCTGATTTAAGACACGTTCCACAAATATTTCTTAAAATTTTTCTTGCCGTTACAAAATTGTCTTTTCGGATTGGCGCCGAAACTTTCTTCAGATCTTCAGCATAACTATCAATTGTTTCCTCCTTTGCCTTTTCAGTGCACTTGCACGAACGATCATTAATTATCTTGACAAGAGCGTCCCGTTCAATCTTTATTGGATTTTGGAAAGACTCCCACCCTTTTTTTCTTGACTCTTTTGCTTCTTCGTCAGCATCAAGTGCAATCTTATCAAGTTCATCCGCTGTGGCAATTTCGGAACTAAGTATCCACTCCCTCATTTTCTTTATCGGATCAAACTCTTCTTCCCACTTCAGCCGTTCCTCACTTTTATATCTCTCGTGTGAACCTGATGTAGAATGCCCCTGTGGCTGCGTAACTTCCTCAATATGAAATATGACCGGTGTATGTTGTTCACGGCAGATTGCAATCCCTTCCTCATAGAGTTTAATCAGCCCGGCATAATCCCACCCTTTACCTTTGAAAATTCTAATTCCTGGTTTATCTTTTTCAGTTTCAAATCCTTTAAGGATTTCTGAAATACTTCCTTTTGTAGTCTGGTATTTTTTAGGAACAGATATTCCATAACCGTCGTCATAAACCGAAACAGCCATAGGCACCTGGAGAACTCCGGCTGCATTAATCGTCTCCCAGAAGTAACCTTCAGATGTACTTGCGTCGCCAATTGATCCGAAAGCTACCTCATTACCATTTATCGAAAGAGTTGTAAATTGTTGCAGATCTTTATTTTGCCTGAATAATTTTGATGCATATGCCAGGCCGAGTAGACGTGGCATCTGACCCGCAGTGGGCGAGATATCAGCTGAAGAATTCTTTTGCTTTGTCAAATCGCGCCATGATCCATCAGGATTTATATTAGGAACAGAAAAATGATTATTAAAGACTCTTCCTCCGCTTCCGGTATTAAACTGATTATCAGTGTTCCCGTACAGCTGATGGAAAAACTCAAGTGAGTCATATAATCCCATTGCCATCATCCATGTCTGATCACGGTAGTATCCCGATCTCCAGTCACCGTTTCTAAACTGTTTTGCCATGGCCAGCTGGATTATTTCTTTTCCATCACCGAAGATACCAAACTTGGCCTTTCCGGTGAGAACCTCCTTACGTCCTATAAAACTGAGGCTTCGACTAAGATTTGCCATTCTGTAATCGGCCAGAATACTCTCCTTATTAAAATATTTTTCAGATTGATTGTTGTTTAGTTTCATCCCAATATTCTCTTTAATCAAATATTCTCCGGGTTCATGATTGTTCTGTTTCATCCTTAGCAAAAAGTTAATTGGTTGTTCTGAAACTAGAAACAATTTAATACCGATGTTGTTTAATTAACCATGGAATAAGTGACTAGTGACTATTTTTCAGATTCGGTAAGATTACTCTTCAACTTTTCAGAGGTCCATGTTTTAAAGTTCCCGTTTTCATCAGAATAGATCATGTAGGCTTCAAGTTCAGGATGCATACTTATAAATTCAATCGCCTTTTCTTTTCCCATAACGAGGCAACCGGTTGCAATGCCATCAGCCATTGCGCATTCGTCAGCGATAATCGAGACACTCAGAAGAGTATTTTTTGTAGTGTACCCTGTTCGCGGATCAATATGATGTGAATATTTTACACCATTTTCTATATAAAATTTCCTATAGTTTCCCGAAGTTGAAATTGCTTTATCAGTCATCTTAAGTATTGCCTGGAGTAATTGCCCGGGAGTCATATTATTATCCACAGGTTTATCAATTCCAATTCTCCACAATTTGCCTGCTTTCGTTCCTTTTGCCTTGACTTCCCCTCCTATCTCGACCAGATAATTTTTAATTCCTAGACTATCGAAAAAACGGCAGATCACATCCACAGAATAACCCTGGGCTATTGCATTAAAATCCAGGCGCATACGGGGATCTGACTTTATCAGCCTTCCTTTAATCAGCGACACTTTACTCATCCCTACAAGCTTCAGCAGGCTATCGCGCTTTGCTTCAGTGAAGCTCTTAAATGCCTCGGGTCCAAATCCCCAGGCTCTGACAAGAGTACCCACTGTTATGTCAAAGGCTCCATCTGTCATTTTAGAGATTATAACTGATTTCCTGAAAACTTCTGTAAAAAATGAATCAGGAACAGCATCTTCATTCCTGTTTATCCTGGAAACAATGGAGGAATCATTGTAAAGAGATAAAGAATTATCAAAATCCTGCAGAATCTTATCGACTTTTTTTCTGATTTCCGCGGGATCCAGGTTCTTCTTATTATCATATACTATACTATAGGTTGATCCCTGTGCAAAACCGGTGAAATTTTCAAAAACAGGCTTATTTTCCTTGCAGGATGATAATGAAACGGCGAGCAATACTATTGTTGAAAACAGAATTATTCTCATTTTTTAATCTTTTTTTGCGAAAATAGAGTATTTCTTTGAAGTTTCCTTTTGAAACAAATAAGAGTTTGAGCTATTCGTTGTAATTAAAATTCCTTTGTGGGCCTTAGTGATAACCTTTGAGCGCCTTTGTGGTAAAAGCTAATTCTTGTAAACCACAAAGGAACACAAAGTATAACACAAAGTAATATTAAGGTAAAAGAGAACCTTTAGTTTAAGTCTGTTATATGAGTTATTTAAATCATGTTACGACAAAATTGTACTATTTTTGCACAGATTCTGTTTTAAAAATATTTTATGATAAGATCAGGAGTTTATATTTTGTTTTTCTTATCATCAGTTTCACAGGTGAGTGCAAGTGAGGCAGATTCTCTTAATTACACAAGTCATGTATTCGATCCAAGAATCAAAACTGTACAACTTTACAAGGATGGCTGGAATCTTTCATATCCTATAATGAAACTGAATAGTAATGAGAAATTAGTTCTTAATTTCGATTTACTTGGTGATCAACCCGATTCATACTATTATACTTTTACACACTGCGATAAAGACTGGAAAAAATCTGATGTTTCACAGAATGATTATATGACCGGTTATACTGAAAACCCTATTGAAGATTATGAAAATTCATTTAACACAACAGTAAACTACTTCCATTACAAACTCAGTTTCCCTAACGACAGGGTAAGTCTTAAACTTTCAGGCAATTACATCCTTTTTATTTATCCTGCAGAAAAACCGGAGGAACCTGCATTAACTCAAAGGTTTATTGTTACCGAAGATGGCATAAAAATTGACATAACGGTTCACAGACCCCAGATGACAAAAGAAAACAACACTCATCAGCAGGTTGATTTCGCTTTGAATTACACCGGTATGCAGATTAATGACCCCTACCGGAATCTGTATGCTTTTATTCTTCAGAATGGAAGATGGGATAATGCCAAAAGAAACCTTAAACCCGATTTTAATGGGAATAATGAACTTAAATACAATTCATTATCTGACAAAAATATTTTCCAGGGGGGAAATGAGTACAGGTATTTTGATATTAAAAGCATCAGATATAAGTCAGAATATGTTAAACAAATAGATTTTGCCAGTCCCAATTATAACGTGTATCTCTACCCGTCGGATAACAGGGAATTGAAACCATACTTCTACTGGCAGGATTTCAACGGGAAATATTATATAGCTTTTCAGGAGGGGCATAAACCCGATATCGAATCTGACTATGTTTATGTTTATTTTACTCTTCCCTCAGATAAGTCGATCTCAGGAGGAAAAATGTATGTATCTGGAAGTCTGAATAACTGGGCTTTCAATAAAAACAATTTGATGTTATATAACTCCGAAAGAAAAGCATATGAATGTACAATGCTTCTGAAACAGGGTTGGTATAATTATGAATATGTTTTTCAGAAAGATGGCGAAGCAACTGGAATTGCAACATTATTTGAGGGTAGTCACTATGAAACCGAGAACGACTACATTGTTTTGATATACTACAGGAATCCCCGCGATCGTTACGACAGGGTGATCGGCACCGTTATCGCAAATACCCTGAATAAACTTACCAATTAGTCTGGATTCTTTACGTTTCGCGTTAACTATTTATATTGTCTGTTTTGTTTCCCGCAGATTCCGCAGATTTACGCAGATTCCGTTCTCCTCTTCTCCTCCTCTCTCCTTCTCCCATTCTCAGTAGCCGTTACGCCTTTGCGCCGTTAAGCCGTTGAGTTATCAAACATGCTTATCGATGCCATATTGCATATAAATTGTATGCTTTAAAGTTTTCACTATCTCGGTCATATATTCTTCGACAGCTCTCACAGAACCGGGCAGTGTATAAATCAATGATTTTCCTATGATACCTGCCACGCCTCTGCTTAATAGAGCATTAGGTTTTTCCGTTCCGTATTTTATACGTATGAATTCCATTATCCCCGGAATTTCTTTTGTAAGAAGAGGAATAACCGTTTCAACAGTAATATCTCGTGGTCCAATTCCCGTTCCCCCGGTAGTAATTATAATATTGCAAATATTCCCTGCATTGATTAACAGATCTTTCAAAACTGAGGCATCATCAGGTATGAGAGTTAATCTAATATTACACGACCATCCGGCAGAAGAAAAAAATTCTTTTATCTTTTCTTCTATCTTTGGTCCGCTGAGATCCTCGTACTCTCCTCTGTGAGCCCTGTCGCTTAGTGTAATTATCAGTATTTCAAATTTTTCAGGAATGTTCATTTTTTTATTTTTTCTGTGAGACTGATCCCGTCAATAATCATATTTTTATCAACTGCCTTACACATGTCATAGACTGTAAGAAGAGCGATGCTGACAGCTGTTAATGCTTCCATTTCCACTCCTGTTTTTCCATAACATCGCACTTCACTTTCCACCTTTACACCTGTTTTATCAACTACGGCATCAACTTTAACATTTTCAAGAACAATATTATGGCATAACGGGATAAGATCATATGTTTTTTTTGCTGAAGAAATACCTGCAAGCTGGGAAACAGACAGTACATCGCCTTTTTTAAGAAGGTTCTCTTTAATAAGCCTGATTGTTTCAGGTGCAAGTGAGATGTGCCCGCTGGCTTTTGCGATTCTGAATTGATTCTCTTTGTCTCCGATATTGACCATAACAGCTTTCCCTTTATTATCAATGTGTGTAAGTTTCTCCATAATCAGTCAACCTCCTATATTATAAAATGAACCTGTTTCATTTTTTGATCCGCACTCGGGTTTTGATTCTGCGGCCTGGTGAATTGCTTTTTCAAAGCCCAATTCTCTTATATCAAATTCAATATTATTGAAAAGGCATGGTTTGAGCTTACCATTAGAAGTAAGCCTTAATCTGTTGCACTGAGAACAATCACCACCGGTACCTCCATTGACTACTGAAAAATGGCCCCTTACCAGGTCCATTTGCCGGATATATCTAATTTCCAATTCATTCTCTTTGCAGAAATCGGCAACAGCTCTGGCTTCTTCCTCTTCCCTGAAGTCTTTTATAACGCAGTTTATTTTAACAGGAAGAAGCCCTGCACTTTTTGCAGCATTAATACCTTCAAATACATCATTTATATCTCCGGTTCGTGTTATAATTTTGAATTTCTCAGGATCGATTGTATCAAGGCTAATATTTACTCTCTGCAGGCCGGCATCCCTTAATTCCTTAGCATACTGTTTTAGTAGAGTGCCGTTTGTAGTCATTGACAGATCTTCGATACCTTTTATTTTTGAAATCATACTGACAAGTGTTGTAACTCCCTTCCTGACAAGTGGCTCCCCGCCGGTTAACCGAACCTTCGTCACCCCATTTGACACAGCCACTTCAGTGAATCCGGCAATTTCATCAAATGAGAGTATCTTATCATGCCGAAACAGTTGAATGCCCTCTTCAGGCATACAATATGTACACCGTAAATTACATCTGTCGGTGACCGATATCCGCAGATAATTAAGATTCCTATTAAATCTGTCGAACATTTACAATTTCTCCTTTAGTCAATGATTTTATTCCTGGTTTCATGGCAATTATTCCATCAGAATCAGAAAGTGCCGTAATATGAGCTGAACCATGAAAATCGACCGGTATAACTTCCATTTCCTCATTAATATGAACCGGAATCAGCCCCAGTCTGTCTGATGATTTTCTTTCATAATTTATAGCCAATGGCAGTTTCTGTTCTCTGGGTATCCAGGTATAACCCATCATTCTGTTTATCAGTGGCCGAACGAGCATTTCGAATTGAATGAATGAAGAGACAGGATTCCCAGGCAGTCCAAATACAATTGCTTTTGAATGCACTCCGAATGTGGTTGGTTTACCTGGCTGGACATTCACGCGATCGAACAAAATTTTTACTCCGGAACGTATCAGAACCCCTGGTACAAAATCAAAATCACCCATAGAAACACCTCCGGTAATAATAACAATATCACACTTATGAATTGCCTTCTGTATGATTTCATAAGTGATGTTTTCATTGTCAGGGGCAATCCCATAGTCAATTGCCGTTCCTCCCGCTCTTGTAACCTGGGCATCCAACTGGTATGCATTACTATTGCGTATCTGAGAAATAGCAGGAAAATCGGATGGGTTAATCAGCTCATCGCCTGTACTTATTATACCAACAACAGGCTTTTTTTTAACATTTACCTTGGTATGTCCTACAGATGCCATAACTGCAATATCCTGAGGTTGGATTAACTTACTTTTTTTAAGTACGACATCACCGGTTTTTACATCTTCCCCTTTTACAGAGATATTCAGCTTTAAGTCAGTTCCGGAAAATCTGATTTTGCCGTTACGGAAATTTTCCGATTCCTCGATCATAAATACGACATCACAACCATCAGGGACTATGGCTCCGGTCATTATTTTTGAACACTGATTTTTTCCCACAATTTGCAAAGGTTTCTTACCTGCAGGAATGACCTCAATAACCTTTAATTCATTATTTATGTCGATTCTGTGACATGCATAACCGTCTACAGCTGACCTGTTAAATGGTGGCATATCAACGTCGCTCAGGATATCCTCATCAAGAATACGTTGGCAGGAATCGCTAAATGAAACTATCTCTGATTCAGTTTCAAAGGCAGATTGGATAACAATTACGAAAGCTTCTTCAAATGATATCATATCATAAAATAATATTCCTTAAAACAGCTCAACCATATTACCATCAGTATATCAAAACAACTAAAACGTAATCTAAATTTCTTATTAATTTCCACTTATTACAAAAATATCTTTAGTAGTAAAACTCATCCATACTTCTTTTTCCACAAAAAGCTTCAATTCTCCTAAGTCTGAAGCAGGTATATTAACATAGAACAAATCACCTGCATCTATTGTTACCTCCATTCCAGATTCAATAGGTATTATTTCAGTGATTTTCCCTTTTATCGTATTGAGTTCTTTGTCCTCCGGCATTTTGTTTGTAAGGACAATTGAATCACTTTTAATCAGCAGCAGGCTTTGAGGGCCCGGGGAGACGCCGTTAAGTTTGAACTTTACATTGTGTTCAGTTATTCCGGTTAATGAACCTTTTTCTCGGGATAGAGCAACCCTGAAAAAATTTTTTACACCTGCATATCGTGCTACAAAACGGTTTGATGGTTTTTTAAATACCTCATCTACAGAACCTTCCTGGATAATTCTTCCATTATGAATAACGCCTACCCTCCTTGCAAGGCTTATCGCATCTCCATAGTCATGTGTTACATGAATAATGGTCTGTCCATCCTTATTCAGGTTTCTCAATAACCGTTTCAGATCATCTTTAAGTGATGTATCGAGAGATGAAAGAGGTTCGTCAAGAAGCAGAAGCCGTGGCGAAGTAATAAGTGTTCGTGCCAGAGCCACTCTCTGCAATTCACCTCCTGAAAGTTTATTGGTACTTCGTTCAAGTAGGTGTTTAATATTCATCGTTTCTGCAACCTTTTCCACCCTTCCCGCAATATATTTTTTATCTGCTTTCCTGACTCTCAGCGGGTAAGCAATATTTCCAAAAACAGTCATATGTGGAAAAACAGCATAATCCTGAAAAACAATCCCAACCTTGCGGTCCTGAATTCGTTGTCGGGTAATATCTACATTATCAAGAATAATTGTGCCATTATCAGGATGTTCCAATCCGGCAATCAGCTCAAGAAGCTGTGTTTTTCCGGAACCTGATCTTCCCAGCAGAACATAGTACTGTCCATCGGATACTTCCAGGTTTATATCCGTAAGGGCAAAATCGCCAAGTCGCCGGTTTATACTAATCAGCCTGAGCATCAGGGTTATTATATTTCTCTTTTCTTTTTAATGAAAGAAGTCTTAGTGCAATCAGAAACAGCAAAGCTACAAGGATAAAAAAGACTGATGCCGGTCTTGCATAATTAAGTCCGTATGAACTAAATCTCTCATAAATAAGCACAGGTGCTATCATTGGATGGTAAGCAATAATGACAACTGCGCCGAACTCACTCATTCCCCTGGCGAACATCATTACAAATCCCGTTATTATACTTCTCCAGGCCAGAGGCAATGAAATTGTAAAAAAGACTTTTGTATTGCTGGCTCCAAGATTCAGTGCAGCTTTTTCAAGTCTTTCCGGAACAGCAGCAAAGCCGTCACGGGCAGCATTTATCAGGAATGGCAGGCTGACAAAAGCCATTGCCAGAGCTATTCCTGACGGATGATTTACAAGGTTAAGACCTACCAGGGAAGCTGTTTTCCCTAGAAAACCGTCACGGGATATAAATCCAAGAAGAGCTATACCCGCAGCTGTATGAGGAAGTACTATGGGAAGATCAATTACTCCCTGAATAACATTTTTAAATGGGAAATTTTTGCGCGCAAGAAGCCAGGAAAACGGAACAGCTCCTATAGAGAAGATAAAGGTTGCAGTGAATGATACCCATAGTGTCAGCCAGATACTCTGGTGAACCTCTTTATCCTTGACGGTTTCAAGAAACTGTGTACCTCCTGTATGAATAAACATACCTGCGAGCGGAGCAAGAATGAACAGCAACACCAGCGATGAGAGAATCATTACGATCCAGGTAAATATGCTGTTCCTGTTCATTATTAGATCACTTCTTATTAACCTCAGGTAAATATTTCAACAGTTGTAAGGGCAGTTTATCAGGTTGCTCAGTATTAAAAGGAACTAAAGGTTCCTGTCCATTGCTTTTAAAGATTTCCATGCCTTCCCGGCCAAGAAGAAATTCCAGAAAATTAACCGCCTCCTCTTTCTGAGGAGCATTGTCAAGGACAGTGATGCTGTAATTAATATAATCTCCCATGACCTTCATTTTAATTCCCGGCTTGTTTCCGGCAACATCAGTACTAACAGATGAATAAATATCATTTTTTGAAGGATCCGATAGGTTAATCTCTTTTGGAAGTTCAATATATTTTAACCTGTGTTGTATTGCAACTGATTTATACTGAAACATATAATCAATTGCATTTGCTTCGAGAAGAGCCACAAGATCAACCTCCTTGGGACGTATATATTCTTTGTTTTTTAACGACATCTTTTCAGTTAATCCCGGTTTATTGTAATATTTTTCAGCGAGCATAAATGTAAAGAGAGTCCTGTAACCACAGGGATCTGAATCAGGATCTGACCTTGAATAGACTACATCCTTCCTCTGAAGGATATCCATCCAGTTATCCGAATTAATTTCTTTTGAATACTTTGATTTTTCAAGGTAGGCGATTACAATTTCATTTGTTGCAAACCTGATACTCCAGCTTGCATAATCAGGAATCAGAAGTTCATTTATAACAAAATAGTCTGATGAAGCTATTATATCACATGGCTTTTTAAGCTCTGTGACCTTTCTTGCACAAACAAGGCTTCCGGCTGATTCAAGAAATATTTTAGTGCCGGGATTTCTTTTTTCATACTCCATGGCTACCAGCTTAATAGGAACAGCAAGTGATCCCGCATGGAAGATAATTAACTCTTTATGGTTAGCTGGGGATTGGCTTTTTGAGTATGATGGCTGAATTAAAAGTGCTAAAAACATAATGATTAAGATTCTCATAATTAATAATTAGTTAAGCCCACCACAAACTGCTTCAAAATTAGTAAATGGTTTGTAGAGACACCCAAATTGAACAATAAAAAAAACTGTTACCCGCGAAGGGGCCCAGGCGTCAGAAAATAACCCGGTGAGCCAGTCCCGATTTATCGGGAGCTATTATAGCGAAGAGGCCAGATTGTAGAGGTGGCTCTTATTAGCGATGTCCAATATTGCAGTAATTGTCTTCCAGTTTCTGGCGGTTCCGATTACCCCCATTTTCTTTTCGAAAAAGTTTGTATAGAGTTTGGTCCTTCCAAAACCATTCGGGCAATAGATGAATATGTCTTTCCCAATTATTTTAAATTTATCCGGAGGGTAGTTGATATCAGCAACTTTTTGGACCTGAGTTTCGGATGGTTCATCATGAAGAAAGAGAACTGCCATTTTAGAAGGGTCAAAATTTGTCTCTTTAAGAAAAGGATTAGAAGAAAATAAATCGCTCAGTTCCTGGTTCGTTCTGATCATAACCGGAACTGTATAAGTGAACCTTTCCAGGATAGCCTTCTCAAGTATTTCCGAAAGAGAAGTCCGGGGTATTTCACCGGTGTCATTGAAGATAACATTTCCACTCTGAATAAATGTCTCTGTATCTTTTAAACCCAGATTTATGAATAATGCTGAGAGATCGGTCATTTTAATTGAGTTATGACCGGTCATATTAACACCGCGGAGGAAGGAGATATAACTTTGAATTTAAAATTAACCCGTAATTATTACTGAAAATCTTTCACTACTTCAATTACTTCAGGGAAGTCCATTCCTATCTTTTTCAGGAATTCGATTGTCGGTACT
>OCZT010004563.1_pt1 | contig 13933 bp, 11 predicted proteins | sample 1539031 | NCBI WGS metagenome assembly OCZT01 (sample SAMEA3539308, study PRJEB22396) | soil metagenome | biome: tundra; feature: field; material: soil | place: USA | collected 2010-05 | depth 0.15 m
CTGGAAAACAGTTCACGAGCATTTTCGCTCCTGGCGCGACAGCGGCGTGTGGGAGCGCGTAGGACAGACGCTACGCGAACAGGGCCGCAAGGCCGGCGGACGAAACGCCACGCCCACCGTGGCGATTATCGATTCGCAGTCGGCCAAGACGGCGCTAAAAGGGGGCGGCGCGGCTACGACGCGGGCAAGAAGATCAAGGGCCGCAAGAGGCACATCGCGGTAGATACGCAAGGCAACCTGCTGGCGGTGATCGTGCATTCGGCAGGCATCCAGGACCGTGTGGCGGCCCGTGCCGTGCTGATGCGCTTGTTCTGCCGCTTCGACTCGATCACCACTGTCTTCGCCGATGGCGGCTACACAGGCAAGCTGATCGACTGGGCAAAAGATATGTTTGACTACTCCGTCAAGATCGTAAAACGCAACGAACAACACCTGTTTCGCGTACTGCCCAAGCGCTGGATCGTCGAACGCACCTTCGCCTGGCTCAACTGGTCACGCCGTCTCAGCAAAGACTACGAACTTCGCCACACCTCCGCCGAAACCATGATCCACATCGCATTCGCGCACCTGCTCCTGCGACGATCACCTTAGTTTCTGGACAGGTTCTAAGCTCCCGGCTCGAAGTTACCAATATCGATAACCGGCAGTTCATAGAGATTCTCGCCCAGCAAAGTTCCTGCACTCGAATAGACAGTGACCGCCAGCTTGTAATCGCCCGGAGCAAGTTCACTTGCCGAAGCAGGGAGCGCCGGGGCGAAGCTGAGTTGCTGCACACTATCTGCCGGAATGTCCGCTGTAACTTCTCCCAGTGAGATATTGCCGGCCGGCCCCTGCAGTTCGCAGGTTACTCGGCATCTGTTCAGTGGCTCTCTGGTGTCGTTCACCACCCAAGTGCCGCCGATAAGTCCCCACTCGTTCTTCGACTTTGTCTCCAGTCGAGGCGCCATCAATGTCACGATAGGCAGAACCGGCTGCATGGCGCGTTGCAGAGCCCAATAACCGGCCTTGGGCACTCGATTGTAGCTCAGCACGCTCCAGCCAATCGTTTGCCAGCCATCCATGAACATGAAGTGAAAAAAGCCGCTCAGCTTCACGTACTTGGCGCGCCGGTATTGCTCAATCCCGAATTGAATCAGCCGCGCCTGGTACGCCTGGCTGTTGGCGATAAACTCCTCTAGGCTCTTCCCGCGCTGCACACCGGCAACAACAAAAGTGGACCGAGTCTCGAAGCCATTTTCGATCCATTTCGCGCCCGGCGGCCACGCTCCTGCACCCAGCATCTTCCGCATTTCATCCGCTGAAAGCAGCCCCTGAGCACCAAACTCCGACACCACCGGCGCGCTGGGAAGCATCTCGAAATCCTGGAAATCCCCGCCGTACCAGCCTGGATAAGTGTGCTGCCCGTATTCACATGCCTCGTAAACAAAGCGGGACGAATCTGCACTTCGCGCAGCCGTACCCAGGGTGGGGTCCATGCCCTGGCGGTTGGGTGGATCGGGTTCATTCTGACACGTCCACAAACCAATGCTGGGATGGTTGTAGAGGTGCCGGATCATGGCTTGGAGCTGCCGCGCCGCCTCGGCAATCATTCCATAGTCATTTTTGTACTGCCACTGCAATGGAAAATCCTGCCAGACGAGAATCCCCGCGCGATCGCAAGCCGCATAGAACTCGTCACGCGTAACATGCACACAGACGCGCGCGCCGTTGATGTTCGCCTTCCGCAGCAGTTCCATATCTTTGGCGACTTGCGACTCCGTGTAGTGCGCCAGCCACTTATCCGGAATGACTGAAGTGCCGCGAACAAAGAAGCGTTCTCCGTTCAGGCGCCACTCGCCCTTTGCCGGATCAAATTGAATGTCGCGAATCCCGGCCTTGAACTCGCAGCGGTCGGTCGCCGCTCCCTCGGTCAAGGTCACAACCGCGTCATAAAGATGCTGCTCGCCAAAGTCCCACGTCCACCACAGCTTCGGATCTTCGATCGTCAGGACTGCCATCTGCCTGTTGGTACCGGCCAGTCCAACCACCTTGCCCTGCCAACGTGAACTTCCAACCGAGATTTCGAGATTGGCTGGCCCCGCTTCCCGCATCCAAAATTCCACTTCAACCAGCACCTGTGCCCGGCGGCCGGTGCCCGAGTAGCCGGACGGCGATGTACCCACTGCGCCAGATGCGGCTATCGCAGGCGTTACCTTGGCAGAGTACTGAACGGAGCGGATCTGCGTGCCGCCTCGGCGTTCCAAAACAACAGATCCAATGATGCCCCCGGTGGGCTCCATCTGCCTGTCGAGCGGTAGCCACTGATTAAAGATGCCCTTCACTTGGCGCTTGTTTCCCGGCCACATTTTCTTCGGTTCTTCGCGCGGCGCGTCGACAATCACTTCCAACAGGTTCGACCCGTCTTTCAGTAGTCCCGTGACCTCGATCTCAAACGGCTCGAAGAAGCCCTCATGTTCTCCCAGAGGATGTCCGTTCAGGCTGATCTTTGCAAAGTAATCCACTCCGCTGAAGCAGAGCCAGACCGGCATCTTGGCGAATTCATGGCTTGCCGTGAACCGATGCCGGAAGGCTACGCGCCCGTGAAAATCCTTGAGCCCCGAAAGATGCCAGTTGGAAGGAACCTGCATGGGTCCAGGGCCCGGCAGATTGGTGCGGTCCTCGCGGATCGTCCCATCCTCTTGCAGGACCGTCCAGGCAATTGGTTCGCACTCCCATTCCCCATCCAGCGAGAGCCGCTCCCTCACAGGAAACGAGATTCCGGACATCTTGCCAGGCTCTATTGCATACGACCGCGCCGCGCCTGCATCCGCAGATATCTTTGAACTTGAAGACGTCGCGGCAGCGAGCCCTCTTGTCGCAGTCAGGGTGGCAAGTTGCAGCATTGCGTTGGTGATGAAGTTGCGCCGTTGCACTTTCGAGCCTCCAAGTGGAACCGAGCCGATTCAGAGAAACCCCTGGACCGTTCTCGACTGGAATTTGCTGTGTTCCGATTCGCAGGGATTATATCGCCCCGTCGCGGTGCTGCACGACAGCCAACTCATCAAAAGAAGCAAGACACCTCGATCGCCGGCCCCTATAACTTGTAGGCCTTCTTCACCAGCCCGACCGTGAGTTCCTGCGCCAGTTCCACAGCTTCATCTTCATCGATGCGGTGCTCGGCCACCAGGCGCGCCAGAAAACCCGCATCCATGCGTCGGGCCACGTCGTGTCTCGCCGGAATCGACAGGAATGCGCGGGTATCGTCGTTGAACCCGGCCGTGTTGTAGAAGCCCGCTGTCTCGATGACCTGTTCGCGGAAGCGGCGCATCCCTTCCGGGCTGTCGAAGAACCACCATGGCGGTCCCAACTTCAGGCACGGGTAGTGTCCGGCCAGGGGAGCCAGTTCCCTGCTGTAAGCCGTCTCGTCGAGTGTGAACAAAATGATGGTAAGACCGGCCTCGTTGCCGAAACGATCGAGCAAGGGGCGAAGCGCGTGGACATAATTGGTGGCCTGTGGAATGTCCGCTCCCATATCGCGACCATAGCGGGCAAGGACTTGCGCGTTGTGGTTACGCACCGAGCCGGGATGGATCTGCATCACCAGGCCGTCGTCGAGGCTCATGCGCGCCATCTCGGTCAGCATCTGGGCGCGAAAAATCTCCTTCTGTGCTGCATCCGCGGTTCCCGCCAGCACGGCAGCAAAAAGCCGCGAGGCCTCGGCTTCATCAAGGTCGGCCGTCTGAGCCGTAACGTGTCCGTGATCCGTCGCCGTCGCGCCCAGCGTCTTGAAGAACTGCCGACGAGCAGCCAGTGCACGCAAATAGCCGCGCCACGTGGTCGTGTCTTCGCCTGCCAGTTTTCCCAGCGCTTCCACTCCGGTCCGAAAGCCGGAGAAGTCAGGGTCAACAACAGAATCGGGCCGGAACGTAGGCACGATTCTTCCCTTCCACCCTGAAGCGCGAATCGCCGCGTGGTCAGCCAGAGAGTCCAGCGGCGAATCGGTAGTGGCCAGCACTTCGATGCCGAAACGCTCGTACAAGGCGCGCGGCAAAAACTCCGCCGTGGCGAGCTTGCCCTTGATCACGTCGTAGTACTGATCCGCCGTGGCCACCGACAGCCGCTCTTTCAATCCGAACAGCGACTCGAATACATAGTCCAGCCACAGGCGCGTGGGGGTCCCGCGAAACAGGGTATAGTGGCTCGCAAAAATACGCCACACCTTGCGCGGATCGGCGATTCGCTCCTTGCCGATTTCCAGTTCCTCGAGCGTGATTCCCTGGCTGTAGAGCATGCGGAAGACATAGTGATCCGGCTGGACAAGCAACGTAACCGGATCGGGAAACGGCTTGTTTGCCGCAAACCAGCCAGCCTGCGTATGCCCGTGCGGACTGATGATCGGAAGATTCCGAATCCCCGCATACAACCGCCGAGCAATCGCCCGCGTTCCCTCGTCGGCCGGAAAGAGCCTGTCCTCATGAAGCAATGCCATCACGTATCTCCTCTTCGCTCTCCAGTATCGCCCATGGCAGCGAGTGTATACTGCCACTTTCTGGAGTCGGCGACGACGGCTTCCCAGCCGGAATCATCACGCGCCGGTCTCTGGCTTGGAGGAAGAAATGAAGCTCGTATCGTTTTCGGTGGCCGATGGCAAGGTCCGTCCCGGCGTTCTCATGGAAGACGCCGACGTAGTCTTCGACTTGAGCCCGAACGGTTTCAACACCACCCTCGACGTCATTACTCGCGGCAGGCTCGAAAACCTGCCCGCGAGCAACCTTCCCCTCAGTCAGGTCAAGCTGCACGCGCCGCTCCGGAACCCTCCTCGTGTTTTTGCAATTGGGCTGAACTACCGCGACCACGCCAAGGAGTCCGGCATGGCGCTTCCTACCTCGCCCGTGGTCTTCATCAAGCTGCAGTCCTCGATCATCGGCCCTGGTGAACCAATTGTTCTGCCGAAGAACTCCACGCAGCCTGACTACGAAGCCGAATTTGCCTTCGTCATCGGCAAGGGCGGTTATCGCATTCCCGCAGCCGCGTGGCGAGAACATGTCTACGGCTACACGATTGTCAACGATGTCAGCGCGCGCGACGTGCAGTTCGCCAGTACGCAATGGTCCATGTCAAAGAGCTTCCCTACTTTCTGCCCCATCGGCCCGGCGATTGTCACCGCTGACGAGATTCCAGACCCGCACAATCTGGCGATTGAGCTGTCCATCGATGGCGAGGTGCTGCAAAGCTCGAATACCCGCGAGCTGGTCTTCAAAATCCCCGAGTTGATTGAGTATCTGTCGTCGATCACGCCGCTCGAACCCGGCGACATCGTCTCCACGGGAACGCCGCCCGGTGTCGGCCTCGGCCGCACGCCCAAGCGTTGGCTCAAACCCGGCGAGACCGTCACTATCACGGTCGAAGGTGTCGGCTCGCTGACCAACCCGGTAGTTGCCGAGTAGGCGCAGAATGGGCGCGGCGACAATCAATCTGCCGCCGCGCCCTCTCGGATTGCGGAACAATCAGTTCGCCGGCTGTTTAACCTTGTATCCCGCCCCCAGCCACGCGTACAAGCCTATTCCGATATAGGCGACGATCGGCACAAGGTAACCCACCTCGATGTTCGTTGCAACCGAAACATACCCCATGATTTTGGTGAGTGCCGCACCGCCAATCATGGCCATAACAATAATCGATCCCGCGGTCTTGGTCTTGGCGCCCATTCCCTTGATAGCCAGCGCAAAGATCGTGGGGAACATAACAGACATGAAGAGGCTGGTAATCAACAGGCAGACCACGCCCACCCAGCCCGGATGCACAACCGCCACCAGGCAGAGAAGTATGTTGACCAGCGAATAGACGCCCAGCATGGCGCGCGCGTGAAAGTGCTTCATCAGCCATGCAGAACCGAATCGCCCAATGCCAAAACAGGCCAAAGTTCCGGTCAGCATGAATCCCGCAGCTTTGTCGCCAACTCCGGTCGCTGACTCCGCATAAGGGATGAAGTAACTCCACGTCCCCACCTGCGCGCCCACGTAAAGAAACTGCGCAAACACCGCGAAAGCAAAGTGCCACTGCAGCAGCCGTCCTGGCTCAGTTTTGACGGCAGAGACCGGCGCGCCCTTCTCGGAACCCAACGCGGGAAATTTTGCCAGCCCCACCATCAAGGCCCAAAACAGGGCGATCGAACCCAGCACCATATATGGCGTCACAACCCTCAGCGTCTCGGTATGTAGATAGGCCTGGTAGGTCCCTGCCAGCTTTTTTGCCAGAACCTCCGCGTCGGTCAGCTTTACTCCGGAAAAGATGAAAACGGTGCCCAGCAGACCAGCGGTAATGGCGCCCAACGGATTGAAGGCCTGAGAGAAATTAAGCCGCCGCTCGCTGGTTCCCGAAGACCCCAATTCGGCAATGAACGGATTGGCCGCTGTCTCAAGAAAGGAGAGTCCGGCCGCAATCACAAACTGCGCCATCAGGAAGAGCGTGTATTGCTCTGCCTGCGCCGCCGGATAGAACATCCAGCATCCGGAACCGAGCAGAATAAGCCCGGTTACGATTCCGATCTTGTATCCGAACCGGCGCATCAACAACCCTGCCGGTATGGCCAGCAGCATGTATCCCAGGTAAAACCAAACCTGAATCCCGGCAGCGCCGGAGCGGTCGATGTTGAACGACTTCATGAACTGCCGGATGAGAATGTCATTCAAATTGTTTGGAATGGCCCAAAGATAAAACAGCGGCGTCACCATCAGGAAGGGCAGCATCCTTCCCGCTGGAATCATTGGGTCATGAATGTTTTCGCTGGATAGTGATCCATTGTCGGAGCCGATCAACCCTGTAGGAATGCTCACTCGCGATGCTTCCTCTCGAATTTGCGTTACGTGATTCGTGCCGATTTGGCGGCAGTGCCCAAGGTTCAAAACTGTTCGGTCTGCCGTGGAATCGCTTCAGCATTTCTACCAATCTGAGCGCCCTCTGGCAAATCCGGCCCCCCTTGCAGAGCCACCCTGAGCGGGGCCCATCGACGAGCTGTTGAAGACGAGCCGGCAATATGTTAGACTAGACCTAGTCAGACTCGAGGTTGCAAGATGCAGACTGTCAACATTTACGAAGCCAAAACCCAACTCTCCAAGCTGGTCGACTTGGCCTCTTCCGGCACCGATGTTGTGATTGCGCGCGCAGGCAAGCCGGTGGCCCGGTTGACTAGCCTCAAAGAAGAAAAACGGCCTCTTGTCTTTGGTCTTCTTGAAGGTGAAGGTTGGATTGCAGACGACTTCAATGCACCCCTGCCAGACGACATTCTGGCAGGATTTGAAGGCCGCTGATGCGGCTTCTTCTGGACACTCAAATCCTTTACTGGTTCTATTACGAACCGCAGAACCTGCAAGAAGCGACACAGCAAATCATGACAGAGGCCGAAGCCGTGTACGTTTCCTCGGCTTCCATATGGGAGATTGCCATCAAGGTGAGGCTCGGCAAGATGACCGCGAATCCCAGGCGGATCGTCCAACTGTTGCACGCTGCCGGTTTCGCGGAATTGCCGGTGTTTTCGAGACACACCGTCATTGTCGCCGATCTGCCAATGTACCACGGCGATCCTTTTGACCGTTTGCTTATCGCTCAGGCAATAAGCGAGCCACTGAATCTGCTCACGGCCGATGCACAACTTAAGCAGTACAGCAACCTCGTGATTCAGGTGTAGCTCGGCATAGAATCTTCAGGCTCCGTTCGAAGGTCGCGACGAACCGCCAACTGGATAGGAACTCTCATTTACAGCATCCGCGCCAGCCACTTCCCGGTGTGCGAATGCAGATTCTCGGCGATTTGCTCTGGCGTCCCTTCGGCCACAATGCGGCCGCCGCCTTCGCCCCCCTCCGGTCCAAGATCTATCACCCAATCGGCGCACTTGATCACGTCCAGGTTGTGCTCAATCACAATCAATGACCCGCCGCCATCGATCAGTTTTCGAAATGCTGTGAGCAGCTTGGATACGTCATCGAAATGCAGGCCGGTGGTGGGCTCGTCGAGGATATACAGCACGCGGCTGGCTTGCGAAGGCTTGGCGTTGGCATTGGCCGCACGCACCTGCGACAGGTGCGCCGCCAGTTTGACGCGCTGTGCCTCTCCCCCCGATAGCGTTGTTGCCGACTGGCCAAGCCTGAGGTATCCGAGGCCGATCTCGTCCAGAACGGCGAGCTTTTCAAGCAGCCGCGTTTGGCCGGCAAAGAAGCGCAGCGCCTCCTTCACCGTCATCTGCAGCACATCGTGGATGTTTTTGCCCTTGTACTGCACTTCAAGGATTCTGGCTTGATAGCGCGTCCCGTTGCAGTCCTCGCAGGGCAGTTCAACATCGGCCAGGAACTGCATTTCGACCGTGACCGTGCCATCGCCCTCGCAGGTGTTGCAGCGCCCGCCGGGCACGTTGAACGAGAAGTGCCCCGGCGTCAGAGAAAGGCGCTTTGCTTCAGGCTGCGAGGCAAAAAGTTCGCGCACCAGGTCGAAGCCCTTGATGTAAGTGATGGGGTTGGAGCGCGGGGTTCGGCCGATGGGAGTCTGGTCCACGAGCACCACGTCATTGAGCCGCTCGACGCCGGTGAGCGACTTGTACGCGGCTGAGGGATCGGCGCCGTCGCTCTGGCCCAGTGCGCGCGCCACGGCACGGTACAGCACCTGGTGCACAAGCGTTGACTTGCCCGAGCCTGAAACGCCGGTAATGGCAACCAGAAGGCCCAGCGGAATCTCCACATCGAGCCCATGCAGGTTGTTGGCCTGGGCGCCGCGCAGTACCAGTTTCTCTTTTCCGGGTATTCGACGGCGGGTGGGCACGGGAATGGATATCTGTCCGGATAGATAGCGGCCGGTCAGCGAGTTGGGATTGGCCTCGATCTCCGCCAGCACGCCTTCAGCCAGCAGCTTGCCGCCAAACTCGCCTGCGCCGGGGCCCAGGTCGAGCAGGTGATCCGCCGCGCGAAGCACGTCCGCATCATGCTCCACAACAATGATCGTGTTGCCCAGGTCGCGCAGTTCTTCAAGGATGTGAATCAGCCGTGCCGTATCCCGCGTGTGTAGCCCGATCGATGGCTCGTCAAGCACGTAAAGGGCGCCCACCAGCCGCGACCCCAGCGAGGTGGCCAATTGAATGCGCTGTGCCTCGCCGCCGGAAAGCGTGGAGGCGAGCCGGTCCAGGGTTAGATATTCAAGCCCCACGGCATCAAGAAAGCTGAGCCGCTGCCGCACCTCGTGCAGAATCGGCCCGGCAATCTCTTCCTGCATCGGCGAAAGTTTCAGAGCATCGAAGAACTGCTTGGCCTGGGCAATGGTCAGCGCTGTCGCCTGGCAGATATTCTGGCCGTTCAGCCGCACGCTGCGCGCCTCTGCGCGAAGCCGCTGGCCGCGGCAATCCGGGCACTCCGCATAGCCGCGATACTTGCTCAGCATGACGCGCACGTGCAGCTTGTACTTCTTGCGCTCCATCTGCGCAAAGAAGCCGTAGACGCCCTCAAAACTGCCTTTGCCGCGAAGCACAATCTCTCGAGCCGAATCCGGCATATCTCGCCACGGAACGTCCAGCGGCACACCCAGTTCCGACGCCTGCTTGCGCAATTCGCTGTACCAGGTCCGGTATTTGGGACGGTTCCAGGGGTCAATGGCGCCGCCGGCCAGCGTCAATCCCTTGTCCGGGATCACCAGGTTCAGGTCAAAGTCCACTGTATTTCCGAAGCCCTGGCAGCGAGGACACGCCCCAAATGGGTTGTTGAAGCTGAACAGGCGCGGCTCCGGTTCCCTTCCCGGCTTGTGGCAACTCTTGCACTCGTAGTTGCCGGAAAATCGATGTCGCGGGCGGTCTGCCCCTTCGTCCCTGGGTGCCTCTTCGAAGTTCACCTCGCCGGATTCGCGGTACGCAATCTCGGCGGCATCCACGATGCGTGAACGGTTTTCAGCGTTCACGACAACCCGATCCAGAAGAACGAACACTGGAAGTGTGAAGTCCAGGTCCAGAAGCGACTCCGGCGTAGAAAACTCAAAAACACTTCCTTGCTGATAGAGCCGGTTGAATCCGGATGTGCGCAACTCGACCAGCCGCGCCCTCAGTGACTCTGTAAGCGGCGACTCGGAGGCGTTTTTTGCCACGGCCTTTGCCGTCGACTTGGCCGTGCGCCTCGCCGGCTTGGCTTCCGGCGTGGGCGCCGGAACCTCATGCCGCACCGGAAACAGCACATTCAGCCTGGTTCCTTCACCCAGCGCAAGCGTAGCTTCGGCAATCTCGTCCATCGAATCGCGCTTCACCAGTCCGTCGCAATAGACGCAATGAACCGTCCCGCAGCGTGCGTAGAGCAGGCGCAGGTAATCGTAGATTTCCGTAGCCGTAGCGACAGTTGACCGCGGGTTGCGCGTCGAGTTCTTCTGCTTGATGGCGATAGCCGGCGCGAGGCCGTCGATCAGGTCTACGTCAGGCTTTTCAATGCGCTCAAGAAACTGCCGTGCGTAGGCGGAAAGCGACTCGACATACCGCCGCTGCCCCTCGGCATAGATGGTATCGAAGGCCAGCGAGCTCTTGCCCGACCCCGACACGCCGCTGACCACCGTCAGCTTGCCGTGAGGAATCTCGCAGGAGATATTCTTCAGGTTGTGAGTCCGCGCGCCGCGGATAACGATGGCGTCATTCAAAGGGAAGGCACCGGCAAAAAGGTGTCCGGCGGCGACTCTGCATCCTCAGCGAGGCTCAGAGCGCAACCGGCCATTCTTTATTATAGGACGCCACGGACCATGCGGATAGAGCAGGGCAACTCTGAATCAGAGGATGCGCATGCCCCTTGATGTGGGGCGGTCGCGGTTCGTTCTGATTCCAAAAAGCCGTGGCCGTTATAGGCCGGGAATAGAATCCCGACCTACCAGCCTTTGTCTTTTAATGAATTTGAGATTCCGATCACTTTGAAAAGAGTTGACTGTTATCCGTATCGTACTTCTTCTCCGTCTTCGCAGGTTTCGCTGCGGCGTTATCGGCAATGCCGTCGATCTTCTTTTGTGTCGAGGTGTCTGTCTTCGATTCGTTCTCGACCTTCGTCTCTACCGGATTCTGAAACTGCTTAGTCATGGTTGATCTCCTGCTCACACTATGGGCCATGGTGCGCCGGAGTTGTGGTCTGTTCTGCTCCCCTTCCTGGTTGATTCCCTGCACCGCCTCCCTGCGCCGAATCCTCGTCCCTCGCGCGCGCCCCCTGCCCCGGTAAACTGGTGATTGAGGTATTCAGTGCTGCGTTTCGCTATTTTCGTCGTGCTTCTTGGTTCGCTAGCAGGGTTCGGCCAGAGTTCCACGCAGGAATCTTCCTCTCAAACCCTTGCAGCCGAGGCATCCGACCAACCTGTCTCGCAAGAGATCCTGGATGCGGAGGCCGATATCCTCAAGTCCGATTGGCAGGCCGCCGAAGCCAAACTGACGCCTTGGCTGGCAGTTCATCCAGCCGATGCGAGGGCGCTGTTTGCCGCAGGTTATGTGGCAGACGCCCAGAACCGCCCGGACGATGCGGCTGATCTCTACCGCCGCTCCGTCGAAGCCAATCCAAAGTCGCTTGAAGCTCATCTCTCGCTCGGCCTGCTGCTTGCCCGGCAGGACCAATTTGCCGAAGCCCGGGCAGAGTTGGTTTCCGCCACCACCCTCGAGCCCGGCGAAGGAGGCCCTGAATTAAAGGCCAAAGCCTGGAGAGCGCTGGCCAGAATCGACCAGAATACCGATGTAACCCAGGCCTCGAACGACTTGCTGCAAGCGCTCAAGCTCTCCCAGGAGACTGAAGCCGATACCCTGCTCGCTGCAAGCCTTGCCGACCAGACCGGACAGTACCAGGAGGCTGAGGCCGCCTACCGGCGCGTCCTGGCCGAGGACCCCAAATCCGCCGCCGCCAATGCCGGCGTTGCCCACCTGCTGATCGCACGCAAGGAATACCCTGAAGCCGAAAGAATTCTGCGCTCTGCCCTGGAGCAAATCCCGGACGACCCGGCGCTTACCGCTCAACTAGCCGCAGTTCTGGCTGCACAGGACAAGGCAGAGGCCCTGCCTCTGCTCAAAAAGCTGCATGAGGCGCACCCGGGGACGCCGTCAATCTCCCGCATGCTTGCCGAGGTGCTTTCCGAAGCCGGGGACGCTGAAGGTTCAGACAAACTCTATGCCGAGCTGCTTACCACCAGCCCAAACGATGCCGACCTGCTTGTGGGGCACGGCCAGAACCTGGTTCATGAAGGCAAATATCCCGAGGCCTATGCCGCTTTTGACAAGGCTACAAAGCTGGACCCGGCCGGCGCTGCTGGGTGGAGCGGGCTAGCCTACGTGGCTTCAAAGACCAACCGGCCATCCGTAACGATTAATGCGCTTACGATACGGTCAAAGTTTCTTCCGGAAGTACCCAGTACGTACTTCCTTTGGGCCACCGCTTACGATACGCTCCATGACAAGGTGGCAGCGGTAAGCTATTACCACCATTTCCTGGAGTCCTCGGGCGGCAAGTTCCCCAGCCAGGAAGAACAGGCACGGCACCGTCTCATATTGCTCGAAAACAAAAATTGAGATGTGCAAACATGCCAGTACGCAAGTGGTGTTCCTTTTTTTTTGAAGACGCTGCGGCATTCGAGCTGAAAGATGCGTGCCTCTCCTTGGTTGCGCAGCCGGCACATAGCTCTTATAGTCACGGCTTGAGGTAAAACCGCAGATGCGGAGGTTCCTCATGAGGCATTGGGCAGTTTTCGTGACCCTCGCAACCCTTACCGTGGCCATGGTGCCAGCCTGCGCCGCGGGGATCGACGACAAAATCCCCGACCAACAAAGCATCGATGCCCTGGAAGCCAGGGCTCAACAGGCCCAACCCCGCGAGCAGTGCTACCTCTACGCCGAGCTGGTACATCAGATGACCGAGTACAGTGCGCGGAGATACGCAGCAGGCGACGTGGACAAGGCTAGCGAATTGCTGAGGCATATTCAGAAGTTCGCGCACAGCATTCACCTTTCCGTAGCCGAGGACAACAAGAGGCTGAAGAACGCGGAAATTCTGCTTCGCCACACCGCTTTCCGCCTGAATGAGATGCTGCACGCAAGCAGCCTCGAAGACCGGCCTCTGCTGGAACAGACACTGGCGCAAGTGAACCAGGCCGATACAGACGCCATGTTGCAGGTCTTCCGCAAGTAGATTGGTCGGCGTGCCGGTACTATAGATCGCCCTCCCGCATCGGGAAATTACTGCCGATTGTTCCTTTCCACCCAAACCGAATGGACCGGCTCTTTCCCCGGCAGGCGACCTTGTGCTCCAATGGGAGTGCTGGAGTGTGAGTGCCGATGCGTCGATTTGCCGCGATTCTGGCTTTTCTTTTGCTTGCCGTTCCTCTATACGCGCAAAAGGAAAAGCGTGAACCCCTGAACGCCGCGCAAATTGATCAGATTCGGGACTCCGGAAGCTTCCCGGATGATCGGATCAAGCTCTACACAAAGTTTCTGGATGAACGCGCCGACATCATCAAGGGTCTCACCAATCGAGCCAAGTCCACCGCCCGCTCCAACCGGCTCGACGGAGAGTTGCAGGATTTCACCGCGCTGATGGATGAGTTGGGCTCCAATCTCGACCTCTATTCCGACCGCCATTCCGACATCCGCAAGTCATTGAAATCGCTGAGTGATGCTGCACCGCGCTGGCTCCACATTTTACGTGCGCTGGCCGGGGAGTCCGGCTTCGATCTGTCCCGAAAAGAAGCCATCGAAAGCGGCGAGGAGCTCTCCGACCAGGCCACCCGGCTGCTGACTGAGCAGGACGACTACTTCAAGCAGCACAAAACTGAGGCCGGCCAGGAACGGGAAGAGCCGAAGTGAGGCATCAGAAAGCCAACCGCAGGGCAATCGCATGAACGTTTTTGTTGGTGAAGCTGGTTCCTGTGGACCCTTGAACTGGCCAGCCACCGCAGTTCCTCCCGGAGGGAGGGGGCGAAAATA
>OCZT010004565.1_pt1 | contig 13932 bp, 11 predicted proteins | sample 1539031 | NCBI WGS metagenome assembly OCZT01 (sample SAMEA3539308, study PRJEB22396) | soil metagenome | biome: tundra; feature: field; material: soil | place: USA | collected 2010-05 | depth 0.15 m
CGAAGCTCGGTTCGTCGCTCATCGTCATGTCCATCGTGGGCGGGGCGATTGCGGCACCGTTCATGGGAAAAATTGCGGATACTCACTCAATGCGCACCGGCTTCGTAGTGCCGCTCGTGTGCTTTGTCTTCATCGCGATTTACGGCCTCGTCTGGCAAAAGCTGGAAGCGAAGGACAGCGCGGCCTGAAAATTCGCGCAACGAAATCTGCCGCCGCCCACTATTTTTCAAACCGGCGGCGGCAGGCCCAGAGGCCGAGGGCGGGATTGGAGATGTAGAAAATCTTTTCGCCGTCGGCGAGCGTGTTCCATCCGTCTTTCAAATTTTTCGGATCGTAACGCTGCGTCATCGTCTTCAGGTCGGCGTAGAGGAAGTTCACGCTCTCGATTTCCTGCTGGGTCAGATGGCCGGGGCAGTAGGTGATGCTGAAGCGGCCTTCGCTGGAGCCGTGGATGAGATGCGCCGCCGCGCTGAGATTGTTTTGCAGCTCGGCATTGGCCTTGGCGGAGGCGAGGGTGGCGGGGGTGCCGCGATAACCGTATTTGCGGATGAGGCGGTCTATCTCGTGGTCTTCGCCGAACTCCTTGAGACCAGGCGCAAGGATGATGAGTTCGCCGCCATCGGCCATGGCCATGCGGGTGCGATAGACGGCTTTGTTTCCCAGCCAGGTGCTCTTGAATTCGGACGGGTCAAGATAGACGACGACCTTGTTCAACGGCGCTTCGAGCATCTCGAAATTCACTTCCAACGAGAGGGTCGCCGCCTTTTCAAAACCGGAGGCATCGTCGCTCACAAACAAGCCGCGCACGACGAGTTTGCCGTTGTCACCCCGGCCTACGACGGTGTGGACATAGACAATCGGCAGATGCTTGGTAAAATGTTCCGAGGCGTAATTCAGAATCTTGCGAACAGGCGTGTTGGCGCGGCCCATCATACGTTCCATGCCGTAGGCGGCCCCGACATAGTGGCTCTTGTTGATGCCTTCCTGACCGCCGGTGCCCACGAAAATATTCTTGTTATAGTTGGCCATGCCGATGACTTCGTGCGGGACGACCTGGCCGATGGACAAAATCAGGTCGTGCCCACCGGTGGCGATGAGATTAGCCACCTGCGCAGGCCAGGGAAAATCCACCGCGCCTTCGGAGACTTCGCGGACAAAGGCGGCGGGCACTTCGCCGACGGTGGTGATGCCGGTGCGCCAGTTGTGGATGCGAAAGAGTTTTTCGGGGACACCGACAAACATCTCCGCGATCTGCTCGCTGGTCATCGGGGAATGGGTGCCGAGCGCGGGCAGCACATCCACCAGTTTGTTGCCGTAAAACTCGTGCGCGAGGCTCGTCAACGCGCCCGCATGGGAATGGAAGCGTGTGAAGTCCGGCGGCACCACCAGCACGCGCTGGCGTTTGCCGAGCCGTTGCAAGGCTTCAAACAATCCGGCGCGCAAATCGGCGGCGGAAAGTTGATCGGTGACGGAACCGCGCTCGTAATACAGCATAAATCAGCGTTGGATGCGGGCGGAACCACCTTTGGCGAAGGCCTTGACCTGTTCGACGGTGGCCATCGTGGTATCGCCGGGGAAAGTGGTCAGCAAGGCTCCGTGCGCCCAGCCCAGATTGACCGCTTCCTGTTCGGACGCACCAGACAGCAAACCGTAGAAGAAGCCGGCCGCGTAACCATCACCGCCGCCCACGCGATCCACGACATCGAGTTCGCACATTGGAGATTGATACGTTTTGCCATTCACCCACGCGACCGCGCCCCAGGTGTGGCGATTGGTGGAATGCACTTCGCGCAAGGTCGTGGCGACGGCCTTCACATTCGGGAATTTCTTGGTGGCCTTCTCAATTACGGCGTAAAATGCGGAGGGATCGAGTTTTGACGCAGCCTCCACATCCTGACCTTCAATACCCAAGCCCTTCTGCAAATCTTCCTCATTGCCCACCAAAACGTCAACGTGCTGCACGATGCGCGCCAGCACATCCACGGCTTTGTCCTGACCACCCCAGATGTCCCAGAGTTTCTGGCGGTAGTTCAAATCAAACGACGTGATCGCGCCAGACGCCTTGGCGGCTTTCATGGCTTCGACAATCAGTTCACCAGTGGTTTCAGACAGCGCGGCAAAAATGCCGCCGCTGTGAAACCACCGAACACCGTTGCCGAAAATCTCCTGCCAATTGAAATCACCAGACTTAAGCTGGCCGGCGGCTTCATTGCTGCGGTTGTAGAACACCACGGGGGCACGCACGCCTTGGCCGCGATCGGAATAAACCGTGGCCATGTTCGGCCCGCGCACGCCGTCGTGCTTGAAATTTTTGTAGAACGGCTTCACGCCCATCGCGCGGACGCGTTCGGCGATCAAATCGCCAATGGGGTAATCCACCATGGCGCTGGCGATGCCGGTGTTCAGGCGAAAGCAGTCGGCCAGATTGGCAGAGACGTTGAATTCGCCGCCGCTGACATGAATGTCGCAATGCGACGCCTTGCGGAAGGGAATGATGCCAGGGTCGAGACGATTCACGAGCGCGCCGAGGGAAAGAAAATCGAGCGCGCCGTTTTTTTTGATGTTCAAGCCATTGTTCATGGGGTGTTGGTTGGGCAAAAATTGTTTGTTTTGTTTGCGGGCGTTTTAACCGCCTTAAATTAAAAAAATCGCGGCTTACCGTCAAAAACAATAACCCCGAACACTTGTTCGGGGCTTGCATTTTAGTTTGAAAAAACGGCTACCGGCCCGCGCCGAACTGGGAACGCGCCATCACCCCCAGTTGTTTTTCCGTCTGCGGCGACATGCTGGTGAAGACCAGCGAGACATTGTAACCGGTGTGCTTGTTGCCGACACAGCCGACGATGACGCCGTGGCAGGAAATCCGGCTGCCGTCCTGCGGCGATTGCAGCGAGACGGTCATCTCGCTCCATTCGTTGAAAGCGGCCGGGCTGCGAAATTCAATGCCGTTTTTGTGGATCGAAACAGTGTCAGCGGAAAGTTCCAGCTTCGCATCCCGTGAGGTCACGCTCACCGCCGGTTGAAAAGAGCTTGCGCCCGTCAATTTTTTTGCACTCATAAAAGATAAAAGGTAATAAAAAATAGCACGCCCGCTGAATCCGTCAAATTAGTCGTTTCAATTTAAGTGATTAGCCGACGTTTGACTTGTAACGCTATTTGAGTGTTCCATCACTCTCCCATGCGTCAATTGACTGCTTGAGAGACTTCGCGTCATCAGGTAGCGAACTCGTGTTGAAATCTGCGGGATACCAGAAACCGGTCTCAGCGTCCTTCTCAACGGTAGATACCGAATATTTCCGAATTCCGTTTTCCTCGAAGGTGTAGAAGATTAGTTTCTTGCCTTGCCATTCAACTTCTTTCCGAATTTCAATCGTCTCCAGCTTGATCTTTACCTTGCGATCCCTCTGTTTGAACTGTAGTTCCATCAGCGTAGAAAAATCGCCTTCCATCGCGATTTGTAACTCTGATCGAATCGCCGCTGCCGGAGTCCTAAAGTCGTAAGACGAAATTGTTTTGTGTCCTGCCTGTATTTGTGAAACGCGATATGCAGAGAAGCCGGAGATGGCCAGTGCGAGAGCTGAACAAGTGAGTGCAATGGTTGTTTTCATAGATATTGATAGGAGATGCGCGCAGAGTCGGTTAGCTATCACCATTCGATGATGGCGGCGCCCCAGGTCAAACCGGCCCCGAACGCGATGATCAAAATCAGATCGCCGCGCTGGACTTTTCCCGAACGCACGGCCTCATCCAGCGCAATGGCGACGGACGCGGCGGAAGTGTTGCCGTATTTGTGCAGGTTGACGAAAAGCTGTTCCGGCGTCGCCTTGAGGCGCTCGCCGACCGCATCCACGATGCGGCGGTTGGCCTGATGCGGGATGATGCATTTGATTTTGGTGATGTCAATTTCGCAGCGGCTCAAGACTTCCTTCGCGGCGCTGCACATTGACTGCACGGCGTTTTTGAAAGTTTCCTTGCCGTCCATGCGGAGAAAATGCAGGTCATCGGCCACGGTCTGGGCCGAGGCTGGACGCGCGCTGCCGCCGCCGGGCATGGACAACAGGCCGGCCTTGCTGCCATCCGCGCCCAGCACCGTCGCCAGCAATCCGTGGGCATCGGGCCGGTGCTGCAAAATCGCCGCGCCGGCGCCATCGCCAAACAGGACGCAGGTGTTGCGGTCTTTCCAGTTCGTGATGGCCGAAAGCTTTTCCGCGCCGATGACCAGCACCGTTTCGTAGGTGCGGGCAATGATGAACTGCTGGCCGACTTCGAGCGCGTAAATAAAACCCGCGCACGCGGCTTCCAGGTCGAAGGCCGGCACGCGCCGCGCGCCGATTTTTTGCTGCACCAGGCAGCCGGTGTTCGGAAACGGCATGTCGGGCGTGATGCTGGCGACGATGATGAGGTCAATCTGGTCGGCGGTGACGCCCGCCATGGCCATCGCGCGCTGGGCCGCCTTCGCCGCGAGGTCGGAGGTGAATTCGTTGGCGGCGGCGATGCGCCGTTCCTTGATGCCGGTGCGCGTGGTGATCCATTCATCCGAAGTCTCGATGATTTTTTCGAGGTCGGCATTGGTCATGATTCTTTCCGGCACATACGAGCCGATGCCGGTGATGGAGCAGGAGCGACCGGGAAGATGATGTCTGGCGCGCGGATGTTTCATGAGTTCGCTGGAGTGGAGCCGGCGGCGGCTTCGAGAATTTTATTCGCCGCCGCGATGTCGCGGGCAATGGTCTGGTTGATTTGATTTTGCATCGCATTGACGGTGACGCGGATGGCGCTGGCCACGGCCCGTTCGTTGGCCGAGGCATGGCCCTTGAAAATGATGCCGTTGAAACCGAGCATCGGCGCGCCCCCATAAACTTCCGGATCCATGCGGCGGCGGATGGACTGAAACGCGCCCTTGGCCAGATACGCGCCCAGTTTGCGCTGCGGGCTGTGCATCAGCTCGCGCTTGAGCATCGAAAACACCGCCACGGCAAGACTCTCGATGGTTTTCAAAACGATGTTACCGATGAACCCGTCGCAGACGACGACATCCACGTGATCCTTGAACAGGTCATGGCCCTCGACGTTGCCGATGAAATTCAAATCCAGTTTTTTGCAGAGCCGGAAAGCCTCCAGCGTCAGTTCGTTGCCCTTGGAATCTTCCGTGCCGATGCTCAGGATGCCGACGCGCGGTTTTTTGCGCTTCAAAATTTCGCGGGAATAGACATTGCCCATCACGGCGAATTGCGCGAGGTGCAGCGGCTTGCATTCCACGTTGGCCCCGGCGTCGAGCAGGACGAATTCGCTTTCCTGCCGGGGGATCACCGTGGCGATGCAGCCGCGATCCACCCCGGGAATCCGCCCCACCTTCAAAGTTCCCGCCGCAAAAATGCCGCCGGTGTTGCCCAGGGAAATGAGCGCATCTGCCTTGCCTTCGCTGACGAGGTCGGCGGCGCGGCCAATGGAAGAATCTTTTTTCTTGCGGAGCGCGATCGCCGGCTTATCCGCCATCTCCACGACTTCCGAAGCGTGGATGATGCGAACGCGATGGTCACGAAACCCGCGCAGCGGCAAAGCCGCGTGGATTTCATCCTTGTTGCCAACGAGGAAGATGCCGGAGATTTTTTTATTTTCCTCCAGGGCGCGTTTCACGCCGGCGATGATGACACCGCAGCCGTGGTCGCCACCCATGACATCCACTGCAATGCGCATAGCAGAGCGAGGAAAATCCGCGTGGTAACTTATGCGCCCGCCGTGACGGTCAAGACCTGGCGGCCTTTGTAGAATCCGCACGCCGGACAAACGCGGTGCGGCACATACGGTGCGTCGCACTGCGGACATTTGTTCAACTGCGGGAGTTTGAGCACGCTGTTGTAAGCACGGCGCATTTTCTGCCGGCTGGTTGACGGTTTTCTTTTAGGAACGCCCATAAATTCGTTATTTCAGTTTCAGTTTGTCCAGTTTGTCCAGTTTGGCCCACGCCTCTGCGGCCGGTTTTTTGACGGCTTCAGCCTTGCGGGCGGCTTTGCTTTTCAATCCCGCGCAATCCGGTCTGCACAACGGATGTTGCGGAAAGTCGAGCAGCATATCTTCCCGCACGAACGGAGTCAAGTCCACGCAATCGTTGTCAATGGCCACCTTGTCCTCGCCTTCCAGCGGCAGATGCAGCGCCCAGCCGGTCAGCGCCAGTTCGAACTGAAAGGGCTTGAGGCAGCGGCTGCACTCGCAGTCCAGCATCAGCCGCAATGAACCCGTCACCAGCAGGCTGTCGTGCAACTGCGCGACGGTCAAATCGTAGCGCAACGGCTTTTCCGCGCGGACGAGTTCGTCGTTCACGCCCAAATCCAGGTCGGCCACCGGCAATTCACCTTGCAGGCGAATTTCGTCTTCTTTTAAATGGCGAAGATTGAACTTGAGCATAAATTATTTCCTGGCTTTCAACTTCCTGGGCTTCAACTTTTTGGTCAGTGCCGTCTGCACATGCGCCGGGACGAACGGGCTGACGTTGCCGCCGAGCCGCGCGATTTCCTTCACAATGCGCGAACTTAAAAACGTGTAGGTGTCCTTGGGCATCATGAAAATCGTCTCGATGTTCTCGTCCAGCTTGCGGTTCATCAAGGCCAGTTGAAACTCGAATTCGAAATCCGAAACGGCCCGCAGCCCGCGCACGATGGCCTTGGCCTGGCAGGCGGCGGCGTATTCCACCAGCAGACCGTCAAACACATCCGTCGTGACATTGGGCAGATGGGCCACCGCCTTTTTCACCAGCGCCTCGCGCTCGGCCAGCGTGAACAGCGGTTGCTTCTCGTCGTTTTTCGCTACCGCCACGATCACCCGGTCAAATAGCTTCGCCGCCCGCTGGATCACGTCCAGATGGCCGTTGGTCAGCGGATCAAAACTGCCGGGATAAATCGCAATGCGCATCTTTAATCTTAAATTTCAAGTTTTTAGGCGGGGCGACCTGCCGCGCCAACGGTTTAACTTAAAATTAAAACCACAAAACTCAAAACTATTTGTGTCGGGTAGTTTTCCAAATAGCTAATGAAACAGGTAATTACGCTGGTATCGTTGGTTTTAACCTGATTTCCGAAATAGAAAAAAGGGTCGCTTTGCGAGAAGGGTTATGGGCATAGGGATTGATGCTTAAACAACCCGGCCCAACCCTGCACAAAACGACCCTTTTTTCTATTTCGGAAATCAGGTTAAATCGAAACGCAACGGCGCGCGGGCAACAGCGCGCCGTTTTTTTTGGTGGGATTTCGCCGGTGCAAACGGGCGATCACACCCAGTTTTCGACCGTTCGTGGGCGGTTTGGTTCCGGCTCAAGTCCGCAATTTTGGAGAAGCGGCGCTTGTGAAAATTTGCTAATGTAGTCCAACATGAAAATTAATTGTCGCCAAACAATCCATTCCTTGGGCATCAAACCTCATAATTCATCAGGCATCAAAACGAAGTCCGGCGTGTTTGCACGCGGCGTATTCCTGTCGTTGCTCGCCTTTCTGCTGCTGGGACTCACGGCGGAGACAAAGGCCAATGTCATTCAAGCCAACCAGACTTATCCGCCGCCGAATGGCAGCTTTCGCGTTGTGGGGACGGGCTACCATTTCGGTTCTGGCGGCACGGCGGTGGTGTTCACGAATGTGGCCTTCACTTTCTTTGATAATTTCGTCCTCGTCGCCGGCCCGGTGCCGACGCTGTCGTTCAACGCGCAGTTTTCGCACCGCATCTCGATGAATGGCGGGGCCACCTTTTCCGGCGAGCAGGCCGCCACGGCACATTTCGTGGTCAGTCTGACGGCACCGGTGGGGAATAATTATACTTTCTCAATCACGACGCTTACCATCAGTGGTGCCGATCTGCCGGCAACCTTTCAGTTGCGGAAACCTGTGGGCGCGCTGCCGGGGTCACCCGTGGTGACTTTCACCCCCAATACTCCGAGTCCGGGCTTGTTCAGTATTGTCAGCACCTTCTTTCTGCCGCTCGAATTGAGCCAGAATAGCGGCGGCTCTTGGACGCCCAACACCGTCTTCAGCATTGCCAGTTTGGAGCTGGCACCTTTGAGCAATGAAGAAGTGACGCATGCCCCCACGCTGCCGCCGGGCGATGGCCAGTATTATAACCCGGACCAGTATCATGCCGCGTTCGCGTCTGGCATCGTCGTCCGCAATCCGATTCACAATGGCTTCATCGGCCAGAGCTGCACGGACACCAACAGTTCCGGCCAGCCCGGACTGACCAATGTCCTTTGCCCGCCGCCGCTGCTGGGCGGAACGACGACGGAGGACTTCACCTCGCAGTTGCGCTTTGATTTGGACATGCCGGCGACGACGCACATTGGTCCCATCAACGCCAGCGTGCAGACGAAGGTTACCCACACGCAAGACTCCGGGGTGTTGCAGATTTTCAACGCCCAGATGATGCAATTGAACCCCGACTTGGGATCGTTGCCGCCCGGCATGAACTTCCGCCTCAACCCCGACCCGAACAAGCCATCGCGGGGCATGACGACAATGCGGCCGGGAGCCTCGGCGAGCGATACCTATATCTGCAGCGCGTTCGCTCTGCGGCTGCAGATGACCACCGACAACGGGGCCACCTGGCAGGATGCCGACCGTTTCTCCCATATGAACCTGCGTATTTTGCCGGGAACGGGTTTCCCGACCGTTGCCGCCACCAACAACACGACGTTCAGCATCGGCGTGTTTGAAGTCGTGGTGGATCCGAATTTCGCCTTCCTCTTTGCTCCCGCCCCGACGTATTTCTCGTATTACCCCGGTTACGGCGGAACCAACAGCGGCATCCTGACCAGTCCGGTGATGTTTGATTCGGCGACGCGGATCGGCGAGAGTGTCGCCCATGTGCGCAACAGCGTTTCGCCGACCTATTTTCCAGTGGCGGCCGGTAGCGGAATCGCGAACTATCCCGCCCCCAATTCGGCTTACAGCAATATTTTGAGCTATGCTGATTACTCCTTCGTTCCGCCCGAGTTCACAATCGGGAGGAATGGAGTGGACGAGATCATGACGGAAATTGAGCAATTGGATTTGCAGGGCTATGTCGCCTCAGGACAAGGAACCCATACCAACTCCGGCTGTCCCGACCCGCGAGTGCCGTCGGTGCCGATGTCCTTGGTGTCAGTCAAGGCCGGGCCGGGGGCGTTCGGGATTGGTGCCCCCCTGACCCTGAACCGCCGGAGCATCGGCATGGTGCAACAGATCACCAATGGCGCAGCCGATGATTTTCCGGCGCAAAGCTTCTTTGACATCTTTGTGGATGTGAACTTGCCACGAGTTCCCGGGACGGTGGCCAACACGGCTTTCCCGGCGACCGGGGCGGTGCTTTACAATGCGCCCGGCGATCCGTTGCTCATTGAAAATCTTTCCCTGACCAATCTGCCGCCGGAGGCGACGTATGTTCACGGCAACACGACGGCGGTTCCCATCCACTTCCGGGACAATAACCCGCCTTACTGGGCGGCTGGCGACGTGCTGGGTTACCTGACGCTGGCCGGTCACGGCGTCTTCACGAATCCGGTGACGGCGCAGTTGCCATGTGCAGCGGCGACGGCGACCGGCGGGTTGCTGGATCAGACTTTGGGACCAATCGGGTCGCCCAATTCGCGTCCGCCCATCCCTTGGCTGCGCCCGACCAACAGCTTCCCGACGCCTGGCACGGCGTATGGATCCATGGTAAATCGTCCGGTGGATTCGGGGGTTACCAACTTCTTGGATGATCAGGCAAGCTTTTTCATCCCCGGTGTGGGCATGGTTTCTATCCGCGATGTCAGTCTCGGCAACCTCCTGAATCCCATTCCGCCGCCGCCTTATTTAGGGACCAATTACTATAATCCACCCGGCGTGGCAGCGACCATGGAACTGACCATGGACGGGGTGAACTGGGTTCCGGCTGTCGCCAACGGCCCGGCTTCGGTGATAATCAGCAACACCACCCCCGCTGGCAGCTTCACCAGCATCTTTGCCACGGAAATGTTGTCGCTTAATCTCACTGGCGACAGTCCATCCGGCCCAATGATGTTGCGCGAAAGCCCGACCAAACAATCCCTGGGCCGGCATATGATTGGATCGGATCCGCGCGGCTACCGGGTCAGCAGCTTCTTCGATGTGTTCCTCGAATTGAGCATGGATGACGGGGCTACTTGGACTCCGGCGAACAAGGCTCTGCGCCTGCATACCAGCGTGCCGCCGCCGATTCCGGAGTCCGTCTTTGTCACCCAAACGACTGCGACCAACCTCGTATTGCAGTGGCAGAACAGCTTCACGCTACAGAGCGCGACCGATCTGCTCGGCCCTTGGAAAGATGCCTCGGGCGTATCGGCGCCGTTTACCAACCCCTACAGCGGCAAACAGCGCTTCTTCCGGTTGCGGAATTAAGCGCCAACCTCCACCACAACTTACGATCAAAGACCGGGCTTCGGCCCGGTCTTCTTTTTTAAGGGGACGAATCAGTTGTCGTTGCGCTGTTTGGTTCCTTTCAGCGGCCACCAGTGAAGCAGGACGGGCAGGAGCAGCAGCGAGGCAATGAAGCAGTTAACCAGGCCGAGCACCAGCAACAGGCCGAGGCGCGCGTTGGCCGGCACCTGCGAGAGCATGAGCACGCCGAAACCCAGCGAGACGGCGAGTGTGTTGATGAGTGCCGGCGGCCCAGTCAGCCGCAACGACTGGCTCAAGGCCTCGGATGGTGATTTTCCACCCGCCCGCGCCTGACTGAAACCTTCGAGCAAATGGATGGTGCAGTTCACGCCGATGCCGAGCGTCATGGCGGCGAACATCGAGGTGGCCACGCCCAGCGGAATGTCCGCCCAGCCCATCACGGCGAACTTGATCACCACCGCCAGCAGGCTCGGCAGCAGGCAGTAAAATCCCCAGCGCCACGAGCCGCCGAGCGCCGCCGTCACCGCAAAAATTCCCAGCAGCGACCAGATGAGCGATTGCAGTTGCGTCGTGACGATGCCGCGAATCAAGGACTGGCTTACGGCCACGTCACCGGCGAATTCAATTTTAATTCCTTTCGGCGCGAAATTTTTCCGTTCGTAGGCGCGGATGTCGTCCATCAATCTGGCGGTGTCAACGAAGTTGGCGTCCTTCAAAAAAACCGTGGTCAGCGATTGCCAATAGTTCGTGTCCACGATCTGGTGCAGCCGCACCGATCCCAGCGCCAGCGCGTAATAATCCCAGAGCAATTTGATTTCGACGGCATTGTCGGGCAGCGTGCGCGCGTCGGGATCGCTGGGCCGGACCATGAAGCGCGTGGTGGTGAGATAATCTGCCGGGCCGAGGACGCCGCCCACCGCATCCTGCCGGCGTTCGCGGATGAACGCGCCGAAATGGCCGAGGGCGCGAATAAGTTCTGGCTGGAAATAGGTGCGGATGGCGGTCTCAAACCGGGCACTCCCCGCTTTCGCCAGCGCCTCTGGAAAATTTGTTGCCATGCCGGTGCGGGCGAGCCGCGCGAAGACGGTATCGCCGCCGCCGTTCACCATTTCGATGTGCGATTGCCAGGCGGCGGCACCGGCGGAGAGGGTGATCGGGCTGCCGGCGATCAGCGTCGGCTCGCCCACCAGCGCGGCCGGCAAGCCGATGTCGGGGCTGTTGATTGAGGTCGCCGCGATTTCTCCCTGAATTGTCTTTGGCGCCTCGACGGAAATAAACAGCAGATGCATCCCGAAAAAGTTTTCGTTCACCCGCTGCGTCACCCGCCGGAATTCGCTCTCCGGATCAAACCCATTCGTCCAACTGTCCTGCACGACCAGTTGTCGCAGGCCGAGCGGCGTGAGCGCCGTGACGATCAGCGCGCCGCCGACCACCCACCAGCGCCGTCGCACAACGGTCTGTCCGGCATCGGCAAATCTGGCGGCGAGCCACGCCACGGCGGTTTTTTCACTGTGCCGGTGGTGCGGTCGCAGCCACGCGGGATTCATCAGCACCAGCAGCGCCGGAACCACCGTGAGGGACAGGAACAAGCCCAGCAGCGCGCCGACGCCGGTGAACAGCCCGAATGACCGCACTGGCAGCAGCGGCGAAAAGCCGAACGACAAAAATCCGGCGACGGCGGCCAGCGACGTGCAGACCACGGGGCGAGTCAGCTTGTCGAAGGTTTCCTCGACAAGTGTCACATGATTCACGCCGGGCTTTTCCCGCAGCAAATTGAAATAGCGGCTGAACAGATAAATGTCATTGGTGACCGAGATCACGGTGAGCAGCACCGGCATCACGGCGGTGGTGAGATAAATAGGAATCCCCAACCAGCCCATCAAGCCAAACACCAGCAGCATCGTCGCCGCCACGCCCGGCAACGGCAGCAGCGCCGCCAGCACGTTGCGGAAACAGAACAGCAGAACGAGCATCATCACCAGCGCCGCCAAAGGCACGAGGCCAATGTGCCGGGCCACGAAAGTTTTGAAGCCGGCGAGGATGGAAGGTCGAGGATGGAGGATAGAACTTCCGGCCGCGTGTCCGCCATCTTCCATCTTCCATCCTCCATTCTCGTTGCCTCTCGTAGTGCTCGCGCCAAGCAGTGAAGGCGGGACACCGAGGTCTTCGAGAATCTGGATACCGAACAGCGACTCGGCCACTGGCGCGCCCGTCACGGCGATTTCATCCGCCGCCGTTTTTTTTGCGGCGATGAGTTGTAAAACTTTTCCGTAAAACTGTGCGCGGTCAGTGCCGGATGGGACGCCGACGAGGATGACGGTGGACTGTGCGTCGCCCGCGACAAGCGTGCCGTTGTAGAGTTCAATCCGGCGCAGGTCGTCGCGCAACTGATCCAGTTCCACTTTCGTTTGCAGCACTGGTTCGAGCATCGTCTGGCGGACCAGCGTTCCCGGTCGCAGCCGGAAGCTTGGTTCCGTGGCCAGACTCATGACATCCGCCGGAGCGACGCCGGGAAGTTTTATAAACTCCGCCGTCAAATCGCGAATCAGTTGCAGCGTGGCCGGATTAAAAATGTCGTCGGGGTGCCGTGGGCGAATGAGCACGACCAGTTGGTCATGGATGCCAAAGTCTTCGCGCACGGCCTGATCGGTCAGCACTTCCGGCGCGGTGGGTGAGACGAGCGCATGGCCGTCGGTGCGCAGTTTCAGCCGGAGAATTCCCGGCGCGGCAGCGAGTGTGACCAGTGCGGCGACCAACAGCACGCGTTTCGGCTGGTGGATGGCGCAACGCGCGAGCGAACGGAAGAAGCCGACGACCAGTCCATGCGGTTTTAGCGACATTTTGAACAAGCGAAGATGTTCACAGTCATAAGCTGCGCGCGCCGGAATAGCAAGCGGGTAAGTCTTGCGGTTTGAACGGAGCGCGGCTGTGTCGCCGACCATCCGCCACCCAATGCCGAATTACGACACGGCCAGTCTTGCAGGTTAAACAAGCGTCCGATTGGGCACCGGCTAGATCGTCCGCATTTGCACGGCGTCCACGATTTCCGTGCCGACGGAAATGGCCCCGATGATGACCACCGTCTGGCCTTTTTCCAGCCGGCCTTGCTCCCGCATGTTTTTCAGCGCGGCTTCAATGGTGTTTTGCGGCTCGATGAAATCGAATTCCATGACGAAGGGCGTGACGCCCCAGCTCAAGGTGAGTTCATTCGCGGTGTTGGCATTGTCGCACAACGCAAACACCGGCGAGTAGCGCGGGCGCATCCAGGCGGCGTAATTCGCCATGTGGCCGTGCCGCGTGAAACAAAGAATCGCCGCCGCCTTCAATTCATTGGCCATCACTACGGCGCTTTTCACGAGCTTTTGCCGGGCGGTGGTCAATTCCGCCAGATCGTGAAACTGCGCGCTGCCGCTGCGTTCGATGCGCTTGGCGATCTTGTCAAAAACTTCGATGCACTTGAGCGGGTATTTTCCAACGGTGGTTTCACCGCTTAACATGATCGCGTCGGTCTCTTCAAAAATGGCGTTGGCGACATCCGTGACTTCCGCGCGCGTGG
>OCZT010004566.1_pt1 | contig 13925 bp, 11 predicted proteins | sample 1539031 | NCBI WGS metagenome assembly OCZT01 (sample SAMEA3539308, study PRJEB22396) | soil metagenome | biome: tundra; feature: field; material: soil | place: USA | collected 2010-05 | depth 0.15 m
TCCAGAGCAACGCTGCCTGAGCGTTGTCGCCACCCGATTACGCTGCACCTATGGCGGCACAGCGCATCATCATCGACTCCAGGAGCACAGCCCCCTGGGCGGGGAGTCACGCCGACCTGAAGGTGGTCAACGACACGCTGTCGGTTTGCTTCCAAGACCTGCGCGAGCGGGAACAATCTGAGTGGGAGGCTGCCAATCCTGAGCCGGAAGCGGTCGGGGCAGACGCGACTGCGCTCGAGAAGATCGCCGCCGAACACCACCGCTTGAGCCACAGAATCAGCCGTTTGACGATGGACGATCGCTTCACCGACTTCTGCTCCTATGAGCTCCTCAACCGGCCGATAAGGGTGATGGGCAGTTTCGAGGAGATATCGCCGTCGTTGAATAGCGAACGCATCAAGTATCTGTATATGGCCCAGAGCTACTTTCGAGATGACATCCGCAGAAACGTATCAGCGCGTTTCGGAAGCCGCGGCGTGGAGGTCACCGTGGACGGAACCGATCCCTTGTGGGTGGAGTCCACAGCGAGCGCAATTGCGCAGAACCTGCGACGAGGTAAGCCCCGGTGGGCACCCCTGCTCAGTCCCTGGGGTCATCTGCTCTCTCAGCTCGCGTTCGTCAGTGTCGTCGCAGCGATCATCTGGCGGCTGACGGCCGGACTCGGTGGGGCGCTTCCCTGGTGGGGGCTGATTGCGACGGTCTACCTTTCGTTTCTTGCCATGGGCTACTCAGAGTCCAGGAACTGGTTGTTACCCAGGGTTGAGATCTATGCCCCAGGGTCGCAGCCGGCAGGGACCGCTCACGTCAAGTGGGTGGGCGGCGCCGTCGGCGCCGGGCTGCTGGTCGTGGTCGTCGACATTCTGCTGAGGGGATAACTACTGGCGCAGGACCGCCCGTAGCCAGCCGACCTGGCCCCTCTCCCCCTGCCTACCGATTGGTCGCCACACTGCTCGCGGCCGGCTAGCCCTCCTTGAGGCCGCCGCGTTCTACCGGATTGCTCCCCCAAGGGCCCGACCTGATCTGAAGCCAGGGCCGAAGGTCCCTGTTGGCGCGGATGGCCGACCGGCAATCCTGAGAGGGCGCCATGAGAGTGCGCCGCAAAAAGGGAATGGGCCCGCCTCACTTGGCCGCCCAGAGCACAGGGGCCGAGGCCGTGCCCACTCTCAGCTGAGACAGGAGACGTCATGAGCACCCCAGCCGGTTGGTATCCACAACCTGATGGTCGCCAGCGGTACTGGGATGGCCAGCGGTGGACCGAGAACTTCGCACCAGGAGCAGCGCCGCCGGTGACGACGCCGGTGACCACCCCGGCCACCGTTGGCGAACCGGCTCGCCAACAGTTCCAGAACGAGGACCTCAACCCCATGGGCGGTCGGCCCGCTCCCGCCCCTGGACCTGTCCAGGTTCATGTTCAGAGCACGGGGTCGAACGGGCTGGCTGTGGCTGGCTTCGTTCTTGCCCTCTTGGGCGCTCTGGTTTCCTTCATCCCCATCCTCAACATCGGCGGCGATTTCCTCGCCGTCCTGGGCCTGATCTTCGGAGTCATCGGACTGGTCCAGTCAGGCAAGCGGGAGGCCGGCAAGGGTCTGTCCATCGCGGCGATCAGCTTGGCAGTGGTCGCGTTCGTCATCTCCTTCGTGGTCAACACCGTGACGGTTGCGACAGTAAACAACGCCATCAAGAACTTGCCCTCCGTCACAGCTACACCGTTCGTACCAGCAACCACCCCCGCAACCACGGCCAAGGTCGGGGAAACCATCACCCTCAATGGCAATGCCCCAGGGTCCAAGGCTGCGGTTACCCCCGTAAAGGTTATTGACCCAACCGCGTCAACGGACGGCTTCAGCACACCACCGGCAGGCAGCCGATACGTGGCCGTCCAGTTCCAGATCCAGAACACCGGAACTGCCGCCTATGACGACTCCCCGAGCAACGGGGCAAGAGTCACTGACGTCAGCGGGCAGCAGTTTGAGTCCTCACTGGTGTCTTCAGTGTCAGCAGGACCTGTCTTCCCGGCGACGGTGAAGTTGGCTCCGGGCGAAAAGGCTCTGGGGTACATCGTCTTTGAGGTCCCCGCGAGCTCGAACGTCGCGGCAGTTCAGTTCGCCATGGACAGTGGCTTCGCAGACTCTGGCAGGTGGACCGTCCAATAGCCTCATCTGCGGGTAGTCCACGGGAGGGATGCCTCGCCCCGCAGGGTCCACCCTCTGGTGCTGTTCCGGTGCGTTCTGCCAGCCGGTTTCCGGCAGGTTGGCTGTCCTGGCGGCTCACGTGCTGTCGGGAGGTGAAAGAACCTCACCTGTCACCGTGTCGACTGTGGATCCGCTGACAAGCACCAGCCGGGGCGGGCTCTGGGACGGCGGTGGCTTCGCGTCCGGGTCGAGGTCCGGGTCCACGGATGCGACCGCGTCCCGGTTGAACAGCCCGATGCGGGCGCAGATCGCCCGCTCGCAGCCGAACTCGCGATGGCGCCCGGCGGCCGGCCAGTCGTCGTGCTTGGCTGGGCCACAGCTGGTCCCCAGCCGGGAGGCGGTCCGGTCCAGGAACCCCGGCAGGGCGTAGAGGTGCCACTGCTCGAGGGCGTCGCTGGTCAACGCGTATCCGGCGGTTCGGCGCAGGTCGGCCAAGACTGCCAGCTCGTGGGCGATATGCGGGTGCCCGGGCCAGCAGGAGGAGATGAACCGGTCGGGCACCCAGACATACTCGTGGTTGATCCAGCCCGCGACCTGGTCGAGCCACGCCCACACCTGGCTGCGAAGCGCAGGCGGGCAGCTGGGCGGGTCCCACGGGCGAGGCAACCCTGATGGCTTGCCCAGGGCTCGTTTCTGGTCGTCTGTACCGGACCGGGCCAGGTCCAGCTCTGCATAGGCGAGACGGACCAGCGGCCCCGGCGCCGGAAACACCCTGGTGATGGAGAACATCGGCGATCAGCTGGGCGAGCTGTCGCTGCCCGGGACAGCGGTGGCGCCCAGGTCCATCTGGCGCGCCACTGCAATCGCGGCCGTGGTGGCCAGCGCCGCGCTGATGGCTTTCCCGCGCGTGTGGCCCACCCGGTCCCGGGCTGCGCCCTGGTCAGCCAGGAGCCGTCGCCCGGTCTTGCCTTCAATGCATCGGTGCAGTCTGGCGATGAGGGGCCGGGCGTTCTCGGCGATCACCAACGCCTTGCCCTCGGGCAGCTGGCGGATCTCCTCGGGGCGCAGGATCGGGATGTCCTGCCCGGCAGTGGTCCGCCCCGAGCCTGCCCGCCCGGTGCTATAGCTGGTGCGGGTGACCCGGGTGGTTCCGATCAGGTCGGACAGCTCGCGGTAGAAGTGCCCGTCCTTGCCACCGCCGAACACGACGATGTTGTTGGTCAGCCCGAACAGGGTCCTGGCTTCGTCCTCGCCGTAGCAGATCACCAGTTGGCGCCACGTCTGGGCGGCGTAGATGAAGGAGATGCCAAGGGCCCGCTCGTTGGCCATCCTGGTACGCAGGGTGGGCAGGGGCGTCGTGGACGGCAGCTCGTCCAGGCAGGCCAGGAACGAGGGGCAGAGCCGACCCCAGCGGGACTGGTTCGCCAGGGCCAGTGCGGTGTCGAGCACATGCTCGGCCAGAGCGGTCATCAAAGGGGAGGCGGAGGCGTAGGGGTCGTCGCGGCCAAGCAGGTAGATGGTGCCGTTTCCCCGGATCAGGCCGGTGATGTCGGTGGCCGGCCGGCCGGGCCCGGGTACACACCGGCGCCGAATCGACTCCTGGAAGAACAGGCTCATCGCCTGCTGCACCGTGGTGGCGGTGTTCCCGGCGGTTCGGTCGTCGCCGTGCAGGGCCCCCCGCAGCAGGCCGTGCCAGAACGGCGCCGCGTGGGGATGGGTGAGCAGAATCTCCTCGGGTGCGGTGGCGCCCGCCGGGTTGGCCACCCATTCCAGGACATGGTCCAAGGTGCGCCCCGTCAGAGCCGCCGCGTGGAAGAACGCCTGCAACACCTTGGCGCCCTCTGCGGCGTAGAAGCGGGCCGTATCATCGCCACTGCCTCCGGAGACCGCGCCCTTGACGGTGCCCGCGGTGAACGCCTTGGCCCGGCGTTCGGCCACCATCGAGTCAACACACCCGGACACCGGATCCCACACCAGCTCGGGCACCCCGGGGGCCATCCCGAACGGGTCCAGGACAGCCACCGGGCGTCCACCGCTGGAGCGGCGGTCCAGGGTCAGTAGAAGGTCGTCGAGCTTGGTCAGGGTCACCAGCGCGGCGCCGGGGGCGGCCAGCAGGGCTGGCGTGAGCAGATCCAGGGTCTTGCCGGACCCCTGCGGACCATAGACCCCGGTGGTCCGGTCGAATGGCACCCAGAGCTGGCCGCCGTGGGGCGCGTGCGAATGGCCGAGCTGCCAGCCCACCTGGGTGGGGTCGAACCGGGTCACCGGTGGCCTCCGGTTTCCGGGTGCTTGGCGTACAGGTCGGGGCGGATCACGGCGCGGTTGCGGCGCATCCGGGAGCGGCCGAGCACCTTCTCGACCTCGCTGCGAGAGGCCAGCCCTTCGCGCATCCCGGGTCCCCAGGTGCGCCACCACGCACGCAGCCCGAAAAGGCTCACGACCAGCCAGGCGACCTCGAACAGGGTCATCAGCAGGTACACGACGCCGGGTCTCGGCAGCGCAGCCGCGGTCGTCGCGACCAGGCCGCAAGACGGGTGTCCTGTCACCAGACCCGGCAGGCTCGAGCTCAAGGCGGCCCCGGTGGTGGGCCAGACCCATCCCCCGCCGGTCAGCCAGCACGCGGCGCCCCGCCCAGCGGGCAGGAGCGTGGCTGCCACGCTCGCCCAGGCCAGCGCCAGCGCAGCCGGGAGCTCCCAGGTCAGCGGCATCGCGTCACGGCGCTGCCTTCCGATACTGCTCATGTACTGGTAAGCACGCCCAAGGCGCCCTCGTGGACACCGTCGGTCTTCAGATCGACGGTGGCCTTCGCCTCGCCCGGGTGCTCGGATACAAACCAAACCGGGCTGGCCCGCCAGGAGCGCAGCTGCTCTGCGAGCGTGACCGGTTCGGATCGGGCAACACCCGCCTTGGCTTCGGGTCGGTCTTGCGGCCGCAGTCAGCCGATCCGGCGAACGGACACGACCAGCGAAGCCCACTGGGCGGCCGGCGTCATCTGAACCACCGCGCCGGCGTGCGGTGCCGACACCAGGTAGATCGCGGCTCCGAGGTGACCAGCGACCAACCCCACGTGGCCGGGGTTTGTCGCCGTCCCGTCCGCCCCGGCAATGAAGACCAGGTCCCCCGACCTGGCGCCGGCCAGGGCCATGGGGGCGCCGGCATTGACCTGTTCGAAGGTCGTGCGGGCGATCGCGACCCCCGAAGATGCCCAGCTGGCCTGGGTGAGCGAGGAGCAGTCCCAGGAGGCGGGCCCGCCCGACCCCCACAGGTAAGGCTTGCCGAGCTGGGCCAGTGCGAAGCGGGCAGCCCGGTTTCCCGCGGCAGACCCGTTCAAGGCCAGGCCGGCCGGGACCGCGGCCGAGCCGCCTCCCGGGCCGGTCCCGGCGACACCGCAGGGGTCCGGTGGGGCCGGCGGCGTCCAGGGCGAGCCGGTCGGGGTCTGCTGCGCCGGGGACGCCGCGGACGCCTGCGGCCACAGCCGCGCGGTCAGTGCTGTCGCCAGAGGCTCCCACCTGGCGTAGGCCCCGCGCAGGTCGGCGCGGGGCATCTGCACGGCCGCAGCCACGTCGGTCAGCGGCCGGGTCGCCCACCTGTCGACAGTGACAAGGCGGTCCAGGAAGGCGCTGGTGGCTCGGGCCGGGCTGGCCGCCACCGGGGCGCCGTAGTACTTCACCCGCTGCTGGAACAGGCCCAGGGAGTCGGCATCCTTGAAGACCAGGTAGTTGTGGAACATCGACTCGGCCGCGACGGTGGCCAGGGCGACGGTCGCGGCGTAGGCGGGAAGCCCGCGCCGGGCAACGACTGACACCACGGTCTGCGCGTTGCCCATCTGCTCGGCGTCCAACTGCACGCCGCCAACTGTCTGCGCGGTCCCGCCCGGGCCACACAGGGAGCTCAGTGGCGAGCCGGCCGCCGCACCGGCGATCATCAACGGCAGCAGCAGGAGCACGATGACGGCGGCGTACAGAAACCCGGCGACACCAGCCGCCGCCCCGACCTTGGCACTGATGGGCAACTAGGCACTCGCCAGCGCGTCGTTGGTCCAGGTCAGGGCCTCCTCGGCCGGCGTGCGCACGACCTGCACCTTGTACGCCTGGTCGCCGACCATCCACAGCGCCCGGCCTCGCCCGCCCATCGCCCACCCGGTGATCAGGTCCTGGGCCATCGGTCGCAACCCCAGCAGGTCGCCGAGCTCTCGGGCGACGGCCTCGTCTTGGCCGTGGAGCACCTTGATGTCGCCCAGGTGCAGCAGATCCCTGGCGATGGCTACGGCCTGCGACCCGGCCGCGCCGGCCGTCATGGGGTCGGACGGTTTGTGGAAGATCACCATCTGGATGTCGCCGTCCCGACGGGAGAACCGCAGGTCAGCGTCCAGGGACTTCACCGCCTCCAGCCCCAGGCGCATCTGCTTCCACGTCTCGTCGCGCACCACGATGCGCAGGTCCCCCGGGGCTGCCATCTCTCGCTGGGCCCGGCCCCAGGAGTTCAGGCAGGTCAGCGCTATCCCCATCGCCTCGTCCCCCAGCGGCTCCAACCGGGACAAGGACAGAGACTGGATGGGGGCATGCCAGTCCACCTCGATGGTGGTGTGGTCGTCGAACAGGCCCTGCAGGTAGCCGTGGACCAGCTGGCCCAGGGCGTCACGCATCAGACGGGTCGAGTCAAGGAAATGCTGAGCACCGGAGTACCTGCAGGCCTGGATCAGGTCCGCGCTGGGCTCGTCCAGCGAGTGCCAGAGCGCGGGAATGGTGACCTCGGCCAGCATCGTGTTGCCGTCGGTGTACCCCGTCAGCGTGCGCAGCGCTGCGGCCACTGCCAGCTCGTCGCTAGGAGTGAACGGCACCCGCTGCTCGGAGATCTTCTGCGACCCGACCAGCCCCCGGATCAGGACCAGCCATCGGGAGAACACGATCGCGCAGCGGCGTTGAGCCTCGGGCCCGTCCAGGTCGGCCCAGCCGCGGCCGAGCGGGCCGAACGCCAGCGGGTTGACCCGGGCCGGCAGGCCGTGACCGATCGCGAACGGCTCCACTGCCAGGGCACGGCACAAAGGTTCGTACTCGTCCTTGGGGTCGCCCAGGACCAGGGTGCGGTACCCGAAGTCCATCATCCGCAGGGCGAAGCACTTGCCGGTGGCCGACTTGCCCCGCCCGGGCTTGCCGAAGATGAAGACGTTGGGGTTGGTGGTGGCGATGTCATCGCGCAGCACCCACCCGGCCGGGTCGGCGTAGAACGACCCGCCCGACAGCTGGTCGATTCCCATCTGGGCGCCGGTCGGCGCCAGCCCAGGTGCCGCGATCAGTGGCCAGAAGACCGGTGTCTGCTCGGAGGTCATCCGCCACATGGACAAGGGGGCCGCCGATGACGCCCACCCGGCGCCGGCCCTCATCGGTCCCCGGGCCGAGACCAGCTTCGGGAACAGGTTCCGCTGCGCCGCGCCCGCCTGCGGCCTGCCCCGCGGCGGCAGGTCCAGGCCAAAGTCGGACAGCAGCTGCGGCACCCCGCGCCCGGCCAGCCGGGTCCCGCCCAGACCAAACATCAGCGCCAGCCCCTGACGCGTGGCAGTCCGACACCCAACGGGATCGCCGCCGCCGCGAACCCCGAGTCCTGGGCGAGGTCCAGTCGCAGCGGGATGAACCCCGGGATGCGGATCGAGGCGTCCAGCCGCCGGCCGAACTCGCTGACAGCCCATGTGTTCGGCACAGTGACCGTGGCGGCCGCACAGGGCCGGACCAACGCCCGGCCCTTGGCGAGCTTCTCGTCCAGGCCCACGGCTCGCGCCTGCGCCCGGCGCGACCTGGCCCGGGCCAACCGCCCGCTGGCCCGGCGCAGCTCGGCCCCGGTGATCGCTGACATCTCGGCCCGCTGGCTGAGCCTGTCCGCACGCCCCTGACCCAGCGCCGGGAAGAAGACCGTCAAGGCGCGACGCTCCCCCGGCGTAGTCGGTGCCAGGACCGGCGCCAGAGCTCCCAGGATGGCTCCCCGCTCCGGCAGCAGGATGGTGTCGGTCACCGAGGACCACGCGTCATGGTTGTAGTGCCGGATCGCGCAGGTGGCCTGGGTGGGGCCCGCCGCGGCCCACGGGACTCCGGTGGCCACACCCGGGTCCATCCGTGCGGCAACCTGAGCAGCTACCAGGGCTGCGCGCTCACCGGGAGCAAACCCAGTGCGGATGGCCACAGCCAGGGCCGGTGAGTCCAGCCACGTCACCTCGGTGCAACCCATCGCGGCCCGCAGTCGGGACTCGACCTCGTCCATGGCCCCGTGCAGTACCCGGGCGCGCCCGTCAAGACCACCGCCGGCTTCCTTGGCCGGCTTGGCGATCCGGTCCTCGCCCACCACGATCGTGACGAACGCCTCTGTTCGCACCGACGCCGGAGTCAGCATCGCCGCGAGCACGTCGTTGACCTGGCGCGCGAGGGCCGGCCCACCGGCTCGCCGGTGGGTGTTCGCCCAGGCAGCCCGCTCGGCGCCGTCATCGCCGACGGTGCGGACCTGGATGGCCAGCAGGTCGATGAGCTCGGTGCGCGAGGCGATCTCCTGCAGGTCAGCCAGCCCGGCCCCCATCCGGTTGCGCATCCCGGGCTCGGCCAGACCGATCCCTGGATGGACGATCCGCGCGACGGCCGCCCAGGTGCGCGCCGAGTGGTTTTGAACGACCGCGACCCGCCTGTTCGCGACGCCGGTCGGCGGGCCGTCGTGAATCTGGATCCCCGCAAGCACACCGGGCAGGTCCGCCTCGCCCAGGTCGCCGCAGATTCCCGCGGCAGCCCTGCTCTGCCATCTGGTCCAACCCATGACGCCTCCCAGCCCGTAAAGTGCCAACGCGATAACCCACCCGGTGGCGGGGCGTCCCCGAACCGGGACGACGACCATGGCCACAAGCAGCGCCCACACCGGCAGCCACACCGCAAGGACCAGCCACCGCCCGCCGTTGATGGCAGCCAAGCCCGGCAGCGCGGCGAGAAGGACCAGCGCCAGCGCCGGGCCGGACATGCCGAAGAACCACCCGGTACGGTCCCGCGCGTAGTCGCCGTACTCCATGACGCTCATGGGCGATTGCCAGGTTGTTGATCGCACCTCGGCCTTGGGGCGCCTGGGCGGCCGGGAATACTCATACCCAGGTAAGCGCCACGGCGGCCAAGTGGCGGACACCAGCGCCGTAGTAAAACGACCCAACCTGTCGCCGAGAATCAGTCGCGACGCGGCAATGGCATGGCTATGGAGCAGTCGGCGGTTTCCCATCGGCTGCGGTTGCTCACATCATGGTCTGGCCACCGGCGGCCGCACCGGTGGCCAACATCGCGTGCTCACGCTTACACCTGTGCCGGGGCTGCGGAGCACGCCTGCGACATCTGCTGATCGCCGCGCAGGTTCGACTGGGTGGTTGACCCGCTTCTACCCGACATCACGGTGATGGAACCCCGCCACTGCGGTGGCCAGGAGTGCCACGACCAGGAGCGTGATGATGGTCAGCGGAAGAAGCGCGAGGACGGCCGCCGGTAGATGGGGTGTCTGCTGAAACGGCGAAAGGTCCTGGACCCAGCCCGGCACTTTGAGCAGCTCCCCGAAGAAGCCCAGCAAGAAGTAGGCAGCCACGGCGGCCCAGGCTGCACCCATGGCTTGCGGGACGAGCCCGAACAGGGCCGTGCTGAGCCCGACCACGAGCCACACGGCTGGGAGGTAGACGAGCATGGCCCCGACGATGCGCGGGACCTGACCCGCGTCATGGGTAAGGATGGCGTACGGCAAGGCAGTGCCCAGGCCAGCAGCCAAAAGCACGACGAAGCTGCCGACTAGGGCGACCTCAACGTGGCTGGCGACCCAGGCACTGCGAGAGGTCGGGGTGGTGAGTAGCTGTTCAGCATGCAGAAGGGTCTCTTCACTGCGCAGTCGCTGGACTGACTGGACCCCGTAACAAGCCGCGATAATCGCCATCATGAACACAGCGGTGCCGAGGTAGGCATCGACAAGGGTCGCGCCGCCCAGCTGGGCGATGATCTCCTTCATCGTCTGGCTGTCGCCCACGAAACCGCTGATCGCGTTCGCGACCGAGCCGAACCCGACCCCGACGATGAACATGGCAACGGCCCAGGTGAGCACCGCGGCTCGTTGGAGCCGGACCGCCAGGCCCAGTGGGCTGGCAAGGTTGCGCGGTGCCCGCGCGCGTCCTGGCCGAGGTTGGACCAGACCCGCACCTATGTCTCGCCGCGCGTAAAGCGTCAGAGCCACGTAGAGCAAGACAACAGTGAGCATGAGCGGGATCAGCAGCGGCCACCCTTGGTCGCCCGCGTAGGGGCGGGTCTTCTGCGACCACCCGATCGGTGACAGCCACGACAGCCGGCCGTCTCCGATGTCACCGAGCGCCCGCAACATGAAGGCCACACCCAGGACCGCGCCGGCCAGACCGGAAGCCAGGTGAGGGTTCTCGGTGACCTGGGCGGTGGTCAGCGCAACGGCGACGAAGAACAGGCCCAAAGCCACTGATGACGCGCCGAACACCAGCGACCCGCCAACGGGCAGACTCTGGCCGATCAACGCCGCGGCGATAAGCCCACCAACCACGAGGTTCATTGCGGCCGCAACGACCAACCCGGCTGCGATCTCAGCGTGACGCCCCAGCGGGGTGGCGCGAAGGAGCTCGGTGCGCCCGCTCTCCTCCTCGGCTCGAGTACAGCGTGTCACCATGAGCAGGCTCATCAAGGCGACCAGGACCAATGTGGCCGTTCCCACCTGGAAGGCCACCTCGCCACCCACGGTGGCCAGGCCTTGAACCGGACCGTTGAAGACGATCACGGCGTCATTGGCCGCTGAGGCGACCGCGGCTTTGTCCAGGTCGCCCTGGGTGGGGAACAGGTCCTTGATGGAGGGCGCGGTGACCGCCACGAGCAGGACGATCGAGGCGATCCAGACAACAATGCGGAGGCGGTCACGGTGGCCGGTGAAACGCACCAGGGTCCAGGTGCCGCTCAGATCACTCATAGCGTGACCTCATTGCTGGCCGGTGGTCATGGTGCCCGAGTTGCCGTTGGCCGAATGGGCGGCTTCCCTGGCCACGAAGTCCCCATACTCGCTCAGGAACAGCTCCTCGATCGTTGGTGGCGCACTGCTCAGATCGCGTAGACCGTGTTCCACGAGAATCCGCATGACCGCTTCTATCTGGTCTGTCTCGACCTCGAGGGCGACCCGGTGGCCCTCCAGCTTCAGGTTGCTCACACCAGGCAAGGAAGAAAGGCCAGTGGGCGGCCGGCTGGTCGTGGCGGAGATCGACGTGCGGGCCAGGTGACGCAGATCGGTGAGGGTCCCGGTCTGCACTGTTTGACCGGAGCGAATGATGCTCACTCGGTCACACAGCTGTTCGACCTCGGCGAGGATGTGACTGGACAGCAAGACCGTGCGTCCTTGCTGTCTCACCTCTCGGATACAGTCCTGGAACACCGACTCCATCAGCGGGTCGAGCCCCGATGTCGGTTCGTCGAGGATCAACAGCTCGGCGGTGGAGGCCAGCGCAGCGACCAGAGCCACTTTCTGACGGTTGCCCTTGGAGTAGGTGCGCCCCTTCTTGGTTGGGTCCAGCTCGAATCGTTCGAGTAGCTCGTCCCGGCGCCGGTAGTCGAGGTCGCTGCGAAGGCGGCCCAGCAGGTCGATCACCTCACCACCGCTCACCTTGGGCCACAGGTTCACCTCGCCAGGAACATAGGCAAGGCGGCGGTGCAACGCGACCGCGTCACGCCACGGGTCACCACCGAGCAGCACCACATCTCCGGTATCAGCGTGCAACAACCCCAACAACACGCGAATCGTCGTGGTCTTCCCGGCGCCATTTGGCCCGAGCAGCCCATGGACCTCGCCGGCGGCAACCGCCAGATCCAGCCCGTCAAGGGCACGCACCCTGCCGAACGTCTTGACCAGACCTCGCGTGGAGATCGCGTCAACCATGAGACTCTCCCGCCATCAGGTCGCGCAACCAGGATCAGACTCGCAGGTGTAAGGGCAGGCGGTGGGCCACCGCGCGGCCAGCTCAACGCTATCGAATCCCGCACCGGCGAAGCGATCCCCAGCTTGAGCAATTTGGCACAGAGAACTCCGCCCGGCCGGCCTGATGGTGTGGCCGTTCACCGGCTGTTCACCACCCGTTACCGGTGAGTGGGTCTTGTGCCCAGCGCGGCTTCCTAGGGTGGCGAGGGCAACCTTGCCTCGACTAAGGACTGATCCGTGTCTCATTCATCCAAAGAGCTGAAGGCAGCGGTGGCCATCGGCGCCGCGATCACGGTAGCCGCGCTGGCGGCCACCGCCATGCCTGCTTCAGCGGCAGTACACGCGCACCCCAGGACACCAGCCGGCTACACGGTCAAGGCCTTTGCCGCGGTCGGCGCCGAGTCAAACCCCGACGACATCACCCGCCTGGGCAACTCGATCTACGTCGCCTTCCAGAACGGCGTCGGCCCGCTCGGCGAACCCGCCAGCAACGGCACGACCACCAGCACGATTGCCCAGTACGCCCTGGACGGAACCCCCGGTAGATCCTGGCCGGTACGGGGCAAGGTCGACGGCCTGAGCGCAGACCCGTCCAAGCACCGGCTACTGCTCACCACCAACGAGGACGGTAACTCCGGCTTCTCCACCCTCACCCCGGGTCGCAAGCAGCCGCTCAAGACCTACACGTACACAGGGTTGACCCACGGCGGTGGGACTGACGCCATCTCCGTCTTCGACGGCAAGATCCTCATCAGCGCCTCAGCCCCGGCCGACAGCACAGGCCCCGCCGTCTACACGGTGCACCTTGGTGCCAACACGGCAAACCTGACCCCCGTGTTCAGCGACCACGCCCGCGCGATAGCCGCCAACGGTGCCAATACGGGCCAGAGCGTTACCCTGGCCCTGACGGACCCCGACTCCAACACCGTCGTGCCAGCCGCCGCCCCGCGCTTCAAGGGCGACTTCATGCTGGATGGCCAAGGCGACATGCAGCTGGTCTTTGCCTCAGCCCACGCCAACAAGGCGCTTCAGGTGCTGACCGTGAAGCAGCCCGTGGACGACACTGCATTCGCAACCTCCGCAAAGCGGACCCTGTGGATCAGCGATCCCGCCGCCAACGCGATCTACTCAGTCACCGGCCCCTTCAAGGCCGGGCAGGCCCTGTCCGCGGTGACCCCGGACGTGGGCCGCAGCTACCTGGCAACACTGAACCTGAATGATGGAAGCCTCACCCCGGTCAAGGAGCTGGCCGCCATCGCGCCCAAGGGACTGCTCTTCACCAGCGCGTCGCAAGACTCCGTGCGCAACAGCCTCAAGTAGGAACAAAGGCAGCACCACCAACTGGGGCAACCAGTGGTGCTGGCACGACAAGTGATCCGTGCAGCTGGACCGATCCTCTGTCTGCTGCAATCAGAGGATCTCGAAAGGCCGGACCTTTCTCCCCCCGGGGGGAGGAAGGTCCGGCCTTTCTGCGCGACCAGCCAACGGCAGCCACCCACTGGACAGCGGCGCTCGGCGGGCGGGCGGGCGAACCAGGGTCACTAGCCACTTGCGCACCCTCGAGTTATCGGGACCAGCTCTACTTGTAAAACACCTTGACCCCACCATGGCGCGAGCATGCGCCCTGGTGATGTGCGGCAAAGGAGTAGGTGCCGTCGTTACACAGCGCGGTAGCCCCGTTGCCAGCTTGCACCGGGGCAGGCGCAGGCGCTGGTGCCGGCTGCGCAGGTGCAGCTGGGGCCTGGCTGTTCGAACCAGCGGGCACGGCGCGGACGTAGGTCTGGTAGGCGGCCCACCAGTTGGTTGCGATGGCCTTTTGAG
>OCZT010004567.1_pt1 | contig 13925 bp, 10 predicted proteins | sample 1539031 | NCBI WGS metagenome assembly OCZT01 (sample SAMEA3539308, study PRJEB22396) | soil metagenome | biome: tundra; feature: field; material: soil | place: USA | collected 2010-05 | depth 0.15 m
GCGAATGGGGGCAGGAGTATCGGAAGCTGGTGAGCGACCTGGGCACGAAGTTCTCCGGGGTGCGCTTCGAACTCCTGGATCTGAACACCGCCCCCACGAGCGATCTCCCCGTACCCGACAGGCCGCGAGTCACGTACGGAATTCCCAAGATCGTTCCGCAATGCGACCGGCTGATCAGCATTGCTCCTCTTGCGACGGATCCGGTATTGGGCGTATCACTTTCGGTCGGGAATTTCGCGAACATCTCCACGAAACCGGTCGCCACCAACGAAGCACTGATCGATCTGCTCAGCTACCGGCCCGCCGATCTCGCGCTGGTAGGAGGGATCTGGGGCGTCGAAGGGGATGGAACTCCGGTCCACCACAACGTCCTGATCTCGGGGATGAAGGCGGTGGCAGTCGATTCGGTGGCGGCGTCGGTGATGGGCTTTAAGCCGGCGGACCTGCCGTACCTGGCTTTAGGGAAGAATCGGGGCTTCGGATCCTGGGATCCCGATGAGATTTGGACCCGCGGCAACGAGATCGAGGAAGCGCGGCGGGAATTCAAGAAGCCGGCCGGCTGGCGCCGGTAGGCCTTGGGCCTGCAAGCCTCCCGTCCGGTCGCGGCGCTGCGCCCGCCGGCGCGCACTTTCACAATCGGTTCGAGGAGATGTTCGTCACCCTGGACTGCGAGCCCCAATTCACGATCGATGGCCGCACCTCACTGCTGAAAGGGCCGGCCGGCGCGCCGGATGGGGCATTCGCACGGCATCTATAACCCAACCGACGAGCCGGGTCGGGACGCCACTGCCGCACCACGTTTCCGACCACGTCGCTGAACCAGAGCACGTTGGACGGACGCTGCAGCGGACCCTCGGTGAACCTGAAACCACCCGCGACATTTTCGACCCCGGCGTCCTTGGGCACGATCGCGTCGAACGGGGAGCAGCGCGCTAACATTATTCGATCCACAGTGGGAGTCGCGGCCCCGAATCTCGTCACAATCAGGGGCGACCGAACCGCGCCTCAAAAGGCTTTCTGTGTAAGGGCCTGCGTTATGGCGCCGGGTATGAGATCCGTTCCACGAACCGGCCATGGACCTGAATCACGTGGCAAGGAATCGAAGTTTTCCACGGCCACGATGCTTGGGGTCCGCATGATTTGTCGCGGACAGAGGCGGCATCCGGCCCTGTCCCAGTTTCAATTCCTCGCGGGCGGTGATGGCCTTCAGGCAACGCACGTACCATCGAAGAGCGGTTCATCCGCGTGCCAGAGCGTCAAACCGGGGCACATCTACCCGACCCAATTCGAACGCGCCGCGGAATATGATATAGGACGATGAATGATTGAATGACTCATAGGTCGCGATATAGCAACAGGATTGAAATGAACGTTCTGGGCGCCTTGGCGATTACGCTGGGATTGGCGCTCTCAGCTCCGGCCCAGGTAAAGACGGAGGTCCCTCCGGTCGAGCCCGGGGCCAAACCTGCCACAGTGGAACGGATCAAGGTTCACGGTGCGTCGCTGGCTGGTTATCTGGAGGGCGAAGGTGCGGACCGCGCGGTCCTCGTCTTTCTGCCGCCTGGGTATGCCAACCGCAAGTCCCGCCGCTATCCGGTGGTTTATGCACTGCACGGCTATTCCATAGGCGCCGGGCAGCGGTCGAAGGAAATCCATGTGCCGCAGACGACCGAGGGCGCCTTCGCGAAAGGCGCGAAGGAAATGATCGTTGCGCTGCCCGATTCGAAGACCGTGTACAACGGCTCGATGGACTCCAACTCCGTTACCTCGGGCGACTTCGAGAATTACATTGCGCGCGATGTTGTCGCCTACATCGATGCTCACAGAACCGGGAACGAGTGAAATGGCTCCCCAACTAATCCTATGAAATACGCTCCTCTACGCTACGCTCTGGCAGCAGCAGTCCTCGTAGTGGCCTCGATTGCCTTTGCGCTGGACGGTCAAGCCGGGATCCACGACCCCTCCACCATCGTGTCGTGCAACGGCAAGTTCTACACCTACGGCACGGGCGGCTCCTCCCTGGTCTCCGACGATGGATGGACGTGGCGTCGCGGCGCCGCGCTTCCCCGTCGCGGATTGGCCCCCGACGTCATACACATCGGTGACCGCTACTACGTGTATGTGGCCGCGAACATCGGGGCGCAGCCCAAGGCCGCCGTCAACATGATCTGGAGCAAGACCCTCGACCCGGATTCCCCCGATTACAAATGGGAAGAAGGCGGCGTGGTCGCCTCGTCCGATGGCGTCGAGGACGCCAATGCCATTGATCCGGGCGTCATTCTCGATCCCACGGACGGCAGGCTGTGGCTGGTCTACGGCTCCTACTTCGGCTACATACGCCTGGTTGAACTCGATCCCAAAACGGGCAAGCGCCGCAACCCGAACGACCAGCCCCGAAACCTCGCCATCAACTGCGAAGCCTCCGACATGATCTATCACGATGGCTGGTACTACCTGCTGGCCACGCACGGCGGTTGCTGCCGCGGAGCCGACTCGGGCTACAACATACGCGTCGGCCGCGCGCGGAAAGTGACCGGCCCCTTCCTCGACCATGAGGGCCTGGACATGATCCAGGGCGGCGGCAAGCTGTTCCTTGGCTCCGGCGGCCGTTTGATCGGCCCGGGCCATTTCGGCTTGCTGGACCTCGGTCAGGGTGTGCAGAAGTTCTCCCTGCACTGGGAAGCCGACCTGAACAAGGGCGGCGCCAGCGTGCTCGATATCCGGGCGCTGCTGTGGAAGGACGGTTGGCCCGTCGCGGGCGAGAATGCGAAGGAAGGCACGTATGAGATCGAATCCGTGCGCACCGGCACGGCGCTCGAGCTTGCCGTAGAGGGAATGCCGGTCGGCGGACGGCGCGCCCGGGGACCTGGAGGACCGGGCGGACTGGGCGGCGGACGCGGTGGCCAGGCCGCACCGGCTGGACCCGGGCAAGCGGCCGTGCCTGCCGGACGAGGCGCCCCGACCGGACCCGGTGAAGTGGGCGGGGCTGCCGGACGAGGCATGTTCGGCGGCACGGGCGTCCCGATTCCGCCGCAGGATGTCGCGCAGGTCTCGGCGAATTGGCCCAAAGACAGGCTGGATGTGCGGATGGCCAACTACCTGTGCCAGGCTCAGCAGAAGTGGGCCATCACACCCGTCCCCAACGCAGGCGGCTATCCCGGCGCGCCTTACTTCAAGATCACGATCGCCGGCACGGACCGCGCACTGGCCGTCTCAGACGATGCTGAGTTGGTTGTTCTGCCCGCTTTCACCGGCGTGCCCGAGCAATTGTGGCGTTTCGACCAGCTTGCCGACGGCACGTGGCGCATCATGCCCAAGTCGGTCCCCAATTCCAAAGTACCGCTGGTTCTTTCGGCCATCGGCGGCAGTTTCGCCACCCTGGCCATGTTCGATCCCAAGAGCGAGAAGCAGCGCTGGCTGCTCAAGATGCCATGAAGGTCGATCGAAAGCCGCCAGCCGATGTGACGCGAAAAAATCCGTGAAGGGTCTTCCATGAACATTGTCCGTAAAAACCATATGCCGGTGATCGCCGTATTGGCCGGCTCAGCGCTCTTAGCGATTGCCGCGGTTTCCGGAGAGGCCGCTGAGATTCTTGGCCCTACCCTGACCAGTCCCACCTCGCAGGAAAAGGCGCCAGCCGCCGACGGTTTCATCCAGCGTTGGCTACTCCTGGAGCCCATCGCTGCCACCGGTCTCACCGACAGCGTCGTTCAGGCGGCCGTCAAGAAGGAGTATTTTCCCAACCAGTTCACCGTGGTTCCGCACGACGGCGACAAGGTAACGGCCGGCGCCGGAGAACTCACCTGGCACGCCGTGGACACGAAGAATTACAACGTGAACCTTTACCACTTCGCTCATGCACTGGGCAAGCGGACGTCCGACGCTCTGTTCTGGGTCGTTACCACCATCAACTGCCCGCAGGAGATGCACGACGTGCGCCTGGCCATCGGCTCCAACGCGGCTTCCGTGTGGTGGGTCAACGGCAAAGAGGTCATCGGCATCTACGGCGATCGCCAAACCGTCATCGACGATGGCGTCTCCAAACGCCTGACCCTCAACAAGGGACGGAACATTTTGCGCGCCGCCGTAGTAAATGGCGGCGGGGCCACCGACTTCTGCGCCCGGTTTCTCGATGCGGAGGGCAAACCTCTGAAGGGGTTCACCGTCAGCGTCGGCGAGATGCACAAATGAGCCAAGCGCTGGTAAAACAAATGTGAGGCTATCATGACGCGAATCCGCCCACAACTGGTATTCACTCTGCTGCTGGCTGCCGCATCCGCGGTGGCGCAGCGGGCGCCGATCCCCCAGCAACTCAGTTTTGCGCCTTATCACGCCAGCGGCATCTACGACGTGGGCGAAACCGTCGGCTGGACCGTCACGCCTGGTCCAGCCGCGCCCACGTACGCCTACAAATGGACCATTCGCCGCAATAACGCGGTGGTTCTCAAGGAAGGCAAACTCGATCTTTCGCCAGGCAAGGACAAAATCGAAATCACCGGCGACCAGCCCGAGATGATCTACGTCGCCGTTGAACCGTACGCTGAGCTTGCTGCCAGCGCGCCCGTGGAGCAGGGCGCACCCGACGCCGGTCCGGGGCGCGGCGCCGTGGCCGCATACATTGGGGGCAACACGGGCCGCAACAACGGGCTTTACGCCGTCGGTGCTGCCGTCTCGCCCACGAGAATCGGGCTTTCCACGCCGCGCCCCGATGACTTCGACGCTTTCTGGGCGGCCAAACTCGCGGCTCAGGCCAAGGTCCCCATCAACCCCGTCCTGACGCCGGTTCAGACCGACGTGACGGGCGTGGAGATGAGTATGTTCGTCCTTGATGCGCTCGGATCGAAGGTGCACGGCTACCTGGCCAAGCCCGCCAGGGAAGGCAAATTTCCCGCGCTCATCCAATTGCAGTATGCCGGTGTGTATGCGTTAAACGCGCGTGGCGCCGCGCAGCGTGGCGCCGAAGGCTGGCTGTTTATCAACGTCGATTCGCACGACAAGCTGCCGTCTGATGCTTCCGGAGATGTCCCACGGAACTATCAGACCATCGGGAACACCGATCCCGAGAAATCGTATTTCCTGAACATGTACCTGCGCGACTCGCGCGCCCTGGATTACCTGTTGACCCGTCCCGACTGGGATGGCAAGACGATCGTGTTGACCGGGGGAAGCATGGGCGGCCAACAGAGTCTCGTACTCGCAGGCATGCAACCCGACAAGATCACTGCGGTCCTGGTCTGCGTGCCGGCGGGCGCCGACACCAACGGCGATCTTCACGGCCGCAAAGCCGGTTACCCAAACTGGCCTTCGGACAACCCCGATGTGATGAAAACTGCCCTTTATTTCGATACCGTCAATTTCGCTTCGCGCATCCAGGCGCCGGTGATGGCGGGTATGGGTTTCATCGACACGATTTCGCCGCCCGCGGGCGTCTGGACGGCGATCGACCAAATGGCGGGCGCCAAGGAACCATTGCCCATGATCGAATCCGAGCACGATAACCTGACGCCCCAGCAAGGACGCGCCTGCCCCGCGAGATCGAGGGAGATCCTGAATACCCTGGTGAACGGCGGCGAATTCAAACCGAATGGCTTAAGGCCATAGGGGTAATCAGCGCACGACTTGCCACTGGAAGCAGGAGCCGTCTTTCCGGTCGGGCGCGGGTCCGGGATGGTCCGCGGCCACCACCCCGGGCGCGGGCGGAGCCACGATGTAGCGATGCGTGGCCAAGGAGAGCAACAACGTATCGCCGCGCTGCAGGTCCACCCATTGGAACGTCTCGGAATCGCCCGGCTTGCCCGATTTCAAGATGACTTCACCGGTCTTGCCGGATCCGCCGACCGAGATGTATGCCCCGGATGCTGTCTGGAGCGCGACGCGGCCGCGACCCCGATCGACGATCCGGAATGCCGCCGCCCGATCCGTCTGCGAAATGGTTTGCACCTTTCCATCCGCCAGCGCGAGCACGTTTCCGTTCGCCAGGTTGGAGAAGGTAATCCGCCGGCCGTAAGGAATCGGCTTGGTCAGTCCGCGCGGGCGTGGTTCGGAAACGATGAAATCGTCGAAGTCGGCCTGTCCTCCGGGGCTGCCACCGGCATTGTAGTGGAACAGCGCGTAACGGACCCCCTGGAACGTTTTGAGCTGGAACGGCAGCCTGAGTTCGTTGCCCAGCGGCCTGAACTCACCATCTTTGATGTTGTAGATGAACTGAGCGGTATCTAGATCGAAGTTGCAGTCTACCCGCAGCTTCACGCGCGGATTCTGCAACGGCACGTGGAGCGATTGTCCGCTCGCCTGGTCGAAGAATTCCAGGCTGAATGCATCGCCATCGCGCTTGACCCCGATCCAGGAATACGGCAGGTTCAGAAGCGCCAGCCCGGCCACATCGCCGGACTTGAGACCGGAGGCGTCCAGTTCCGTGGTGGCTGTGGACTCGGGCCCGACCGCACGCTGGGTGAGTGAGTTTCGCGCCCACCAGAAATCCTTGGCGGGAAGCGAATGCAGGCGAAGATAACCGGGACGCTCCGTCAGCGACCAACGGGAATCGTCCGGCAGGTGATTCCACTGCCATATCGCCTGGAGCTTCGGTTTGGAGAAATCATCGCTGCGGTCGTAGGGAGAGGTCACAGGCTCGACGTGTCCGGTGTCGGGCTTTACCCAGGTCTTCGGTGTGCGGGTGAGATTGCCGGGCAGGCCGAAGTAGGGCCACCCTTCGACCCATGTCACCGGCGAAAGCGAAGTGAGACGGCCCACGGAATTGTGGTCCTGCATGGAGAAGCCCCACCATTCGCCCTTCGGGGTGTCGATGATGCCTCCCTGGTGCAAAGTGAGGCTGGCGCGCTCGACGGGATTCGGCGGTGCGATCTCGAAGGGCGGCTGATATCGCCGCGAATTCAGCCGGTAGCTCTGGCCGATTCCCTGGCTCTCTCCTTCGCTGATGGTCTTCACTTCCCACGGGCCTTCGAGACGGTCCGCCCGCGCGCACTTCATGGGCACGTGTGCGCCCGGTATGGCGCTGACGATGTAGTATTTGCCCTTGAGCTTGTAGATGTGGGAGCCTTCGCCCATCGCGAGTTCCGGTCCGATGAGAACGCGATCCGTTGCGGGAACCAGCTCCGTCAGGCCGGAATTCAACTCGACGATGCGGATCGTCCGGGCGCCGTATACGGCGTAGATCTTCCCATCGTCGTCGAACAGGACCGAGAGATCGTGCAGGCCTTTTTCGATTCGATTGTGCTTCCAGGGGCCGCGCGGATCGGACGCGCGGTAGACCTGCAGACCGAAGCGGTTCACGTTAGCGAAGATGTAGTAGGTTCCTTTGGAATAGCGGAAGCTCGGCGCCCAAATTCCTTGGCCGTAGATCTCCTTCCCATCTTCGAGCCGGAAGTCCGGACCAAGATCCAACCGGTCGAAGACATACGTGAGTAACCGCCAGTTCACCAGATCCCGCGAATGCAGAATCGGCAAGCCGGGCATGGCATGCATCGTGGTGCCGGTGAGGTAGTAATCGGCGCCGACCCGGATCATATCGGGGTCCGAGAACTCGTCATAAAACAGCGGGTTGGAGTACGTCCCGTTGCCGTTGTCGGCGGCCCACGATTTCTTGGCGGGTGCGGCGTCGCTGCCGAAGGCGACCGCGACGAGACATGTCAAAAATGAGATCGCCTTAGTCATATATTCCGCCGTTCCGCGCTTCAGTCCGTCAGAGGTACCGCGAAACGATGTTCTCGATCAGCTCCTGCCTGCCGGACCGTGGACGCGGATCGACGCCGTCCGCAACCGCGGCGTCGGAGACCGCTTCCAGCGTCATCTCGCCGGCGAGGATCGCCCGGCCTGCCGCGCCCTGCCATCCGGCATAGCGCTGCTGTACGATCGCCGCCAGGTCACCGCGGTCGATCATTGCGGCGGCGTTGAGCAGTCCGCGAGCCACCGTGTCCACGCCTCCGATGTGGGCGTGGAAGAGATCGGCCGGATCGATGCTTTGACGGCGCACCTTCGCGTCGAAGTTGTTGCCGCCCGTCGTAAACCCTCCAGCCTGGAGGATGTAGTAGAGAGCTGTCGTGATCTCGCGAACGTCGTTCGGAAATTGGTCCGTATCCCATCCGTTCTGCGGATCGCCCCGGTTCATGTCAATCGACCCGAACGCGCCGAGGGCAACCGCGGTCGAAATCTCGTGCTCGAAGCTGTGGCCGGCCAGCGTTGCGTGGTTCGCCTCGATATTCAGCTTCACTTCCTTCTCCAGCCCGTTGCCAAGAAGGAACGCATAGACCGCCTCGACGTCGAAATCGTATTGGTGCTTGGTTGGTTCGTGTGGCTTGGGCTCGATCAGGATCGTTCCCTTGAAGCCGATCTTATGCTTGTGTTCCACCACCATCTTGAGGAAGCGGCCGAGTTGCGCCTTTTCCTGCTTGAGATCGGTGTTCAGCAGCATATCGTAGCCTTCTCGCCCGCCCCAGAGAACGTAGTTCTCGCCGCCCAGACGCTTCGTCAGTTCGATGCAGTGCCGCACCTGCGTGGCGGCAAAGCGAAATACATCCGGGTCCGGATTGGAAGCCGCGCCCGCCATGTACCGGGGATGGCTGAAGAGGTTTGCGGTGCCCCACAGGAGCTTGATTCCAGTCGCCGCCATCTTCTCCTGAATCCGATCGCCGATCCGCGCGAGGTTGGAAACGTGCTCGCCGATCGTGTTCGCCTCCGCCATCACGTCCGTGTCGTGGAAGCAGAAGTACGGCAGACCCAAGCGGGTCAAGAACTCGAAAGCTTCGTTCAGCTTGTGTTCCGCGTGCGCCTGATCCATCGGTCCGAGGTTCCAGGGGCGGCGGAACGTGCCAGGCCCGAACATGTCGGCCCCCTCGGAGCAGAAGGTGTGCCAATAGCAGACCGCCATTCGAAGGTGATCTTCCATGTTCTTGCCGAGCACTACGCGGCCTTTGTCGTAATAGCGATAGGCGAGCGGGTTCTCGGAGTTAGTACCTTCGAACTGAATCGGCGGGATTTCGGCGAAATAGGACTGTGGCATCGTGATATTCCTCATCGGAAGAGTTTTACGTTTCGCGGGCTCAAGCAAGTGCCTCGCGTCATTGCAGATTGATTTCCATAACCTGAATCGAATAGGGCGGCAGAACGTGCTCCAGTCGTTCGCCCTTGAGACTCACGTTCGAGCGGACCGGTACGATCCGGTTCGGGGCCGCGATCGTATTCGTCGCCCACGTCGTGTTGGCCTTGAGGGTATCGAGCCTGGCCCTCCGGGTTGCGTCGCCAAGGCCTTTCCACGTGATGGTGACCGGCTGCGCGGTCGATGCGGCGTTGACCAGCTTCATGCAGACTTTCGATTTCGCGGTCGCTGTCACGGAGTAGAAGAACTTCTCTCCCGCCCCCGATATACTCGACTCCGCGGTGTGATCCCCTAGGCAGGAGGCGAACATCACCTGGGCATGGTACGCCGGCGAGCCATAGCTGTTCAATGCGTCGTACCCAATCAGGTCGGTGCTCCACTGCATCCCGCCCGGGTTCACGTTGACGAACAGCGGCGCATACGCGGACATTACGACGAGATCGCTGTTACGTTCGAGTCCGGTCAGGAAGGCGGCATCGCCGAGGGCCGCCCCGAAATTCGGAGTCGGGGTTCCCTCCCGCGTCGCCCATTCGCCGACGAAGATCTTCGGGCCCGTGCGATCGGCGTTGTCGTAATGTTTCGCCAGTTCGAACATGCGCTGCTCGCGGTTGTAGTAGTGGTCATCAACCACGTCGGGGTTGACGCCCTTGACCGGCATCGTGGCAATCACCTGAATGTCCGGGTGCTTCGCTTTGATCGCATGGAAGAATTGCGCGAACCGGCCGTCGTAAGTCCTGGCCCGGTCAAACGAGTCCTCATTGCCAACTTCCACATACCGCAGCTTGAACGCGGCAGGATGCCCATTTTGGGCGCGCACAGCGCCCCACTTCGTGTCCGCTCCGCCGGTCACATACTCAATCTCGTCCAGCGCATCCTGGACATAGGGCTCCAGGTCTGGACCCGGCTTCACCACTTGTCCGCCCAGCGAGTATCCGGCGTATACGCCGAGAAGCGGTTCCATGTGCAGGTCCTCGCACCACTGCAGGAACTCGAGCAGGCCCATGCCGTCGGAGGAGTGGTAGCTCCAGGTGGTCGGATGGGTCGGCCGGTCGACCAGGGGGCCGATCATCTTCTTCCAATCGAACCGGGTCGCAATGTTCCCGCCTTCCAGGTAATTGCCGCCCGGAAAGCGCAGGAAGGAGGGACGCATCGCCGCCAACTTCTCCATGATGTCGATGCGGTTACCGTTTGCACGGCCGTGGTATGTGGGCGGGAACAGAGAAGCCAACTGCAGCCACAGGGCCGCCGGTCTGTCGATCGTGAACTCGAAGTGGTTCTCGGCGGACGCGGTGGCGTTTCCGGATTGCATCTCGTACCTGTACTCTTTCCACGCCGTTCCTTTGACCGTAACAGACCTGCTGGCGACAGGCTGCCCGGATTGGTCTGCCACGAGGGTGACCTTCACCGGCAGCGGGCTCTCGGAACTACCCTTGGCGTAGAACGATCCCGTGAACCGGGTATTGGGGCGCACCGCGATCCCCCAGTAGCCCTCGTTCAGCAGACCTGCCGGGCTGTTCGCATCCGCCTTCGTGACCTCGAGTTTCGCGCTGCTGGTGAGCGCCGTGGACGGTCCTTCGTTCGGATCGACGCTGACCTTTGCCGATGACGTCCCTTTTTCGACCAGGAACCAGTTGAGGATACCGGTCCAGTCGGACCGGAAGGTGCGGTTCCGGATCAACTCGGCGTACAGGCCGCCGTCGTACGAATAGTTGATCTCTTCCGTCATCAGGCCGTACAACGTGGGGCTCACCGGGGCCTTCGGTCGTGCAAGGTCGATATTCAGCGTGACCGGCGTCTGTCCAGGAAGCAGCGGCATTGCGAGCGTGACGAATAGTAGTGCTGTGAAGCCTTTACCGATGGGATGATTCATGATTTTCTTCCTATGTGTTGGGGGCACGAAGCGTTCTCAAGCGGTGAGGTTTTCGGGGTTCCAGAACGGTTCCGGCGCAGCCACAAATTCCACCGGGACATCCTTGAGGAATGTCCGCAGCCACTCGGCGCAGAGCTTCATTCCCGACTGCTCCGAAAGCACGTGTCCCACGACGATCAGGGCCTTCTTCTGGCCGGCGGCGATACAGTCCTGAATGAACTCGACCACCTCCCATTCGCGCGTCTCGCCAACCACCAAGACTTCGATCTCGGGCCGGGCCGACATCGCCACCGCCGACATATACCCCCAAGATGCGCTCACTCGATTCACCGGCAGTTTCGGATCTCCGACCACACGCATGGTCCGGGCGTTCAATTTCTTCTGCATGTCCCTTGCGAACTGCGCCAGAGGTATCCCGGGAAACGTGTACCCGCGTGGGTTTTCGGGGTCTACGTTCTTCTCACATCCCAGTTCGCGGACCATTCCGGTGGCGATCCCGTCGGGACGGCGCGCATGCCAATGGTCGTGAAAATGGAAGACCACCATCTGATTCTTGTCGCAGTACTCCTTCTTGGCCAGGTACGCTGCGTTCTGTTGGAGCGGCTGAACATCGTCCTGATGCATGTAAACGGGAGTCTCATGAGTGACGATCAAGTTCTTGCCGGCAGCGACGCAACGTTTCACGACGTCGAAGGTCGCCATCATCGTGGTGGCGACTCCTTTCACCGGCACAGTGCCGGAACCCAGCACGATGCGGTCCACGGTCTGCTCTCGCCAGGGTACTCCGACGTTCTGCCGGATCTTCTCGATCACCTGGTCCGCCGTAAGCGTACCGGTATCTTGGGCGTCGAGGGTCTGCGCGGCGGATAGCGCCAACCCGCCGCCTAGGAATGTACGCCGGGAAGAGTTGTCAGAAGCCATTTGCAGTCCTTTCTTTCCACAATACTCTGTAGCGAGCCGCGGCGAACGCGCGCGGACCGGAGCACCTCGCGATTGGAGGCCATTTCTGATGCTACCGTACAAGTCATCCGCCATCCGGCTGACCAGCAGCGTCAGGGCTTGAACCGAGGGCCATTCCTCCGTCGGGATCTGATTCAGGATGCCTGCCGGAGTTTTTTGCGCGCGGAGTGTCGCATTGATGAATCAGTGACGTCAGATCATGGGCGAGACGCTTCCCACGGTAAGGAGACAGAGGATTGCGCGCCCTAATCTTCCCCAGCAATTTCCCCTGCAATTTCTCGGAAGACCAATCTCAAGAGACTCTTGAAGTGCTGTGTGGCGAGCCTTAGAATCAATAAGTTAGGCTCTGCCGCAATGCCTCCGGAGCAAAATGTCGGTGGTTTGATCCCGCTCGGGCTTACCGTTGTACAAGTGGAAACAACGAAACAACCAGTTGTGGAAATAGGTCCAAGAACATCTTTCGGGAACCGAACCTTCCCACTGCAGACGTGTGTCGTCGCGCCCGAGCCGATGCTGATGCCTAATGTCGGAGCGGACACTGTCGCACCGCCCCAGTTCGGACGGAAATCGCGGGGATGCTGCTCAGGTCCACGCGGCACCTGCAACCTGTACGAAATCCGTCGCTAAAGCGTTACCTTGATTACCTTATTAACCAGGAGAAGAGGAACTGTTGATTGACAGCCAAAGACTTAGATGACCAGAAAACAACGCCTTTGACGCCTAACTCATTTATTTACAATCGATATCCATTTTCCCAAGCTGGACGTCGCCGGTTCGAATCCGGTCTCCCGCTCCAAACTCTCTTAGAATCAGTAACTTCCAGACACCATTCTTGTTAGGCGGAATTCCTTGACTCCGTTTGACTCCGTTCGCGGGAACTCCGTATTACCGGCTTTTCGTCAGGCGCCGGTCGCTGATGTGTTTTCGATCTGTTTTCGCAGTTGCGCGAGGGCTTTGCAGAGGCTCAGGGCGCTCGCTTCGTACTGCGTGGGGTCGGCGCCCCAGGGGTCGTTGATTTTCCAGCGAACGTGCTGCCGTGAGGGGATGCCGAGGGCTTGTACTGCCTTTGCGATGCGGTCGCTGCCTGGGTCGTCGATGCTTACCACCAAGTCAAACTTAGCAGGATCGACGCTACGCACGTCTTGTGGTGTGCGCGCTCGCATCGATATCGAATGCCTGCAGGGTGTGGACGGCGTTGCGGGTGTCCGCTTTGTCCTGTGGTCTGATGCCTGCGGAGGCGACCTGAGCAGTGGTTGTCAGGCCTAAATCCAAGAGTTGATGGCATTGCCCTCTTGTGCTTAGGATATCTGAGCGAGCTTGTGCTTGATGCGCTGCGCTGGCTCCAGACAAGGCCCCTTCTTCGAGGAAGAGTGTTTCTATTCGAAGAAAGGGCTTTTTTTATGTTGCCCGCCAACGCGGGCGTTTCACTTGAATCCGTGGTTGGCGTCTGGTAGTTCCCCAGATACGGCGTTGTGGGAAATAGCCCCTGCCTGGTCGTTTTAAACCGGCCAATCTTTCATTGAGGTCGTCCGTTGGACGAAGCACTCAAGGTCCGATGGACAGGCCCTCATTTCTTCTTTTCGTTCGAGCTGTCTTACCAGAGAGACCCCCCGAAGCCCGTCTGGGCGGGCTCCCGAGGTTGGTGGTCAGGTGCTCACAAAAACCTCTTGCAGTCCCCGCCTTCACTGTGCAGAATGGTCGTGCGTGGTCTTGAATGACTCACCGCGCCGCCACAATGGATCGGGCAGAGATTGGCCGGATAAGTCGCCCAGCGTTTACCGATCCCGCTGCGGGACGTTTGCGGCCCCTACTCGGATTCTGCCATCTGGAAGGTAGTGACCAGCCCTTCGAGACTCAGCTACAGACCGCCTGGGTCAGTTTTGGAAAGCAGATGTGGGTCGCTTTCGCAGGTCCTGAAGGCGGATCGACCAAACTGGTTCGACGAGGGTTCAGCCGTGCCGGTCGCGTCAAAGAACCGTCTGG
>OCZT010004569.1_pt1 | contig 13921 bp, 9 predicted proteins | sample 1539031 | NCBI WGS metagenome assembly OCZT01 (sample SAMEA3539308, study PRJEB22396) | soil metagenome | biome: tundra; feature: field; material: soil | place: USA | collected 2010-05 | depth 0.15 m
CGTCGCTGCCGCAGATGCCGCACGCCTTCACCTCGATCAGGCATTCGGTGGGACCAATTTCCGGAAACTCCTTCTCGTCCACCGACAGTTTCGGGTAACGCCACACGTAACTGCCCAGGTAACTCAGTTTGCCGTCGATATCCTTCGGTCCCAGTTTGAAGCCGGCCTTGGGAGACCAATCGGCCGATAAAACTACGCTTTTCATGCTGCTCATTTCCGTAACTCCTTTTCTCGGATTATGGCCATTACTGCCGCTACTTCAGAAACTCGCCCACATTCTCCCTTGTAACCAGCGCCGTCCCGATGTCGATGCGCTTTTCCACCGGTTGGCCCCTGGCCGCCTTAATCGCCTCTTCAATGGCGCGCTTGCCGATTCGCTCCGGGTACTGCGCCATCACCGCATTCATCTCGCCCGCTTCGATCGCGCGCAGCGCCTCGCGCGTGGCGTCGAAGCCCACCAGAACAATCTTGCCCGTCAAGTGGCGGGCCTCGATGGCCTGCATGGCCCCCAGAGCCATCTGATCGTTGGTGCCGAATACGGCCTTCACATCCGGATGCGAGGTGAGCATGTTCTCCATCACCTGCATGCCCAGCGCGCGCTCGCTGTTGGCCGGCTGCACCGCCACCAGCTCGACGCCCGGCGAATTGGCAATGGCGTCGCGGAAGCCCGTCAGCCGGTCTTCCTGCGTGGCCACTCCCAGCACGCCGCGAATCACCGCCACTTTGCCCTTTCCCCCGATGGCCTTCAAAATGTACTCGCCGGCGATCCTGCCGCCCAGCCGGTTGTCGATGCCCACGAAGCTGGCCCTATAGGCCCACGGCACGTCGGTATCCACAATCACCACCGGGATGCCCGCCGCATGGGCTTTATCCAACACCGGAACAATTTCGGCCACGCCGGCCGGCGACACCGCCAGCGCCGACACCCTCTTCAGGATCTGGTCTTCGAGAATCGACACCTGCTGGTCGATGTCGATCTCCTGCGCCGGCGCCAGCACCGCCAGGCTGACTCCCGAGTCCGCCCGCGCGGCTTCCTCGGCGCCCGACTTGATGCGCTGCCAGAACTCGCTGTCGAGCGCCTTGGTCACCAGCACGATCTCGAGTTTCTGGCTCTTTCCACCGCGCGAGCACGCGCCCGCGGCCAGCACAGCCGCGCCCAGCGCAATCGCCATCCACCGGTGATTGCGTGTACCCATGGCTACTTCTCCGCTGCCCGCTTGCGCACTACGTCCACCCACACCGCGGCCACGATCACCACCCCGATCACCACGGTCTGCCAGTAGGCCGATACGTTCATCAGGTTCAAGCCGTTGCGCAGCACTCCCATGATCAGGGCGCCCACCAGCGTTCCTCCCACCGTGCCCACGCCGCCGAAAAAGCTGGCGCCGCCGATGATCACCGCCGCAATCGAATCCAGTTCGCTGCCCATGCCGGCCAGCGGAAAGCCCGAGTTCATGCGGCCCGCCAGCACAATCGCCCCCGCCGCCGCCGTCACTCCGCTCAGCGCATACGCCAGGATCAGCCGCGCGTCCACCGGGACGCCCGACAGCAGCGCCGCCTGCGGGTTGCCGCCGATCGCGTAGATGTCGCGGCCCACCGTGGTGCGGGTCAGAAACACGTGAAACACCACGCAGAACACCACCACCACGATCACCGGCGCCGGAATCCAGCCCACCGAGCCCGCCCCCCAGAAACGGAAACTGGAGGGCAGCTCCGAGATGGGGAACCCGCCACAAATCACCAGCGCCAGCCCGCGCGCCACGTTCATCATGCCCAGCGTGGGGATGAACGGATGCGGCAGGTGCAGCTTGGTCAGCAGCAAGCCATTGACGCTGCCCAGCGCGCCGCCAATCCCCAGCGCGGCCAGCACCGCCAGCGCCGGCGGCACACCGGCTTTCAGCAGCAACGCCACCAATACGCAGCTAAGCCCCAGGATGGAGCCCACCGAGAGATCGATGCCGGCGGTGATAATCACCACCAGTTGGCCGAGCGAAAGCAGCGCATTGACGGCGGACTGCCGGAACACGTTGATCAGGTTGTCGAAGGTCAGGAAGTGATCGGAGAGAGTCCCTAGCACAGCGCACAGCGCCAGCAGGCCCAGCAGCGGGCCGAAGCGCCGCAGCAGCGCCGCCGGGCTCACTGGACGCCTCCCGTTGCAAGCTGCATAATCCGTTCCTCGGTGGCCTCCGCGCGCGCCAACTCCCCGGCGATCCGCCCGCGGTGCATCACCACGATGCGATCCGCCAGGCGCAAAAGCTCATCCAGTTCGGAGGAGGCCAGCAATACCGCCGCGCCGCGGCTGGCAAGCCTCCGGACCAGGTCGTAGATCTCCGCCTTCGACCGCACATCGATGCCGCGCGTGGGTTCATCCAGCAGAAACACGCGCGCCCCCGCGTACAGCCACTTCGCCAGCACGGCCTTCTGCTGGTTGCCGCCGCTGAGGTACAACACCCGCTGATCGAGGCCGGCTGCCTTGATGCGCAGATCCACCAGCAACTGCCCGGCCGCCTGCCTTTCCCGCGCGGCGCGGATAAACCACCGGCGGCGGCCGCTGGCCAGCGCGATGTTGGCGTGCAAGGTCGCCCCCAGCACCAAGCCCTTGGCCTTGCGGTCGTCGGGCACCAGCGCCATGCCATGCCGGATGGCGTCGAGCGGCCTCCGCACCTTCACCGGCCGGCCATTCACAAAAATCTGTCCAGCCTGCTTGCCGGTCCCGAACAGCCACTCCAGCAGTTCCGTCCGCCCCGCGCCGGCTAATCCCGCGAACCCCACAACCTCGCCCCGGCGCACCGCGAAACTCACCGGTCCCTCCACGCGTATGGCCTCCTCGCCCGCCACCCCGGCAGCCGCCTCGGGCGCCGCGTGCGCACTCAGTTCGGTTCCCACCATGGCCCGCACCAGGTCGTCCACGCCGGCGCCGGCCACTTCCGTGGTCAGCACGCGCTTGCCGTCGCGCAGCACCGTCACCCGATCGGCCACCTGGAAGATCTCTTTCAGCCGGTGCGAGATGAAGATCACGCTGACGCCGCGCTCGCGCAGGTTTCGAATGGTCCGGAACAGGGCCGCCGCGTCCTGCTCCGCCAGTGGCGCGGTGGGCTCGTCCATGATGATCAGCCGGGCGCGAAACGCCAGCGCGCGGGCGATCTCCACCAGTTGCCGCTCGGCCAGGCTCAAGTCCGCCACCAGGCGCCGCGCGTCGATGTTGTGCCCCAATCCGTTCAGCAGCTCGCGCGCCCGGTCGTAGATCTCGCGCCAGCGCACCCAGCCGCACCCAGCCGGGTGACGGCCCAGGAAGATGTTCTCCGCCGCGCTCAACTGGGGCGCCAGCGCCAGTTCCTGGTGCACGAAGGTAATGCCCAGTTCCTGCGCCTCGCGCGGCGACCGCAGCCGCACGGGTTGGCCCTGCCACAGCATATGCCCCGCATCCGCGGCCACGATGCCGCTGACCACGTTCATGAGCGTCGACTTGCCGGCGCCGTTCTCCCCTACCAGCGCGTGCACTTCCGCCGCGCGCACTTCGAAGTCCACTCCCTCGAGCACTCTGACGCCGCTGAACCACTTCGAAATGCCCCGCAGTTCCAGAAGTTGAGCCGATGGCTTCACCTGCGCCCCCCAGCCGGCGGCGGCGCGGTGGTTTGCCGCACGACGAGTTTACCGGCGAGCGTTACGTGGCTATCGGGCTTTTCGCCGGAAAGCAATTGCAGCAGGATTTCCGCCGCCAGGCGCCCCATCTGGTGCTTGGGCTGTTGAATCGTGGTCAGCGGCGGATCGGTGTAGGACGCCAGGAACAGGTCGTCGAGCCCCACCACCGAGACATCGCCCGGAACCGTCAAGCCGCGTTCGCGGACGGCGCGCAGGGCCCCAATCGCCTCCATGTCGTTGTAGCAGAAGACCGCCGTTGGGGGTTCCGGCAGCGCCAGCAGACGCTCCATCGCGCTCATCCCGCCTTCCGGCCGTCCATCCCCATGCGCCACCAACTCCGGTTGGAAGCCGATGTCCGCCTCTTCCAGGATCTGCCTGTAGCCGGAGAAGCGCTCCATGTCCGCCTGAAGCCCATACCGGTTGCCGATGTAGCCGATGCGTTTGTGACCCAACGCGACCAGGTGCCGCGCGGCTTCCCGGCCGGCATTCAAATTGTCGATGGTCACCGAGTGTACAAACTGGCCCGGGTGCTCGTTGTTTATCAGCACGATGGGGACCTTCATTTCCTCCAGCACCGGCAGGTAAAGGGCGCCCACCCGCGACGCGTTCACCAGAATCCCATCCACGCGGCGTTCCTGGAACGACCGTACCGCGTGCACTTCCCGCACGGGATCGGCGTGGCACGTGGCCAGGAACAAGGAGTAGTCGTGGGCCAGTGCAACCTCCTCGATCCCATTGACGATTTCCCCGACGAAGGGATCGGCGATGCTGGTGACCACCACCCCGATGGTGTTGGTTCGTCTGTTTACCAGGCTGCGCCCCACCGCGCTGACCGTATACCCTTGCTCGTCGGCGATCTTGTGGATGATGGCGCTGGTTTCGGAGTTCACCAGGGGGCTGTTGCGAAGGGCCCGCGAGACGGTGGAATGAGAAACGTGAGCGGCGCGCGCGATATCCTTGATCGAAACCATCTGCAAACGTGTTCAGGATAACTCCATGACGGTCCCCAAGTCAACCGATATTCCGATCTAAATGGGACAAATGCACGCTTGGGTGGGTCCGGCCACGGACGTTGCAGAGAGGGAGTTGCAGGAATCTGTCGACAAATGCCTCAAGTGTGCCAGTTTTGGTAAGATGATGCCTACAAACGTGTGTACCTGGGGGCGCTGGCCGGCGAGGACAAACCAGCGGGGGTGACCGTCGCGGCGGATGGCCTGTCGCGGGAACCGAGCTTGCGGCTGGTCTGCGCTGGCGCGGAAGCACCGGGGCGGCTGCGGCCATGCCCGCCAGCCATTCCCGACGCGTTGGATGGGAAACGTGCGCGAGGGCATGGGTTCTCGGTGTCAGAGGATATCACCAGTCGCGGCGGCGTACTTTGATGCCCGAAGATCATAACCGCCGTCGACAACCTTCCTGGCCTCATGTCTTCCTGTTCCACGATTCTGGACTCAGCTTTGATGATCCGTTATAGCAGCTCTTGACAGGTGGAGCGCGCTATGACACACTCAACGGCGACTAACTAGTTATCGGAGCGATTGCAATGAGATCTCAAAACATGTTCTACTGGCGACACCTGAATAGCCCGTTGTGGATATTGGCAGCATGGCTGCTTTCGCCGGGTGCGGTCCCCAGTCCATCCGAGAGCGCGCCCGCCAGGTCTCTGGCTGATGTTCGACTCCTGCGTACGCTGGAGTTGAAGGGTAAGACTTATCATGTCCAAGGCATCGATTTCGATTCCCAGCATGTCTGGGTCACGTCTTGCGATCGCCCGAGCCGAAAAGGCTACCTCTATCAGTTTTCGCTAACCACCGGCGAACAGGAGCGGGTGATCGAGATACAGGATGGGGACCGGTACCACCCCGGCGGCATCGATACCGATGCGAATTCCATCTGGATCCCGGTGGCTGAGTATCGGCCTGAGAGCACGAGCGTGATCCAGCGGCGGGACAAGCGCACTTTTAAAGTCGAATTTCAGTTCACCGTGCCCGACCACATCGGTTGTGTGGCGGCGACGCCGGAGTTCTTGATAGGGGGAAATTGGGATAGCCGCGAATTTTATGTGTGGAACCGGCGCGGGCAACTGATTCGCAAGGTCCCTAACATCAGCGGCAATAACTATCAGGATATGAAGTTCGATTCGCCGCACATCGTCGCTTCCGGCGTATTTCCGGACAATGCCGGCGGGGCGATTGATTGGCTCGACTTCCCCGACTTTCATGTTACGCGCCGCTTGACAGCCGGCAATACCGACCGCAATCTCCCCTTTACCAGCGAAGGCATGGCGATCCGCGCCAATCGACTTCTGCTGCTTCCCGAAGACGACCAAAGTCGCGTGTTCATTTTTCAAAACGCGCCGTAATGAGAGTGGACGGCTTGTAACCCGCCTCACACGCGATGGATCAGTTCGGTGGCGAAATCGGGGGGCGGAACTCCTGGCATGTGAGGCAGTTTCCCAGCACCTGCTAGTGCGATGCGGGCGGCGGAGCGGTGGATTCGCGCACGATCAGTTCGCCCGGCACCGTGATGCAGTACTCGGCGTCGGCGCCGGCCAGTAGTTTCAGCAGAATCTCAACGGCCAGCCGCCCCATGTGCTGCTTCGGCTGGCGCACGGTGGTTAGGGGTGGCTCGGCATACTGCGCGATATTGAGGTCGTCAAAGCCGACCAGCGAAATGTCATCGGGCACGCGAAGGCCGCTGGCGTGGATTCGCCGCAGCGCTCCCACAGCCGAATAGTCGTTAAAGCAGAAAACTGCGGTGGGAGGCTTGGGAAGGGCCAGCAAGATCTCCATGGCCCGCACGCCCCCGTCGGGCTTGCCATCCCCGTAAACCACCAGGTCCGGCTCGAACGGCAGGTCGGCTTCGTCAAGAGCTTTGCGGTACCCGCCGAAGCGCTCGGTATCGGACTGGTAACCGTGCCGGTCGCCGAGGTAAGCGATGCGCTGGTGACCCAATTGGATGAGGTGCCGGGTGGCTTCCCGGCTCGCCTGCGCGTTGGCGATCACCACCCAGTGTATGTTATCGCTGGGGTGCTGGCCGTTGATGAGCACAATCGGTACCCGCATACCGGCGAGTAGCGGGGCCCAAAGCGTCCCCACGCGCGAGGATGTGACCACGACACCGTCCACGCGCCGCTCCTCGAACGACGTCACAACCTTCGCCTCGCGGTAAGGATCGGCGTGGGAGTTGGCCAGGAACAAGGAGTAACCGTGCTCGCCGGCGGCCTCTTCAATTCCGCAGACCGTCTCAGCGGCGAACGGGTCTGCAATGGTCGTCACGACTACACCAATCGTGCGCGTCCTGCGAGTGGCCAGGCTTCGAGCGACGGCGCTAGCCCTGTAGCCCGATTCCTCCGCGATGCGGTGAATCTTCTCCCGCGTTTCGATTTTCACCAGGGGACTGTCGCGGAGGGCGCGCGATACGGTCGAGTCCGAAACGTTGGCCAGGCGCGCGATGTCCCTGATCGAAACCATTTTCCCAGGCGTATTCAGAATAGACGAAATTCACTCGGCCCGTCAATGCTTGCGAGCGCCCCTGCGGTTTAGAACGGTCCGCGGCTGCTGCGCTTTGCCGCTGCGCCTTCCGGACTTTCATTACGCATGGGACAAAGGAGCGAGGCCGGATTCTCCGTAAACCCTCCCGATGAATTCTTCCACATCATCCATTCTTACCTTAATGGGACCTTCGGCTTCTAACTTCAGGCTGGTGACAGCCGCCGCCCAGACTGTGGCCTCCTGTGGAGACGCGGTCAGGCGCTTGGCTAAATAGGCGGCAATGCAGGTATCACCCCGTCCAGAGCGCCCGACCAGTTTCCGCGGGCAAAACGGCGCCTCGTAAAATTCGCCGCCGGCAAGGACCAGCACTCCGTCGCGGCGGGTCAGCACAATCTCCTTGGGTCCCCAATCCGCGATAACCCGTGCCGCATCCTTTATGTCGGCTTTTCCGGTCAGCATTTGTGCTTCTACGGCATCGGTTTTCAGGGTGTCGATGTACGAAAGCACCTCCTGTTTTTGAGGCCAGGCGTCGTACACCAGCGTGCCGTCCGGGGCTTTGACCCGCACGAATCCCTGTACATCGGCGGCCAGCAGTGTGTTTTTGTTTCTCAACTCCCGGATGAGTTTTGCGTCCACCTCCCCCCGGACCGAGCCGTTCACAAGAAAAATTTTGGATTCGAGATCCCGGACCTGATCGGCCGTGAGCGCTCCCGCAGTGTGCGTCATCGATAAAACGCGCTCATCCATGTTCGAACTCGGATAATGAAGGCGCATGTTGGTGGAGTAGCGGGTATAGGTGGGGAACACGGTCACACCTGCTTGAATGAACCCATCGATCACCTGAACATCTTTCCTGGATAAGCGGATCACGACAGCCGTCTTCAGACCCATCAGCGCTGCGACATAGGCGCCATAGGTCACACCACCGCCATGCTGTTCCCTGGTTCCGGCTGTCGAAATAATAGTGTCTTTCGTGCAATTCCCGAGCATTACGATATCATAAATGGAGTTCTGGTGCATGAATTAGTCGCTCACTTTCGCGCGCCACAGGGATGTGGCGAGAATCAAAGAAATAATGGACGTCCCCAGCCAGAAGACAGTGACGTTATGAAAGTCGTATTGCCGGACGCCGTTTACGACAGTCGTACCCTGCCCAATCAAGAACCCGCTGATTCGTTCCTGTGTGGCTGCACCGATATAGCTGAAGAAACCAATGAAACCCATGGCAGCGCCGGCCGCTTTCTTCGGGGCTATATCCGCCGCGAACAATCCGCCGAGCGAAGTGATGAGTCCGTTGACGGAAAAACCGTAGATCAGGAATGCGGCGGTCAGCAAAAGCGGATGTCCGGGTGGGCTGAAAAACATCATCACCAGAGCCAGGATTTCCAGCAACCCGCAGATGAGATTCACCGGCGGCCGTCTGGCGGCAAAAAATTTGTCCGAAATGAAGCCGTAGGCGGCGCATCCCGCGATTCCCGCCAGGGGATTGAGCGCCAACAGACCGCCCGCCTCGAGGCTGGAATACCCTTTGGTTTCCTGCAGGTAAAGCATGCCCCAACTGTTCATGGCGTAACGGGTCATGTAGATGGTTGCACTGGCGAAGGCCAGCACCCAGATGGAAGGCAATTTGAGAATGGAGAGCTGCATCTGCCAGGTGGTTTTCGGTTTGGCGCTGTATGCGATGTTCGCACCGTGGTCGTTCTTCCAATCCGCCACCGACGGCAAACCCAAAGTCTGCGGACGGTCCTGCATGAAGACGTACAGCGCGCAGGCCAGCACCACACAGGTGATTCCCGGTCCGATAAAACCGGCGTGCCAGCCGAAATAAGTCACCAGGGCAGTTACGCCAACGAACGTCAGCCCTTCACCGATCGAGTGGGCCGTACTCCAGATTCCGTAATACCGCCCGCGCTCCCGATTGCTAAACCACTGGGACATCGAAACCATGCCTACCGGAGATCCAAGCGCTTGGAACCAGCCGTTGAGCCCCCAAAGAACGATCCAGACCCACAAGAGGGTCGACCAGCCCATGGCAATGTTGATCAATGCCGATATGAGGACGCCGGCGGCCCAGAATCTCTTCATGTTGGCGTGATCCGCCAAGAAACCATTGACCAATTTGCCGAACGCGTAAACATAGAAGATCGCGGAACCGATCAGGCCCAACTGGTCCGCCGAGAAGATGCCGGCGTCGATCAGGGGCTTCTTGACCACCGACAAGCCCAGACGGCACGTGTAAGCAATACCGAAACCGAGCGTGAGCGACAACATGATCGATATTCGGTTGCGCCTGTACAGGCGATCGATTTGTTCCTGGTCGGGAAGGCAAGGCCGATCTTTTCCGGTTGCGAAAAACTGAAGAAACTTCGTCATGGGTCCAGTCTTGGGCTTCTCACCTGTTGACGGCGCACTTCTTTCCCGGAGCGCCCGCCCTTGGTTACCTTCGGGGCCGGTGCCGCATTCGATGCGATCCAGCGACCGATTTTGCAAACGCCGTCAACAGAATAAGGGCAGATCGGTTCCGTTGTCAATCCCCAAAAGCTTCTCCGGCCCAACCCGGTTCAACTTGGTCCGAATCAGAGCTTGAGATCCCATCCTGTTTGCAACGAAACGGTTTATGGCCAACCTAAGTCCCATCAGTAGTAACGGTTTCGTTTAGGGGGTGACAACACCGCACCGAAACCACAAGTCCCTTGCAAACTGAAATTTTGCCCTTCGCTTGCACAGCCAAATTAACGCTTTTTAATTATAAAATCGCCATGGAATTTCACTTTGTGCGGTTGTTCCCCTTTGTTTTCAATAATCCGAAACAGAGCGGCAGCACGCTGGATCTCTCACCAGAATGCATCCGTATGTATTTTTCCCTTGACTCACGATTCGCCACGCTCTATAAATGATTGGGAAGGCGTCGCCAATCGCTCTGCCGACGCCGACAAGCGCCTAGCAGGCTAGGCCGTGGGAGGTAGAAAGTGAAACGAATCTTTGGGCCGCTCGCTCCGTTTGCTTTGATTTTTTCCGCATCTCTCGCCCTTCTGGGGCAGCAGGATGCGGGTGTGCTCCGCGTACTGGCCGAGGACCCAAGCGGGGCCGTAGTTCCCGGGGCAACCGTCCGGGTAACGAATGTCGGCACCAACACCTCGACTACCGGATCCGTGAACGACGAGGGCTACGCCATCTTCGCGCCCATCCAGCGCGGGACCTACGTCGTGGAAGTAACCAAGTCGGGTTTCCGAACGGTGCGCATGACCGATGTCGAAATAGCGGTCAACCAGAACCGGCTGGTGCGGACCCAGTTGGAAGTTGCAACCGTGTCCTCAACCCTGGAAGTGGCGGCCACCGCGGCAGCGATTCAAACCGAGGACGCTTCGCTGGGCCAGGTCGTGGCGGGCCGCGTCATGGCCGAACTGCCGCTGGCCGCGCGGCGGTATACCGATCTGACGCTGCTTTCGCCGGGCGCCACCGAGAGTAATGCGGATCCAAACGTCCGCGGTCCGGGCTGGTTCGTGGTCAACGGCAATTTCGCCTCGATGAATAATTTCCTGTTGGACGGGCTGGATAACAACCAGAACACGCACAACTGGCAGTCGCGCTCCGCCCAGGTGGTGATGCCGTCGCCGGACAGCTTGAACGAGTTTAAGCTGCAAACCGACAACTTCTCGGCCGAGTTCGGCCGGGCTGCCGGGGCGGTGATTAACGCTTCCATGCGGTCGGGTACGAACCAGTTACACGGCACGGCCTGGTGGTACAACCGCAATTCGGTGTTGGCCGCCAACGCTTGGGCGAGCAACCTGTCCGGATTGCCGAAAGCGCCGCTGAAATGGAACCAGCCGGGCGGTGCGATCGGCGGTCCTATCAAGAAGAACAAGCTCTTTGTCTTTGGGGATTACGAGGCGTATATCAGTACCACTTCCACCACGGGAACCACCCTTGTCCCCACGCTAGCCATGCACGACGGCAACTTCAGTCAACTGACCAGCCCCCTCCTGGACCCGACCACTGGCCAGCCTTTCCCAGGCAACATAATCCCCCAGACCCGTTGGGACCCGCTGGGCAAGAAGCTGGTCGACGTGTTTCCAAATCCTAACGTGAATGGCGGCGCGGGTGCGGGAGGCCGGCCCGTCTATAACTGGGCCAGGTCGATGAATGCCGCCGAAACCAGCCATAAGTTCGACATCCGCTCGGATTTCTACGCGACCGATAAGAACCGCTTTTTCGGCCGCTACAGCTACGTGCACGATTACTCATTCACGGACGCGATCCTTCCCGGATTAGGCGACTCTGGAGCCCAGGCTGGCGGCGGCCAGTTCGCCCGCAGCTATAGCATCGGCGCGAGCTGGAACCGCATCCTTTCCTCTTCCAGCGTCAATGAACTGCGGTTTGGCTTCAACGACACGCTAGCGGAGTTTACCACCGCCACACAGGGAATGGAAACCGGCACCCAGTTCGGTTTCAGAGGCATCCCACCTCAACTGGACCAGTATGGCGGTCTTCCAAACATCACCATCAGCGGCTATCAAAGCATGGGAAGCAGCAACTACCGGCCGCAGCATCACGATCCAACCAGCGAAGAGTATAGCGACACGCTGTCGAAGGTAAAGGGCGCCCATACTATGAAAGCGGGTTTCGACTTCCGGCAGAAGCAAGACCGGTGGGTCGATCTCAAATGGCGGGTCCCGGGTTACAACTTCGATTCCAAGTTCACTAATGATGGTATTGCCGATATGTTGTTGGGGTTGCCGCAGGGGGTAAGCGCTTCGACCTTTTTCGAAGCAAAGGAGATGCAGCGTAACTATTCGGCATTTTTCCAGGATGATTGGAAGGTCCGGCCGAATCTGACCTTCAACCTCGGCCTAAGGTATGAGTATGTCACGCCGTATTGGGGGAAAGCGCCCTACCAGAACGGGAACCTGGATTTTCCGACCGGCCAGTGGATGGAAGCCCCGGGATCTCCGCTCGTCTTTGGCGCCAAAGCTGCTTCGAACAAGTATGTGGAGAACCCGGACTTCAACAATCTGGGTCCGCGCGTCGGCGTTTCCTACCAGATGAACAGCCGGATCGTGCTGCGGGGTGGCTACGGAGTTTTCTACGCGGGCGAGGACGTCGCCGGCACCAGCGGCGACCTGATCCTGAATCCTCCGAATGTGTACATCGTGACTTTGGCACGGGTCGGCACCGGGCCGTCGCCGTTGCCGCTCTCCAGTCCGATTCCGTCCAACATGCTGGATCCCACAACGGTGGATCCCAGGAATCTGAGCTACAAAACGCGTGAGCCCGATTTCCCCGCACAAACCATCCAACAGTGGAACGCAACTCTCCAGTTCCTCGTGAGCAAAGACTCCACTTTTGAGATTGCCTATGTCGGCAATTCGGGCCGGAACCTCGCCGACTATTTCCAGGTGAACTACGCGCAATGGGGAAAAGACGGCAGCGTCCCCGCCAACCGGCCTTATCCGCAATGGGGGGCGACCATGGAGATGGAGGATTCACTGGGGACCTCGCACTACAATGCTTTGCAAGCGAAGTTCGAGAGGCATTTCACCAAGTCCTGGTACAATCTGACGTCCTTTAGCTGGGCTTCCGGGCTGGCAACCACCGGCTCGTTCTTGGGAGGTGGACGGGGCTTTCAGACCGTCGATTACAGCAAGCCTATCCCGCAGCCTAACTACAACGGTGAGACGCGGTTTATGCCCGAGTTGACGCGAGAGCGCCTGACGTTGGCCAATATTTACGAGTTCCCGTTTGGACGCGGCCGCCGGTTCGGGAACAACATGAACCGGGCGCTGGACTTCGTTGTCGGGGGCTGGCAGTCTGCGCTAATCGTCACGGCCAAGTCCGGCCAGCCGGTCAACGTTTCAATCAATGCATCCGGTGTCAATCCCGCAACGGGACAGGCTTATAGTTTCTACTCCAACGAGGGCGCGGGAATCGTGATTCGGCCTAACCGCGTTGGCAACCCGAATACCGGCATCGATCCGCACACCGATCGCCTGCACTTCCTGAATGTGAATGCGTTCCAGTTGCAGCCACTCAATACGCCTGGCAACGCGGCGCCCTTCTGCGCTTGGGGGCCTTCGTTTTGGGACGCCGACTTCAGCGTCATGAAGCAGTTCAGGGTGACGGAGGGCCGGCACGTGGATTTCCGGTTCGAGACGTTCAACGTGTTTAATCATACGAACTTTCAGAACCCGAATGCCATTTGGGGGCAGTCCAATTTCGGTACCATTACCAACGCTTTCCCCACCCGGCAAATCCAACTCGCGCTCCGGTTCGCGTTCTGACGCCGCCAAGCTAGCGCCGGCCCGTGCCTCGCTTCCGCAAGAGAAGCGGTGCGCGGCCGGTCCGGCGCGAATTTGGAGGATTCCCAATGCACACAAATCTGAACCGCCGGGAATCCATGGCCGCGCTGATCGACACAGCGACAGAAATGTGTTGACTTATGCCGCAAGTATGGATATTCTCACATTATGTGAACGTGTGCATATTCCTAAAGAGGGCACGCGACCAGAAGGATCCCACGGAATGACACCCAAAACTGACTTGGATAAGCCCCTGCGGAGCCTCGACGAATGGGACGATCATGTCGCGGCCCGCTACCGTCCCGGAAAATCAGAAGACGAATTCCGCAATTACTCCCCCGATACCACCCCCGCCGTGGCTGAGTTCTATCGCCAGAATCACGCCGGCCAGACGGTCGAGTTCGTCCGCGCCAAAAGAGCCCAATACCTCACCCTCGAGCGTGGCAAGAAAAGCATCTGGGAAGCCGCCGAGTACCTCAACACCCTGGTCGA
>OCZT010004570.1_pt1 | contig 13920 bp, 8 predicted proteins | sample 1539031 | NCBI WGS metagenome assembly OCZT01 (sample SAMEA3539308, study PRJEB22396) | soil metagenome | biome: tundra; feature: field; material: soil | place: USA | collected 2010-05 | depth 0.15 m
GGTCGAGGCCGACCACGCACCATTCGACGCCCCAGGTCATGCCGATCATGCCGGTATCCTCGCCGATCGAATAATTCACCGCGTGCCTGTGTCCGTCGCTGACTAGCGCCACCGCGCTGCAGAAGCGGCGTGGGATGGTGTCGGCAGCCCAAGGTCTGAACGCGGTTTCCTGCACTCGCTCGAAACCAAGGATTTGTAGGTCGGAGTTCCAGAACCGGCCTTCCTTTTGTGCAAAGCGTGAGGCGATTTTGCCGAGTGCGGCTTCGCAAGGAGGCAGCCCGCCGTCATAGCGCGGCCCGGACATGTAGAAGGTTTCTTCCAGCCAGTTTGCCGCATAGGCCGGCGCCAAGGTAGCAAACGCCATTAAAACGATGACGATGAACGAACGAATGCAACGAGACGCGCACAGCATGATCGAACTCCCGCTAGCTGCCGCCGGCTTTATTACGGCTTTTTCCCGCGCGTAGCCAGCTTTTTAGAGCCATTGCTTCGCGCCGCAATGATTTTGCGATGCTGCCCATTTGGGACGAGGGTATTCACGAATAGCAATCTTGCAATCGCGTTGCGCATTGTCGATTGGTGCATTGGCTGCACGCAGTAAAATACATATGCGTTAGTCGCGCCGTCGCGGGGCATTAGCTTTCGGTGCTATCGGCCGCAGTTCCACATCGGCCCGATCGGCGTCTGCGTATAGCAGGGGCCGAAGCCGCCGCCGTTCCAGCGCCCGCGGTAGAAGCGCGGCCAGGCAGGACCGTAATACTGCGGCCCGTAAAGCCTGTAGTAGTGCTCCGCCCGCTCGCGCTCGATCACTTCGGGAGGGCGGTAACCCGGCAAAAAGCCGTATCCGTGCCAGTGACGAGTCACATGGTGCTTCTTGTGCACGGGGGCGGCGAATGCTGCTGGAGCGAGCAATAGTGAAACCGTAATGGCGATGATACCCGAGAGGTCCCGCATCATTGAAGGCCATCCTAATAGTATGGCCGATCAGTGGCGGGTGGCGCCAGCCCGGCAGCAGCAACGGCCCTTGATCGCCGGGTGCCGCAGCGCTCGGCCACCGCCCGTTTTCGCCCATGCAAGACCAAGGGCGCAGCACAAAGCGGCGCAGGCAAACCGCATCTATTTGAATTTTTCCTGTACTAGAAGCATCTCCTTGAGGGTGCCTTCGCTAAGCAGGCCTGATGTTGACTTCGGTTTGCGCTCCGATCCGTCAATTGGGGAGAAATTACCGAGGATAGGTTTGTTTGCCGATGTTGGTTGGCCTAATCCGATCTTTTCATCTATCTCTGCAGCGCCATCGGTATCTTTAATTGAGCCATCAGATCGTATTTGGATTCGGCGGAGGCTTCTTCGCCTTTCTATTTTCTTTGGCTTTGGCTGCGGGACATAGATGATCGGGGGCAGATGCACATGATGGCGCGACATGGTTCATCTCTTTGGCCCCTTGGATTACGAAGCAAAAGGCGCCCCACGAAAAACCGTTGAAAATCAATCAGCCTTTGGTGCATTGCTTGCCGCCGCGGCAGCATTTGCCCAGCAGACCGATGTTCCAAAACGAAAGAGGCCGCCAACCGAGGCGGCTTGCGCATTTACGGAAAAGCTATTTGTGGAACTATCATTGCCAGCGTTGAATGCACCCGTGCATCTGTGGATGACGCCCACATGGCAAGAACTATTTTGACGTTACGGCATTTGGTCGTTGCGGTCATCTGTCCGGCCTCATGGTGCGGATCATATGAGCCGCGGGCCTTAATGGCTGTCCGCTGATCTGGTCCCAATCATCGTTGACGGATTCGAAGTCCGTGCACAGGTACGGGTTGTCCCGATCATCGGTTTGTCGACCGGATGCCATTACGTCGTCGTCGCTCCTACCAATTCGTGTGATCGTTTCATTCGATATCTATATTGCGAGTCTCAATTCATTGCCAAGCCACTTCAAGCAATGCCGAGTGGTCTTTGCCGGAATGATCCGCCGCGGCGCATGATGGCCCAGCCAATGCGCGCCAGTTTGTTTGCAACCGCGACGGTTACGACACGCGCCGGTCTTCGTGCCAGCAGCGCATTCACCCACCCGGCGAATTCAGGTTTGTTGCGGGCGTATCGGACCACAGCGGTGGCACCGAGCACAAGCAGCCGCCGCAAATAGGGCTCGCCCTTCTTCGAGATCCGGCCAAGATGCACTTTGCCGCCAGTTCCGTTTTGCTGTGGCACCAGACCGATCCAGGCCGCGAAGTGGCGCCCGGATTTGAAGGCGCTGGCATCGACGACGGTCGCAACCATTGCGGTGGCTGTTATCACGCCGATGCCGGGAATCGTTGCCAGTCGTAGACTCATTTCGTTCGCACGATGGCGAGCCATAAGCGTTCGCTCGATCGCTTTGATCTTCGCTTGCAAGTCCTCGATCTGCATCATGATCAATTCAGCGCAGGCCCGAGCCGGCTCAGGGAGCACAGAGTTGTCGGTATTCTGAGCCAGCGCGTGGAGTTCCGGGATGCGCCAGATACCTTGTGGTGCAATCAAGCCAAACTCGGCAAGCTGACCCCGCAAGGAATTGACCAACATGGTGCGCTGGCGCACGAACAGGTCGCGCGTCCGGTGCAGCATCAGGATCGATTGCTGTTCAGCGCTCTTAACCGGGACGAACCGGATCGTCGGCCTGGTGACGGCCTCGCAGATTGCCTCTGCATCGACCTCGTCGTTCTTCCCGCGTTTGACGTAAGGTTTCACGTAAGCCGCCGGCATCAGCCGGACATTATGGCCGAGCGCTGCGAGCTCACGGCCCCAATAGTGGGCGGTCCCGCACGCCTCCATACCGACCAGGCAGGGGGGAAGTTTCTCGAAAAACGCTTTTAGTTCCGAGCGCAGGAGCTTCTTGCGGATGATGACTTTGCCCGCAGCGTCGACGCCATGCACTTGAAAAACGTGCTTGGCGAGATCTAGCCCGATGGTGGTAGGATGCATTGTGGATGACTCCGCTCTCTGTTGCCTCGGCAACAATTTGGCACATTTGATGCCGTCGAGTGGGTGTCATCCACACCATCATCTGGTCGATGCGCTCAACGGTGTCGCCTTTAAACAAGGGTCGCTGAACCCGATTCTTAGCTTGGAATTGCCGTGAAGTAGATCGCAAAAAACAGAATGCCAATCATTACGACCATCAGAGCGATTTTCAATTCGACCATATCGCAGGGCCCCAGTTCTTGACACGCTTACGCGCCGAGATGGCAATGCGTAATGTGTTCTTCGCACTCGATAGGTAGCGGCAGGAAGCGTCGCATCTCTTCGCTACAGCAACGGCAAGCGTTGATTCATATCAACTTTGTTCGCGGAATCTCGACCGACATCGCATCAATTCGGCGATGCGCGATCCCTCCAATTGGGCGCAGCTGGCCTGCATAAACGCGCTCTCGCAAGGCGCCCCGTTGGCTAAAGGAGCAAAGGCGAGTTAAAATGACTTCAATCGTTCGAGTTGCAGTACCAGCGAGCACTCTGTTTGCTTCCGGCTGGTTATTTAGAGACCCCACGTCAGCACCGCCTTGGCAAATCGGGTTGGCGCTGTTGTTAGCTGGCGTCGGGGTGTTCTGGATGTATTTGCATGAGAGCTAACGCTGCGCAAAATATATCGATGCTCAGTTCGTGCCGTCCGCTCAGTCACCGATGGATGCCGAGGTCGGAGCGGTGATAGGTTATCATGCCATGTCCGGCACCCGGCATAAAGTCAAAGTTTCCGCTTGCCCCGAAAACTAGCTAGAGCTCGATCTGTCCGCCGAGTTCGATCACACGGTCAGGCGGGATACGGAAGAATTCGGTCGCGGCCAGGGCGTTACGATGCATCGCCTCGAACAGCTTGATTCTGATCCGGCTTAATCGCGGCGCTGCGGTGGGAACGATCGTCAGCCGGCCGACGAAAAACGAAGTATCCATTAGATCGAACCGCAGTTGCCGCGAGCCGCAGGCCTCGAGCGCCTGCGGGATGTCCGGCTGTTCCATGAAGCCGTAGTGAACGACTATCGAATGAAAATCGTCCATCAGATCGGTGATCTGGATGCGTTGATCCGCTGCAAGGTACGGAACGTTCTCGGTCACCACGTGCAGCAACACGACGCGCTGATGAACGACCTTGTTGTGTTTGAGATTATGCAGCAGGGGAACCGGCACCACATCGGTCCGGCTGGTCAGATAGACGGCCGTGCCCGACACGCGAGACTTGCCGTGGATCTGTGAGATGAAGTTGGCGAGCGGCAACGTATCGCGCTCAAGCCTTTCCAGCAACAATTCGCGTCCCCGCCGCCAGGTCCAGATCAGAAAGAAGATTATCGCCGCGACCACCAGCGGAACGAACCCGCCCTCGAAAACCTTCATCAAATTGGCCGTGACGAACGAGAGGTCGACGACGATGAATAGTCCGGCGACCAACAGGCTCGCCGGCAGGCTCCAGCGCCAGATTTCGCGCATCACCAGAAACATCAGTACCGAGGTCAGCAGCATGGTCAGCGAAACAGCGACGCCGAACGCAGCTGCGAGATTATCGGAGGAGCGAAAGGCGAGCGTGAGCCCGAGCGTCAATGCCATTAGCACCCAGTTGACGAAGCCCACATAGATCTGGCCGTAACCCCCCGCCGAGGTCTGCGTGATGTTCAGCCGCGGGCATAGTCCGAGCTGGATCGCTTGCCGCGTCATCGAAAATGCGCCGCTGATGATCGCCTGGCTGGCGATGATCGTGGCGAGGGTGGCGAGTATGACCAGCGGCACCTGGAGTAGCGTCGGACACAGGACGAAGAATGGATTAGCGTCGGCCGCAACCGCGCCCTCAACCACTGCGGCCGCCTGCCCCGCATAGTTGAGAAGCAGCATGGGTAGGACCAAACCGTACCAGGTAAAGCGGATCGGCCGGGGCCCGAAATGGCCCATATCGGCATAAAGCGCCTCCGCGCCAGTGGCGCACAGAAATACCGCCCCTAGAACCAGGAAGCCGGTAAAGCCGTGGGTGAACAGATAGGCGAAGCCGTAGCGTGGATCGAGCGCGACCAATACACCCGGATGGCTCATGACCCCGCTGAACCCGAGCACGCCGATTGTGACGAACCACACCGTCATGATCGGCCCGAACAATTTTCCGATTCGCGCGCTACCCTGCGGCTGGAGAGCGAAGATCGCGACAAGAACGGCCACCGAGAGCGGCACCACATAGGGCGCGATTGCCGGCACCGGCAGTTTGAGCCCCTCGAGCGCACTCAACACCGAGATCGCCGGGGTTATCGCCCCGTCGCCATAGAGCAACGCCGCGCCCAGCACGCCGATCGCGATCACGCCGACGCGAGCACTATGCCTGATGCCGAGCAGCGACATCAGCGCCAGGATGCCGCCCTCGCCGTCATTGTCGGCCCGCATCACCACGGCGACATATTTGATCGACGTGGTGATCAGCAGCGTCCACACGATCAGCGACAGCATGCCGACCGCGACCTCGGGCGTCGCTCCGCCGCCCCATTCGAGCGCCGTCTTCATAGTGTAGAGTGGGCTTGTCCCGATGTCGCCGTAGACGACCCCAAGCGCGCCGAGCGCCAGCACGCCGAGACTTCCGCGCGGCGCATGTGTCCTGCGCCCGTTAGCGATTGCCATCGTGCTCATCGAGAGTCCCCAAGGCCCAACGCAGCGGTTTCGTCACCGACCTCTCCGGGACTTCGACGAGTCGAATGAGGAAGCAGGCTGCGACCTCCAGGGAGAGACCCTACAGAAATGCGATAAACATACGTGCACAAAAATGACCGAACACAGCTGGAAATACAAGGATTCACGCTCTGGGCAGGAGCACGGAACGAAAAGCGCGCTGGCACTTATTTCGCCTTTATGACGCAAGTGCACCATTCGTCTGGAATTCCTATGCCGCCCCTTTCATATCACAGAAAGCGGCTCGCAACTCGCGGGCGCACTCAAAATTCTTCTCATTTGGTGCGGTCATGAAAGATCATTCGCAAAGGGACAGTGGCAACCCATATTCTCCGCTGACGTGCATCCTGCTGCTTTTGGTGGTAGGAATAGTCGTCAAGATCGGTGCAGCAACCCAACTATGCCATTTCGCACAAAGTTCATGCCAGCTGGCTCTGAATTAGTGATTGCGACCCACGCGGCCGCTGGCTTGGGGATGTAGCCATCGCAAACACGATGATCCCGGAAGCGATTGACGAAGGTTGTCTTGCCGACCGTAGCCGGGCCTCATGTTTGTATCTACCCTCGCGCTCGCGCATCGTTTGCTTGACAGTGAGGCGGCGATAACGGGTCTCACGCAATACCAATCCGGGATTTGGCGCTCCAGCCTCTTCGGCGAGTTGTTGGTCGGCTTTGTTGCGCTCTTCCTTCTCGGGCTCCGGCGGGTCGACCGCTGGGCTGTGTCGAAACCAGTTCGAAGCCCGGCGAAACGCTTATCGGGCCGCAGTGGCGACGAGCAGCCTGTCTGAGCAATCGACCGGTATTGCTTGAATTTGGCCCAACCGGGTGAGACCCTCAATGTCCTTTGCGCCGACACTGGGCATTTCGAATGTTTGAACGCTTGCCTGTCCTCTTCCGTTCCGCGATGTACGCGCTTCGCGGCGGATTCCTCGTTCGGCCGTTGGCCATCGCCATGATCCTGGGGGCTGCGGGCGCAGTGCTCTCGTCGCTGGAAGAAACGATTCCCGAGATCAGCGCCTGGATTCCGAGCACCTTTTTTCCTTCGCACGAAGATCCAGGCGTGGCGCAGGTAATCCTCAGCAGCATTGCGACCTCGATTATGACGGTCGTGTCGATCGTGTTCGCGATCCTGCTGATGACCCTCACGCTCGCATCGACGCAATTCTCACCGCGCATCCTGATCAGCTTCGTCAGGGACCGCACTACGCAGGGAACGCTCGGTGTCTTCCTGGGAACGTTCACCTACTGCATGGCGGCGTTGCCCGCCACACGCGCATTGCCGCACCCCTTTGTGCCGGTCGCGACCGTCACGGGGGCGATGGTGCTCGCGCTGGTCTGTGTCGGATGGCTGATTTACTTCATCAACCACATTTCCCACTCAATCAGCGTCAACCACATCGTGGATCGAATTGCGCATGAAACCGAGCTGGTCATCGACGAATTCATGCCCTATCCGCGGGGTCCGTTCCAGTTGCCGGATCGCAGCGAGGCGTCTTCGGCAGAGCACGGGACTCCTATCCTCAATCGACAGTCCGGCTATATCCGCTATGTCGATATCAACCGCCTTGTTAACCTGGCGAAAGCCTACCAAGTTTGCGTGCATTTGGAGCGCCGCGTCGGTCAGTTCGTGCCAGCCGGCGTTCCGCTCATGCGCGTGTCGAAGCCGGAGCGCGTGCCGGCCGACCGCGCGCTCCATCTCGTCGCCGCCTTCGACATCGGTCCGGCGCGCACCATGCAGCAGGACGTTGAGTTCGGCATTATCCAGATCGTCGACATTGCGCTGCGCGCGATGTCGCCCGCAGTCAACGATCCAAGCACGGCGATCAGCTGCGTGGACCAGCTCAGCCGCATCATGATCCTCTGGACAAGCCGTATATCGCCGCCGTCCCACTATTACGTGCCACCGCACGTACTGCGGCTCTTTGTGCCATGGATCAGCTTCGACGGCTTGCTCGATACCGCGTTCGAGCAGATCAGGCACTATGCAGTTGCTGACGTCGCGGTAAGCCTGAGGTTGGTGCGCGCATTCGACGACATCGCAAGCACCACAGAGCATGCCGACTTGCGCACGGGACTTCTCGAGCGCGCGCGGCGCGTGACGGCTGGCTGCGCCAGGCACCTGCCAAACGACGAATTGGTAAAACTACAGCAGCGTTTCGCGGCGCTTGAAACCATTATCGCTTTAGGGATTGAGAGGTAGCTGAAGGGCTTCGGTCAAGAAGGTGAGCCGCCTCGCGGATATCAGGCGTGCATTTTTCTTCTTTGTTGATCTGTCACAATCGGCAGGAACTCTTCAGCTCTATCAATGTTTTGGGGACGAAGCGCAAGCGCCTGTGAGCTTAGGTTTCCATCTTCAACTTAGAATAAAGAAATAACTCATCGGGGATTTGGATATGTTCCGAGACTTGCTGGTGCACATGGATGGCAGTCAGGCTGGTCGGCGAAGGTTGCAATTTGCCATCGATCTTGCGTTGCGGACCGGTGCCCGGCTGAATGGACTGCACGAGATGCCACCGCCGGAGGTGCCACCCCTGTACAAGCCAAGTCAGATGGACGAGGCGACTGCCAATATGTCATTGAAGCTGGCTTCGAAGGCGCGCGCTGCAAGAAAGGTGTTTAGCGAAGAGGTAGCTCAGCGATTGACTGATACGCGGTGGTTCGAGGCGGATGGTGATGTTGTCCATGGTATCAGCGACAGCGCTCGCTATGCCGACCTAGTCATCCTGGGTCAGTACGAATGGCAAGGCCCGCACGTAAGCCACCTGTTGCCGATCGCTCACTCTGTCGTCCTGCGTTGCGGTCGGCCGGTGCTTGTGGTGCCCGCAACCGTTGGACCAATTTCGTTCGCTCGCGTTGCGATTGCATGGGATGGCAGCCGCGAGGCCGTCAGGGCCGTGCATGATGCCCTCCCGTTGCTGGCCCTGTCGCAGTCGGTCGAAATCGTGACGATCATCCGTCCATCAGCGGTCGAAAGCGACGACGATGCTAAGCACTTGTCAGCACACCTCTCCCATCATGGGATCAAAATCGAACGAGGTGTGATCCAGATCAGAGCAGAAGAGGAACCCATAGCCCTTCGGAAACAGATCGAGACAGCTCACTATGATCTCCTGATCATGGGAGGCTACTCGCACCCGATGTGGCTGGAATTCATCTTCGGCGGAACGACCCAATCGATGCTGCTGTCGTCGAAGATTCCTGTCCTTGTTTCCCACTAGCCTGAGTTGCGGAACCCGGATGCCCCGACAGATCGACTTTTCCCTGCTTGAGTCTTTCAATCAGACCGGCGGGAGATAAATCGACGACTTCGATCTCCTCGGCCAATTCAAGCATGCTGTCGGGGACAGTCTCGCGTACCACCGTCCAGATGGTCTTGGCGACGATATCGTTGAGACTTTCGACGTGCTGGACGTTCAATGTGGTGAAAACATCGATGCCCGCTTCAATCAGCTCCTGGACATCGAGATAGCGCTTGGCATTTCGGCATCCTGGCACGTTGCTATGCGCCAGCTCATCGACGATGACGAGGCCCGGCCTCCGTCCGGGAAGCTCATCGATATCAATCTCTTCAAACACATGCCCCTTGTATTCGACCGGCTTGCGCGCGATTACCTCAAGCCCGCGCAGCTGTTCTTCGGTATCTTGCCGCCGGTGCGTTTCGATCAGACCTATCACCACATCGACGCCGTCGGGGCGCCTCCCGACACCCGGCGCGGCGCCCAGGAAGATTTTCAGGCGGCCGCGCTGCGCTTCACCGGCCTTACGCATATTCTCGCCACCCGATGACATCATGAGCAGATGTTCTTGCTGGAAGTGGCGAACCGCCCCATGAGATCACCCGGGTCGGGGATAGGCGCGCTGCAGGGCGAGATTCAAATCCAGAACGTTCACGCGCGGCTCGCCGAAGATGCCGAAGCTGCGGCCGGTGATCTGGCGATCGATTAGCGCGTTGATGTCCGCCGGCGGGACACCGCGCGCACGCGCCACGCGGGCGACCTGGAGCGCCGCATTGGCCGGACTGATATCAGGATCAAGACCCGAGGCCGACGTCGTCAGCATGTCCGCTGGAAGCATCGCGCCCGCGAGCTCCGGCTGTGCCTCTTCCAGCGTCTTGCGATCCGCGGACAGACGTTCGGCCAGGTTCCTGGAGGTCGGACCCAGGTTCGAGTCGCCAGAGCTTGCCGCATTGTAAGGGGCCGGCACGGTTTTGGTCGCATCGTTCGGATCGGTGTCGGTGGTCGCCGAGGGGCGGCTGTGAAACCATTCCGGGCCGTTCCAGTACTGCCCGATCAGCCGCGAGCCGATGACCGTACCGTCCGGGTTCCTTGCCAGGCTGCCGTTGGCCTGGAACGGCATCAGCCATTGCCCGAGTCCGGTCAGCGCCAGCGGATAGGCAAGGCCGCACAGCACCCAGGTGACGAGGGAAGCACGCACCGCACTTATCATAATGTCACGCATGTCGCAGTCCTCTAGACCAGTGCAGATAACAGGAGGTCGATCACCTTGATGCCGATGAATGGCGCGATCAGCCCGCCCGCGCCATAGACGACGAGGTTCCGGTAGAATGTGTCCTCCGCGCTGGTCGGCCTAAAGCGGACGCCGCCCAGCGCCAGCGGAATCAACGCAGGGATAATCAGGGCGTTGAAGATCAGCGCCGACAGCACCGCACTGTGCGGCGTCGAAAGGCCCATGACGTTCAACGCCGAAAGCCCCGGCAGCGCGATGATGAACATGGCCGGTATGATCGCGAAGTACTTGGCCACGTCGTTGGCAATGGAAAAGGTCGTCAGGGCTCCGCGCGTGATCAGCATCTGCTTGCCGATGGCGACGAGGTCAATGAGCTTGGTGGGGTCGGAATCGAGGTCGATCAGGTTCGCGGCTTCCTTGGCCGCATTGGTGCCCGAATGCATGGCCACGCCGACATCTGCCTGCGCGAGCGCAGGGGCATCGTTGGTGCCGTCGCCGGTCATCGCCACCAACCGGCCTGCGGCCTGCTCGCGTCGGATCAGACGGAGCTTTTCCTCCGGCTTCGCTTCCGCAATGAATTCGTCGACTCCGGCTTGCGCGGCGATCGCCTGGGCGGTGACCGGATTGTCGCCCGTCACCATGACGGTGCGGATTCCCATCTCGCGCAACTGCCCGATGCGCTCGCGGATGCCGGGCTTTAGAACGTCCGACAACGCGATCACACCCAAGATCGTGCCGTTGACGGCAACGGCCAGAGGCGTTGCTCCCTTCATGGCCACCCGGTCGGCCGCGCCCTTGAGATCGGCCGGCTCCAAGCCGCCGAACGCCACGGCCACGTGCAGGGCGACAGCATTGACGGCTCCCTTTCGGATCACTCGCCCGTCTGATAGGTTGACGCCGCTCATGCGCGTCTCCGCGGAGAAATCCAGGCGCACGCAGCGATCGAGCAGGTCCTCGCGCCTGGCCCCGAGCTTTTCGGCGAAGGCGATCACGGAGCGTCCTTCGGGCGTCGTATCGAAGGCGGAGGCAAGACAGGCCGCCTGAACAAGCTCGTTCGCGCTCGTTCCTGGCAGCGGAACCAGCTCGGTCGCCTGCCGGTTGCCCATGGTGATAGTGCCGGTCTTGTCGAGCAGCAATGTGTGCACGTCGCCCGCGGCCTCCACGGCCTTGCCGGACATGGCGAGAACATTGAACCGGAAGGTGCGATCGATGCCGGCGATGCCGATGGCGGACAGCAGCGCGCCGATGGTGGTCGGAATCAGCGCGACCAGGAGCGCGATCAGATCCGCGATGTTGATTGGCGCCTGCAAGTAGACCGCGACCGGCGCCATGGTGGCCACGACGATAACAAAGATCAGCGTCAATACGGCGAGCAGGACGGTCAGGGCCATCTCGTTTGGCGTTTTTTGCCGCTTGGCGCCTTCCACGAGATGGATCATGCGGTCGAGAAAGCTTTCGCCCGGGTTAGCGGTGGCACGGATCAGCAGAGAATCGGAAATCAGCACGGTTCCAGCTGTCACCGAGGAGAACATGTCCGTATCCGGCTCCTTCATCACGGGAGCGGACTCGCCGGTGATGGCCGACTCGTCCACATAGGCCACGCCCTCGATCACCTCGCCGTCGGTCGGAATGAGCTCGCCCTTGTCGACGCGAACGACATCTTCCTTGCGCAACTCCGTCGCCGGCACCTGCTCGACTTCGCCGGAAGCCAGGACTCGTCTGGCCATTAGCTCCGTTTTGGTCCGCCGCAGCGAGGCGGCCTTGGCCTTGCCCCGCCCTTCCGCCAGCGCTTCGGCGAAATTCGCGAACCACACGGTCAATAGGAGAATGATGGTCACGACGCCGTTATAGGCCGCAGAAGCGCCGGATGGCCCGAACAGGCCGGGATACACTGTGAGAGCAGCGGTCACGACCGCACCGACCCAGACCACGAACATCACGGGGTTGCGGATTTGCACCCGCAGATCGAACTTCCACAAGGACGCGACGAGCGCGCTCCACAGCAGATCGGCGGCGTAAGGTTCCTCGATCCGGGCCTTGACGGCCGCGATGCGGTCTTCCGCGCCGTGAAACTTTCTGCGCAGGGTCATTTCTTTTTCTGGTGCCATATCGAGCTTCCCTGCAGCCGCGTGCGGCGCGCCTTTGCGTCAGAAGATGAGACCGCTCTTCATGGCGAAGAACTCGGCGACCGGTCCAAGCACGAGAGCGGGAAAGAACGTCAGCGCTCCGACCACCAGGATCGTCGCCAGCCAAAACATCCCGAACTTCAACGTGTCCGTGCGCAACGTCCCGACCGTGAGCGGCAGCGTGGGCTTGGCCGCTACCGATCCGGCCACCGCCATCATGAAGATGATTGGCGGGTAGCGGCCAAGCAGGATGACGATGGCGGTCGCCAAATTGTACCAGGGCGTATTGGCATTCAGTCCGGCGAAGGCGGAGCCGTTGTTGGCTGCCGAAGTGGCGAAGGCGTAGAGCACTTCGGAATAGCCGTGCATGGCCGCATTGCCCATCGAGGCAACGCCGTAGGGCGCGACCACTGACCAGGCGGTAGGCGCCAGGATGACCAAGGGATGGATCAGCAGCGTGAGCGAGACCAGGACGATCTCGGGCTTTTCGATTTTCTTGCCGAGGAATTCGGGCGTCCGCCCGACCATCAGGCCCGCGACGAAGACGCCGATGATGCCGAACACCAGCGCAGCGAGGAATCCCACGCCCTTTCCGCCGAACACGCATTGCAGCATCATGCCGATGAAGGTACCCATGCCGCCGAGCGGCGTGAGACTGTCATGCATGGAATTGACGCTGCCCGTCGTGAAGGTGGTGGTGACGCCGGCGAACAATCCGCTCTGGACGACGCCGAAACGCACTTCCTTGCCCTCCATGTTGCCGCCGGACTGGCCGGAGCCGGCCGCCAACTCGATGCTCGCTTTCGCCAGCAACGGCGTGCCGGCCTGTTCCGGCACGATGACGACCGGCAGGACCAGGATCAGCAGCGCGCCCATGACGCCGTAGAGAACCCAACCTTGTCGGCGGTTGCCGATCATCTCGCCAAAGCAGAGCACGATCGAGCTCGGCAGCACGATCATCAGCAGCATCTGCACCAGATTGGTGATCGCAGTCGGATTCTCGAAAGGATGGGAGGCGTTGGCGTTGAAGAAGCCACCGCCATTGGTACCCATGTGCTTGATGGTCTCGAGCGAGGCCACTGGCCCCAGCGCGATCGCCTGGTGTACTCCCTGTATCGTATGCGCGATGACACCGGGGGCGAGGGTTTGCGGCTCGCCCTGCTGAATCATCAGCAACGCGAGCACGAACGAAGCGGGCATCAGCACCCGCGTGGTGAAGCGGATCAGATCCCGGTAGAAATTGCCCAGATTGGCGCTGCGGTCTTTTGCCGAAAAGGCGCGGATGAATGCCATGGCGACGACGAACCCGGTCGTCGCCGAGGTGAACATCGGAAAGGTGATCGCCGCCATCTGGCTGAAGTTCGATAGTGTCGTCTCGCCGCCAAAGGCCTGCCAATCCGTATTGGTGATGAAGCTGACCGCCGTGTTGAACGCGAGCATCGGCTCCATGCCAGCGAAGCGCTGGGGATTGAGCGGTAGATAATCCTGAAACACCAGGATCAGGAAAATGATCAAGGCCATGACGAAATTCGTCGCCAGCATGTGCAGCGTATAGGCCTTCCAGTCCATCGGCTGGCCACAGATCCGCCGCCCGATCAGCAGGTAGATGAAATTGTCGATTGGATCGAACAGGCGATCCAGCGGGGTCTTCCGGTCGGTC
>OCZT010004571.1_pt1 | contig 13920 bp, 20 predicted proteins | sample 1539031 | NCBI WGS metagenome assembly OCZT01 (sample SAMEA3539308, study PRJEB22396) | soil metagenome | biome: tundra; feature: field; material: soil | place: USA | collected 2010-05 | depth 0.15 m
CCTCGTCGACCAGCGAGAGACCGCCCGCGCCGACGCCGCGAGCGCGCCAGCGAACCCCGTGCCCAGCGGCGACAGCCCGCTCAGCTCAGAAACCAGTCGCCGCAGCGGGCTGCACCTGTTCGGGCGCCGGCCCGCTCCCCCGAAGGCCGCCGCCACGCGCTCAGATCCGGCAGCCGGTGAGGCCGCCGCCACGCGCTCAGACTCGGCAGCAGGCGAGGCTGCCCCCGATATCCCCGCCGACGCGACCGCTCCCGCGGAATGACCACGAGAGGCAGCCCCGTGAATCTCGCCAGGAAGATCGCACACAAGGCCGAGGTAGTCAAAGGCCGCGCCAAGAAGTCCGTCGGCCGGCTGACCGGCAACCGGCGCCTGCGGGCCCAAGGCCGCCGGGAGGAGTTCAAGGGCAACGCCAAGCAGGCCGGAGCGAAGGTCAAGGACGCCTTCAGGCACTGACCAAACCGGCCCGCATCGCCGGGCCGTCCCTGGGACGGCCCGGCGACATGAGGGAGGAGGAACCCGTGTTTATCGGCTTCGGAACGATCGTTGTGATTGTGATCATCGTGCTTGCCGTCATGTTCCTGCGGAGGCACTGACGGAAAGAAAGCACCACCAGGGCGTGGGATCCCTTTCCATCCCTCTTCAGGTGTTCCCGTCTCCGCACTGGGCCGTTATTGACCTGCAAAATGCCCTATGCGCGAGAGTCAGGGAAGTGTAAAGTAAATAGCGGAGCTCCGGACCCGGGCGGCTGCAACCGAGGAATACCGAGGTTGCGCACCAGGGTCCGGATATTTTTTTCCTCGTACACGGACAAGTGCCGGACAGACGCCTCGGCCAAAGGACGGTGAGACCTCCGGGAGAATACTTCTCCCTCGCGATCTCCCAGCATGACTGACTACCGCGTACCTTACCTAGTCACTGACTAAGGAGTCGGTTATGGGCATCATTGCATGGATCGTTCTCGGCCTGGTCGCAGGCTTGCTCGCCAATATGCTGATCCCCGGCAGAAGATCACAAGGGCTCATTCTCACCTGCGTGATCGGCATCGCCGGAGCGCTGCTCGGCGGCTGGGCAGCCACCAGGCTGTTCCACCTCCACCACGCCCTGCACGGGTTCTTCAACCTATCCACCTGGCTGACCGCCATCGCCGGAGCGGCCGTCCTGCTGCTCGCCTACCACCTGGTCACCGGTCAGTCCGGGCGGTCCAGGCGGTCCGGCCTGTTCGCGCGCCGCTGAGCGAGACGCCGCGGCGTGCTCGGGCTGCCAGGCTGGTGCCGCCGGCCGCCAGCAGCCCAAGGCGTGAGCGTCCCGCCGAGGTCTACGAACTTGCGAATAACGACTGCCCCCGGCCACTCGTGTGGCCGGGGGCCGCCCTGGCTAGTGCGTCACTTACTCGGCTGCGGTGCCTTGCACGATATCTTCGGATTCACGCCAACGTAGTTGAGCGGACCCGCGGCGATCGTCAAAGCGATCGTGCCCACTTTGGCGCAGTTGGTGCTGGACCCGTTGTAGTAGTGGCGCTGGCCTGCCGCAACGGCGCCAACGATCAGCCAGATGACTAGCAGTGCCGATCCGATACGCATTGCTACCTCCGACGGCTAGTTCATCGTGTTGAATTGGATCGGTACTCGTGATCCTCACTAGTCAAGCAGGTATCGCCTGCACTGTCATCGTGCTGGATGGTTTCCCAGAAAGCTGGATAGGTTCCCGCAGTTGGCCTGCGGCAGCCAGCGGTCGAGAGTTTGCGGACAATGACCAGCGGACTCCAGGTGGGTGACTCTGCTAGCCGGGCAAGTCATCGGCCAGCGGCGGGGCGTCGTAGGCGCCCGGATCTGCGCCGGCCGGCGGCTCCTCGTGGGCCACGGCCCGGGCAGGGCTGACCCAGCGGGTCCGCAGCAAGCCCGGGCGCAGTCTGGCGCGCGCCGATCCGGGCATTAGCATGCCGAGCACGCCCGCGAGAATCAGGATGATGCCCACGATGTGCACGTTCAGCCCGTGCGGTGAACCTGTCGTGATGGCGAACCGCAATATCGCTCCGGCCGCGATAAGGAAGATGCCCACGCCGGTCCTCATCGCCCGGCTTCGCCCGGCTTGCGGGCGGGCGGGCCGGCCCGGCTCGTTGAACTCGTTCATTTGCGTGCCATCCGGCAGGGTCCGCCGCCACCGGCGGCTAACGTCGCGCCGGCCTGGCCGGGCATGATCAATACGGTAGTGCTCATAACCGACTCCTGAGTCAGTGACGTAGCTGGCGTGCGCGGTAGTCGGTCATGCCTGACAGATCGCGGTGGGAGAGGCATCTCCCGCGGGTTCTCACCGTCCTTTGCCCTGGCGCCTTGCCGGCACCGGTCCGTGCACGGGAAAGGAAGAACCCCGGCCCTGCTGCGCAGCCGCGACTTTCTCGCGCCTGCCGCCGCCGGGGTCCGGAGCAACACCTTCACTGTACGCCGTGGCGGGCCCGCGGGCATAGGGCAAGGCGCCCGGTATGCGCCGCTACTTGCGCTGCGGCTGGGCGATCAGCAGGTGATCACCGGCGGCCACGACCAGCTCCTCGCCGATGCCCAGCAGGAACTTGCCGCCGTGCACGAGGCCGAGCACTAGCTCGGACCGCTCGTCGCGGACCGCGCTGAGCAGCTTGCCAACCGTGCCAGCGTCGGCCTCGATCTCGGCCAGGCTGTGCTGGTCCGACTCCACCAGCTGGGAGAGCATGTCGCCCGCATGCGGCGCCTCCAGGCTCTTCGCCAGCGTGTGCGCGATCAGCCCGTCGGCCGAGATCGTCTGCTGGACACCGAGCTCATGCAGCGCCTCGCGCACGGACGGCGAGCGAACCAGGGCCACGACAGGCAGGTCCGGTGCCAGCTTGCGCAGCAGCACGGCGATGACCAGCACGTCGCCGTCCGATGCTCCAGTGATGAGAGCCTGCTGCGCGCCCTCTGGCCGGGCCGAGCGGATGACAGGCAGCTGGGTCGGGTCGCCCCGGATGACATGCACCTCCGCGCGCACGCTGGACGGGTCGACGTCGGCGACGAGCACGACCGGATCGCCGGCCCGGACCAGCTCGTCAAGGATCGCGGGCACCGCCTGGTTCATCCCGATGACAATCCGGTAGGCGCCGTCGGGGAAGCGGTGTCCCATGGCCAGGATCCTCCGTACTCCGGCCGCCGCGGCCGCGCCGGTCACCAGCGCGAACACCGAGGCGAGCAGGGGGATGGTCGTCAGCATGACCGCGGAGGCAATGACCCGGCCTACCGCGTTGTGCGGCAGCACGTCACCGTAGCCCACGGTCGTGGCGGTCGTGATCGCCCAGTACAGGCCCGTCGTCAGCGGATAGTGCTGCGTGGCGGCGAACAGCGCGGCCCCGGCCAGCACGCAGGCGACGGCGGCAGCGAGCAGGATTGCCACGTGCCGCCGGTGGCGTACGCCGAAGGCGCGGACGAGAAGCACGATCACGCTGACATCGTCCCGCAGACGGAGGCCTGGCGGGACCGGATCTGCCAGCAGGGAACTGCCGGTCAGGATGCCAGGGCCTGGATGAGGCTGTAGGTTCCGAAACCGGCAAGCGCCAGGGTGCCGGCGATGCGGACCCAGCGCTCGGGGATGGGTCCCAGGATCTTCGGGCCGACGAATACCGCGAGCCCGGACACGGCCCACAACGCGACCAGCGCGGCCGCGCCCACGATCAGCGGATCGTGATACCGGGCGGCGAAGTTGGCAGTGGTGATCTGGGTGACATCGCCCCATTCACCGACGAATACCACGGCGAAACTGGTGGCAAAGATCCGGATGAGGCGGGGCGGCACGGCGCCGAGCCGGGCAGCGTCCGGGCCGGGCTCGTTATCGTCCTTGGGCCTGAATCTCAGCATCCACACCGCTCCGCCGAGGAACAGGGCCGCGCTGGTAAATCCCACCACCCGGTGCGGCGCGGCGGTGAGCAGGCTGCCGGCCGTCACGGCCAGCACCACGTGCACGGCGAACGCGGCCGCGACGCCCAGCCAGACAGGCCATGGCTGGTACCGGATACCGAGCAGCAGCGACGCGAAAAGCGACTTATCCGGCAGCTCGACCACGAACGTGACGGCGAACACTGTCGCGAGCAGCGTAAGAGCAGGCACCGGGCGGAGGCCTTTCCCGGTCCGTATCACCAGCGGGAGGCAACAGGAGACCCGCCAGATGAGCCGGACTCATCGGCGAAGGTCTCGTCCACCCTGTCCCGAGGGCCTGACGACCGGGTGCGATCAGCGCACCAGCATGTCGATCAGTCAGCGAAGGACTACTCCCCTTCGCCCGAGAGTCTAGGAGATGATCGCGTCCCGGGCGGCTGAGAATGGCGGGCCCCGCACAGCGGAGCGAGACCAGGTTCAGCATGCGAGCATGGCCAGCGTGCCGGGCGGCTACGGGCACCGGGACCACGTGCAGGTGCATGACGTCGGTGCGCGCGCCGCGGAGATGGCGGGCATCGCCCGGGTGCTGGAGGCGACGATTCCGCGCGAGCCGGTCGTCGGCCTGTTCAGCGTGCTGCGTTTCCTGCGGCTGGCAGTCCGTTACGACCCGTCGGCTGTCCGGGCGGTCGGCAGCCCCCGGTCCGCGATTACGCACCGCGTGGGCGTACGCCGGTTCGCAGCACAGAAGCGTGCTGCCCTGGCGGCTCACCAGTCGCAGGTAAACGGGACCGGGCGGTCCGCACGGGTGTACAGGGTGCTGCTCCGGCTGCCGGTGCCGGTCTTCGGGCTGCTGCTCGGCCGGGAGTGGTTCGTCGAGCCGGGGGCGGCACCGGCGGCCAGGGCCAGCTGGATCCTCTAGGCGATTGATCGACGCTCCCGGCGGGCAAGTCCTCATGCCGCGCCCGGGCACCACGGGGCGAGAACATCCCGCCGCCGGCCACCAGGGATCGCCCCGGGCTTGGTCAATGCGTCAGCAGGTGCACGACTAAGGCGAGAGCGGCGAGGCCGAGGGTGAGCTTGAGTGCCAGGATGGCGCCGCTGACAGCAATGGTGATCACCCAGCCTCGCCGGGTTCTGGGCCGCCGGACGTGCTTCAGACTGGGCCAGCGCATGGTGATCCGCCGCCCCGGCCGCTCAGTCACTGGCCGGCCGGCGCATTCCAGTCGAGGAGCTGGATGATGACGCCATTGGGGTCGGTGACCTGGAACGCGCGCTCGCCCCAGGGCTCCTCGCGCAGCGGCATGGTGATGCTCACGCCCTCCCCGCGCAGGCGGGCCAGTTCACCCTCGAGGTCCTCGACGACGAACGCCAGGATCAAGCCGGCGGCGTGGGTATCGCGCTGGTCCTCGGGCAGCAAGGGCAGGCCGCGGCGCAGGAAGAGGACGTTCATCCCGGCGTCCTCGCGCGCCAGGGAGGCGAAGCCGTCTGCGGCCATCTCTTGCCGGAAGCCGAAGTGGCTGGTCAGGAATGCCGCGGAGGCGGGCACGTCGGCGACGTTGAGGGACACGGCGGAAGCGGTGATCTGCACGCGAGGGCTCCTCGGGCTGGCCGGGCGGGGTGATCATCAATAATGTATACCGTACAATGTACTGCGTACAACGTAAACCAGCGGGAGAATGTTCCCATGCCCACCGAACGCAGCAGCGCCGGCGACCCCGCACGCACCCTGCAACTGCTCTGGCGCGAGCCTGGCGCCGCGGACTCCCGGCGCGGACCGCGCCAGGGCCTGAGCGTCGAGCGGGTCGCCGCGGCCGCGATCGCCCTGGCGGACACCGACGGCCTGGGCTCAGTCACGATGCGCGCGGTCGCCCAGGTCCTGGGCGTGGTGCCGATGTCGCTATACACCTACGTGCCGGGCAAGGCCGAACTACTCGACCTGATGCTCGACACGGTCTACCACCAGATGCCCCGCGGCGACCTGTCCGGCAAATCGTGGCGCGAGCGCCTGGCCGCCGTCGCCCAGGAGAACCGGGACCTGTTCACCCTGCATCCCTGGATCGCCGAGGTCTCCACCAGCCGCCCCCCGCTCGGCCCCGGACTCATGGCCAAATACGAGCACGAACTTCAGGCATTCGAGGACCTCGGACTCGACGACGTCGAGATGGACGCCGCCCTGACCTTCCTGCTCGGGTTCGTTCAGGCTGCCGCGCGCTCGGCCGCCGAGGCCGCCGCCGCCCGCCAGGACAGCGCGATGAGCGAGGAGCAGTGGTGGGCCGCCAATGCCCCCCTGCTCACCCGGGTCTTCGATGAGACGAAGTACCCCACGGCCTCCCGCGTCGGCGCCGCCGCGGGCGCCGCTCACGGCGCGGCCTATGACCCCGACCATGCCTACACCTTTGGCCTGCAGCGCGTCGTCGACGGCCTCGGCGCCCTAATCGACACCAGCGGCGCCTGACCTCGCCTCCGGGCTGCCGGGCGCCTCGGCGAGCCGGGCGTGCAGCCGCTCGGTGATCTCCTGCGGGGTGTAGGCGCGACGCTGCCGCTCGGCCCGGGCAAGCACCACTCCGGTGGCTGCGACACCCGCGAAGCCAGCCAGTCCCACTACTTTCCACCAGCGCACCTGCCTATGCTACGACGATGCCCGCGGTGAGCATCACCCTCGATGAGGCCCTTGACCTGACACGGACGGGAGACGTGTGGCTCTTTCGCGGTCACACGCCCGCCGACCGGGCCATCCAGCTGGCCACCAACAGCCCGGTTAACCATGTCGGCATGTCCGTGGTCATCGGCGACCTGCCGCCGCTGATGTGGCACGCGGAGCTCGGCAAGTCGCTGCCTGACCTGTGGTCCGGTGACCGCCATCGCGGGGTCCAGCTCCATGACCTGCGCGAGGCCGTGCTCGTGTGGGCCACCAGATACGGGCAGCGGGCGTGGGTGCGCCAGCTGGATCACGCTGTCACGCCCGAGATGGAAGATGCCGTGCTGCGCGCCATCGCGCGGATGGACGGCACCCCGTTTCCCTCGACGACCCGGCTTGCATCACGGTGGCTGACCGGCCGGGTGCCATCCGTCAGCCGCGGCACGCGGGACGCCGGCCTGGAGACCGCCTACTGCGCGGAAGTGCTCGCGGTCACTTACCAGGCCATGGGCCTGCTTCCGGGCAGGCGGCGGCCGAACTGGTATGACGCCGGCCGTTTCTGGAGCGGTGACGACCTGCGCCTGTCCGCCGGGTACGCGCTGGGCGGCGAACTGGCCGTGCGCACCACTCCCAGCGCACCCAGCCCGCCGTAGCCGTCGCCGGTCACCGGCGAACTCGGCGATCAGGGCAAGTCCGCCTGGCGGCGCCGGTAGGCGCGCATCTTTGCCCTGGCGCCGCAGAGCTGCATGGAGCACCACTGCGACCGGCCAGCAGGCGACCGGTCGTAGAAGGCCCACCCGCACCGGTGCCCTGGGCAGGACTTGAGCCTGGCCCAGGTGCCGCCGCCGGCGGACTCGGCGATGGCGACCGCGATGGCGCCCACGGCCCGGGCGAACGGGTGCTGATCCGCGCTGGCCAGGCGCACGGCGCCGTCGCCGTCGGCGGTGACCATGAGCCGGGCCGGCAGCAGCGCCACGGTCAGCCGGCTGGCCGCGGCGGCATCGCTGGTCCCGTGCGTATGGGTTTCGAGCACTGCCCGGACTGACTCGCGTAGCTCCGATAGCGAGCGCTGCTCGGCGCCGGTAACCGCGGAGCCGGGCGGCAGCAGGCCCGCCGTGATCAGCCACCGGGCAGCGTCCGCCGGGGTCCCGATCAGGTCGGCCAGGGTGTGCCCGCTCAGGGTGTTGACCAGGGCCTGGACAAGCCGCAGCGAACCGGGGGCAGGCGAGCGGTCAGAGGGATCCCGCCCAGCCGTCACCAGCGTCCCGGAGTTACCTTCTATCACGAGGTAAGGGTAACTCCGGTCGCGCCTGTTTTCAGCCGTACGACATGTCCATGTCTCGTGATAATACTGTTGTACAAGCAATCATCGTGACGTGACAGTCAGCGAGCAGGCTAGCAAGCGTTACTTGTGATAGGTCCAAGAAGGTAACCGATCGCCCGGGAGGATCTTATGCTGCGGAGATACCGGCTCCTTGCCATCGTGGCGGCGGTGCTGGCACTGCTGGCCGCCGGCTGCAGCAACTCCGCGAAGCCGGCCGCCTCCGCCGCGCCCCATCGGCTGGCAGACTGCGCCGGCAAGCCGCAGTTGCGGCCCTCGGAAGTGGCCGTGCGATGCGCCGACAACTCGCTGACCGCCGACCACCTGACGTGGTCGGGCTGGGGGACGCCGGTCGCCACCGCGACTGGCGTGGCCGTGATCAATACTTGCGAGTTCCAGGATTGCCACACCGGCGCGTACGCCACGTATCACGTGGTGCTCGTCGTCTCGGGAGCGCTGAACTGCCCGAAAGGCGGCCGTGCGTACGCCCGGATCCAGTACATGTTCGTGGGTCACTTCAACGCCTGGCCGGCCGGCGTTACTGATCAGGTCATCGCGCGCCCGTGCGGCCGCATACCTGCCGCGCCTGACCACCAGCCCCGGATACCGAAGTCGAGCAACGCCTGACGAAGAGCCGGGCCCGTCGCGCAGATCAAGAGCGCGGGAGTGCCGCGTTAGCTGATGCCGGGCCCGATGGCCGCCTCGAAGCCGCTGAGCACTTCCTTGTCGCCCGAGCACTCGATCTGGCCGAGCGGCGGCCGGTGCCACAGCCAGCAGTCGAGATCGGCGGCGCTGCCGCTGATCAAGGCCACAGTCTCGCCGCCCGGGTCGCTGCCGGCGGCGTGGATGTCGGGCTCGTCATAGGAGGTCCCGTCTGGGTCGGTGCCGGTGAACCGTCCCAGCGTCACGAGCCATGAGTCGCCGGTATCGGTGGCCTCGATCCGGAGCGTCTTAGCGTCGTCGGGGGTGAACCTGCCCCACTCGGGCACTCCGCCGTACATCACCCGCAGCGCCTCATCGACTCCGTCGGCGCCCAGCAGCGGGTCCACCGCGGTACGGCTGCCCGCGGCTAGCTCGGCGTCGATCCGGTGGATCAGCGCCTCGTGCGCCTGGCGGCGGCGGACGAAGCCAACGGTCTGATCGTCTGACCACGTCCAGGTCGCAGCCTCCGGTGCCGCCGCCGTGAGGATCTGCCCGAGGTCCCGGCTCGCGCGCTGGTAGAACGCCTGCAAGCGCGCCCGGTCGGCCGGGCGCTCGGGCATGAGGCTGCCCGCCTGCGGACCAGTCATGTGGTCGCGGACGACCACTCCCCACGACCATTGCACCCCGCCGAGGTGCCAGAGCAGGTCATCAGCGGTCCAGTCCGGGCATGACGGCACCGGCGCGGCCGGCGCGGCCTCGCCGATCGCCTCGCCGAAGCGGGCGGACTCCCGAGCCAGGTGAGCGATGTAGTCCAGGTCCGTGCGCATGCCGCGAGGCTACTGCACCGGGGTGAGGAGAGGCTCGCCACCGGCCGGCGAACTCGTAGCCGGAACGCCTGGGAAAGTGTCCGTTCTCCGCAGGAGATGAACGAGGAAGCAGGCATCAAAGACGGCACCGGCACGGACGAGGGAACGGGCATGGACGCCCGCGGCGCAGCGGTAATCCTGCAGGAGGCGGGCGAGTGTGCCCGGCGCGAATTGTGCGTCCGGCGGCCGGTGCTCTTCGCCAGCGGCGGACTGGCACTGCTGCTCGGCTATGGTGCGATATGGCTGTCGGTCCGCGGGCAGCGGCCCTACCACGGGCCGACACCAGCGGCGGCCCTGGTACTGGTCCTGCTCCTCGGGGCAGCCGGGGTCATCACCGCCTCGGTCATCGAACAGGCGGCCGAGGGCGTCAGCGGCCTGTCTGCGCTGCGGCGGCGCATCTACCTGCTGTCACTGGCGACCGGGTACGCGGGGGTGATCACGATGGAGGCCGCGCTTGACCACGCCGGCGCCAGCCGACCGGTGGTGTTCGGCGTGTTCGCGGCTGCCGCGCCCATCCTGGTGACCGGGGCGATCTACATCGCCAACTCCGCAGCCTCACTGGACTGGCCCATGTGCGGCCTGGGCGCCTGGCTGGTCGTCGTGGCTGTCTCGAGCGCGTTCGCCGGCCCGGTAGCGGCCTGGGCCGTCGCCTCGCTGGCCGGCGGCAGCGGATACCTGGCAGTGGCGGCCATCCAGCGCTGGCTGCCCCATTCATGAGCCAGAACGAGCTCGACCCCGTGATCCACGTCCCCGCACGGCTGCGCATCGTGGTGACCCTGGCGGCGCTGGGCGACGGCGACAACCTGTCCTTCACCAGGCTGCAGGGCCTGATCGGGCTGACACCCGGCAACCTGATCACCCACCTGCGCAAGCTGGAGGACGCCGGGTACGTGACGACGCAGAAGAACGGCAGCGGCGTCACCGCACGGACCTCAGTCGCGCTCACCCACGGCGGCCGCGCCGCGCTGGACAGCTACACCACAGTGCTGCGAGGGCTGCTCGACTCGGCAAGCCCGCGTTAGCCAAGATCACGACTGCCATGAGTACGGAAGGGACTGGCATGCAGGTTCGGTTCGCGGGCAGTGGCGACGCATTCGGCAGCGGCGGACGCTTCCAGACATGCATCTGGCTCGCCGGCGGCGGGCAGGTCCTGCTGGTCGACTGCGGCGCCACCAGCCTGGTGGCGCTGAAGGCCCAGGGACTGGACCCGAATGCGGTCGGCGCGGTGGCGGTGACCCACCTGCACGGGGACCACTTTGGCGGGCTGCCTTTCCTCATCCTCGATGGCCAGTTCACGCGCCGGTCAGCGCCGCTGCTGGTGGCCGGGCCGCCGGGTATCCGGGCCCGGCTGACCGACGCGATGGAGAACCTGTTCCCCGGCTCCAGCAGAGTACGCCGACGCTTCCCGGTGGAGGTGACCGAACTAGCAACCGACGGGACGCCGACCGCGCTCGGCGCGGCGACCGTGCGCGGCTGGGAGGTCGAGCATGCCTGCGGCGCCCCTCCGCTGGCGCTGCGAGTCGGGCTCGGCGGCGTGACGTTTGCCTACTCTGGGGACACGCAATGGACCCCGGCCCTGGCCGAGGCAGCACGGGGGGCAGACCTGTTCGCCGCCGAGGCGTACACCTTCGACCGGCCCGTCCGCTACCACCTCGACTACCAGACACTGCGTGCGCACCTTCATGACATCGACGCGGCGCGGGTCGTGCTTACCCACATGTCAGCCGACATGCTCGGCAGGCTCGCCGACGCCGAACTGCCCACCGCCTACGACGGCATGGTCGTCGACCTGTGACACGGCACCGTCGACGGTCGAGGCCGGCCGTGACGGTGCCGCCGGGACCGCCCGGGCCAGCGTCAGCTGATAACGCGAACTGGTGACCCGTCGAGCCATGCCGCGATGTCAGCGACGATGTCGGCGTAGAAGACCTCGTATCCCTGCGCGGTCACATAACCAATATGCGGCGTGATCACGGTGTTGGGCAGCGACCGCAGCGGATGGTCGCCTGGCAGCGGCTCGACCGCGAACACGTCCAGCCCGGCGCCCGCGATGACGTTGCCGCGCAGTGCGGAGATGAGCGCGGCCTCATCGACTACCGGACCCCTCGAGGTGTTGACCAGGTAGCCATCCGGCCCGAGCAGCGCCAGCTCGGCGGCCCCGACCAGGCCCGCCGTGCGGGCGGAGAGCTGCAGGTGGATCGACACGATGTCGGCCTCGGCGAACAGTTCCGTCTTGGTGACGAGCCGCGCCCCGCACGAGCGGGCGCGGGCGTCAGTGAGGTTCTGGCTCCAGGCGATGACCTCCATGTCGAAGGCGCGGGCGTAGCGCGCCACGCGTTCGCCGATGCGGCCGAGGCCGAGCAGGCCGAGCGTGCTGCCGGCCAGCTCGCGGCCTACGGTGGCCTGCCAGCCGCCTGCCCGGACGTGGGCATCTTCCTGAGGTATGTGCCTGGTGACCGCCATGATCAGGCCCCAGGTCAGCTCGGGAGCGGCCGGCCCGGATCCGCCGGTGCCGCAGACCGTCACGCCGCGGCGCTGGGCCGCCACGAGGTCGAAGGATGCGTTGCGCATGCCGGTAGTGATCAGCAGCTTCAGGGCCGGCAGCTCGTCCAGCAGCGCCGCCGGGAACGGAGTCCGCTCGCGCATCGCGACGATCACGTCGTAGGGTGCCAGCCGGCGTGCAAGGTCACCGCTGCCGGAGATGTGGTCGGTGAACACGGTGATATCGACCCGGCCGGCGACGGCAGACCAGTCCGCGCTGCTGAGCGCGACCTCCTGGTAGTCATCGAGCACGGCAACCCGCGGGAGTGACATGCAAGGAACTCCTTCACCGCCGGAACGCCCGGCGCCGTCACTCTAGGCTGTCCGTCCCCGGCACGGGATCCTGGTCCACGGGTTAGCCGCCACCTTGGCTGTCTGTGCTGGACTTGTCCTATGCGTTAGTGGCAGCTAACGTATTGGAATGCCGGACCTGGTGGCCGCTGTAGCCGAGCCGAACCGGCGCCGGCTGCTGCAGTTGCTAGGGCATGGCGAGCAGACCGTGACCGCGCTGGCCGGTAACTTCACGGTCAGCCGCTCGGCGATCTCGCAGCACCTCGGCGTACTCGCCGAGGCCGGCCTGGTCGCCAGCAGGCGAGACGGCAGGTTCCAGTACTACCGGCTGGAGCCCGCGGGCATGGCGGCGCTGCGCGCAGAGCTCGATTCGTTCTGGACGCATGAACTCGACAAGCTCGCATCCGATGCGCTCACCATCCGACCTAAGCCCCGACCCGAAGGAGTTACCTGATGCCGTTCGAGAAGACCGTAGTCGTGCCGCTCAGCGCCGATGAGACCTTTGCCCTGATCACCGAGCCCGACCGGCTGCGCCGCTGGCAGGCCATCACCGCGCGGGTCGACCTGCGGGCGGGCGGCGGCTACCGCTGGACGATCATTCCGGGAAACTCCGCCAGCGGCACCTTCACCGAGGTCGAGGCGGGCAAGCGCGTCGTCTTCACCTGGGGCTGGGAGGGCCAGACCGAGCTGCCGCCCGGCGCGTCGACGGTGACCATCACCCTGGAGCCCGCGGCCGACGGCACGCTGGTCCGGCTGGTCCATGAGGGCCTGACCGACGAGCAGGCCGCCAGCCACGGCCAGGGCTGGAACCATTACCTGGACCGGCTTGCCGAGGCCGGCGCCAGCGGCGATGCCGGGGCCGACGAATGGGCCGCCGCGCCGCAGGAACTCGACGCGATCAAGTCCGCCGAGGCAACCCTGGCCATCTGCCAGCAGGTTCTGCGCGGCGTCCCCGAAGGCAGCTACCAGAACGCGACGGCCTGCACGGAATTCACCGTCGCCCAGGTCGCCGATCACCTGATCGGGTCGATCACGTTCATGGGCGGCGCGGCCGGCGCGCAGTTCCGGCCGGCCGATGCGACCACCCTGGAGTCCCGCGTCGCGACGGCGGCCCAGTCCGCGCTCGAAGCATGGAGCACCCGGGGCCTTGACGGCACCGTCAAAGTCGGCCCGAACGAGATGCCCGCCGCGGGGGCCCTGGGTATCCTGTCGATCGAGTTCCTGGTACACGCGTGGGACTTCGCGCAGGCCACCGGCCAGCAGGTCAGCGTGTCCGACGAAGTGGCCGGGTATGTCCTGCAGATCGCGCACGCGAACATCACGCCGGAGATCCGCGGCGGCGGCGGCTTCGCCGACGCGGTCACGGCCGGCCCGGATGCCCGCCTCCTGGACCGGCTGATCGCCTTTACCGGCCGCGCCGCATAAGCTCGGCCGGTCGGAAGCACACGCTTACTATCCGCAAGACGAAGGGGAACGTCATGCCAGCACGCACTTCCTACCTGCAGGGCACGCCGAACTGGGTGGACCTGCAGACCACCGACACCGGCGCCGCGAAGGCGTTCTACGGCGGCCTCCTCGGCTGGACCTTTGAGGACTCGCCGATGCCGGACGGCCAGGTCTACTCCATGGCGAAGGTCGGCGAGGCGCAGGTCGCCGCGATCGCCCCGCAGCCGCCGCAGGCGGCCTCCGCGGGCGTGCCGCCGATGTGGAACACCTACCTCGCCGTCGACTCCGCCGACGACGCGG
>OCZT010004572.1_pt1 | contig 13915 bp, 13 predicted proteins | sample 1539031 | NCBI WGS metagenome assembly OCZT01 (sample SAMEA3539308, study PRJEB22396) | soil metagenome | biome: tundra; feature: field; material: soil | place: USA | collected 2010-05 | depth 0.15 m
CGAGATATTGGCGTGACTGGAGTTCAGACGTGTGCTCTTCCGATCTCCGTGCTGGCCCGCGCCGCGGGCGACGACGGCGCGGCCGCAACCGAGCTGGCCGCGGCGGATGAGCTGCGGCAGATTGCCCGCGAGGGGGCGGCCTTCCCCCGGCGGCCCAAGTTCATCCTCGGCCCGGAGGGACGCGGCTGGCTGGCCCGGGCCGAGGCGGAGTACCGCCGGGCCAGCGGCGAGAACGACCCGCAGGCGTGGCAGGCGGTGCTGGAGGAGTTCGGGCCCGCGTATGTCTACGAGATCGCCAGGACCCGGTGGCGGCTGGCCGAGGCGCTCGCCGAGGCGGGCCGCCGGGATGAGGCGGCGGACCAGTGGCTCCAGGCTGCCCGCACGGCGGACAAGCTGAAGGCCAGGCCGCTGCGCAAGGCCCTCGACGACCTGGCCCGCCGGGCCAGGATCGGGACCGCGGAGCAGCGCGGCGACGGCGCGGTCCTGGCCTCGCTGACCGCCAGGGAACGTGAGGTGCTCCGGCTCATCACCGCGGGCCGCAGCAACAGGGAGATCGCCTCGGTGCTGTTCATCGCGCCCAAGACCGCCAGCGTGCACGTGTCCAACATCCTCGGCAAGCTCGGCGCCGCCAGCCGCACCGAGGCCGCCGCCATCGCCCACCGGGAGGGCCTGATCAGCGAGCCGACGGCCCGCTGAGGGTGCTAGCGGCCCGGGGCGAGCTCGGCCAGGATCTCCCCGGCCCGCTCGGCCGCGGCCTCCGGCGCCACCGAGGGGTTGCCGATCTCCGGATCCCAGTTCAGGTCGTAGAACAGCTCAGTGACCCCTTGCCCGGCGAGCCACTCGGCGTCCTGGAGGATTTGCGGGTAGCTGCCGGACAGCAGCCGGCGGCCGCCGGCTGGTCCCTTCTCCTCGGTGCCGGCCACCACGACGCCCCGGCAGATGATGCGCACGGCCTCGGGATCGCGGCCCGCCGCCGACGCTGCCTCCTTGATCACGCCGACCGCCTCGCTGATCTTGGTCAGGTCGGCGCGGCTGGAGGTGATCCAGCCGTCCGCCATCCGTCCGGCCCGCTCCATGGCCGGTGCGGACATGCCGCCGAGCAGCACCGGCGGTCCGGGTTTCTGCACCGGCTTGGGGTCCTGCCGCCCGGCCGGGACGGTGTAGAAGTCGCCGTCATGCGAGCTGACCTCATCGGCCCACAGTGTCCGCAGGACGGCAAGGTACTCCTCGGCCCGCGCGCCACGCCGGGGCATGGACGCCCCCGTCGCGGCGAATTCCTCGGGCATCCAGCCGATACCCAGGCCCAGGTCAAACCGGCCGCCGGACAGAACGTCGACGGTAGTCGCCTGCTTGGCCAGGTAGGCGGGGGAGACGAACGGCAGGTTGATGATCGCCACGCCGAGCCGGATCCGCGACGTCCGGGCGGCCACGTAGCCCAGCGCCACCATGGGGTCGAGCACGCTGTGGTACACCGGCTCCATGCCCGAGCCTTCGGGTACAAGCAGCCGCTGGAAGGTCCACAGCGACGCGTATCCGGCGTCCTCGGCTCGCTCGGCAAAGGCGGAAAGATAGCCCGGAGTGGCCCACGCGCCCGCGATCGGGGCGCCGAATCCGATCTTCATGCCCTTACCTTATTAAACGATTTTTGGCCGAACGGTCCGTGGTGCTTGCATCCGGCTTAGCTGATACTGACGTTCGAATGGGCCGCGCCATACAATCCAGCCATGCCCGAATCCTCCGACCTGCCCGTCACCGAACGCACCAGGCACCGCCGCGGGCGCGAGAAGGGCAGCACCGGCCGGCGGGACCTGGCGGACATCCTCGCGGCCGGGGTGATCTGTCACCTCGGGGTCGTGGTGGACGGCGACCCGATGGTCGTGCCCACCGTCTACGGCCTGGCGGGAGACACCCTCTACCTGCACGGCTCGGTGGCCAGCCGTAGCCTGGTTCGCGCCCCGCAGGCCACGATCTGCGTCACGGTGACCCACGTGGACGGCCTGGTGCTGGCCCGGTCGGTGTTCGAGCACGCCGTCAACTACCGCAGCGCGATGATCTACGGCACGCCCCGCCTGGTCATCGACCCGGAGGAGAAACTGGCCGGCCTGCGCTCGCTCACCGAGCACATCGTGCCCGGCCAGTGGGACTACGCCCGCCGCCCGAACTCCAGGGAGCTGGCCCAGACGTCTCTGCTCGCGCTGGCCCTGGATGAGGCCTCGGTGAAGATCCGCACCGGCCCGCCGGACGACGGCGACTCGCCCGACGCGGCGCTGCCGGTCTGGGCCGGCGTGCTGCCGCTCGCCGCCGCCTGGCAGCCGCCAGAACCCGACCCCGTGCTCCCCGCCGAGATCCCGCTGCCCCCGCACATCGCCGCCCTGGCCCACCGTCCCGCGGGGTGACCGGCGTGCCGACGGAGGGGCCCCTCTCGACGAACGGCCGGTTCATCGTCGATGCGCGCGGACGGCGGGTCCGGCTGGCCGGGGTGAACTGGTACGGCGCCCACGAGGACCTGGGCGTGGCGCCCGGGCTGGACCGCACCCACCGCAGCACGCTGGCCCAGACCATCGTCCGGCACGGCTTCAACAGCGTCCGGCTTCCGTTTAGCCTGTGGATGACCGGGCAGGCCAACCCGGTCCCCGATCAGTACCTGGCCGCTAACCCTGATCTTTCCGGCGCTACCCCGATGCAGGTCTACGATGCCTGCGTCGAGGCGCTCACCGGCGCAGGCCTCATCGTCATCCCCAACTGCCACCTGCTCGACGCCGGCTGGTGCTGCTCAGCCGAGGACGGCAATGGCCTGTGGTACAACGACCGCTGGCCGGCCGCGAAGTTCATCGGGGCCTGGCAGGACATGGCGGCGCGGTATACGTCGAACCCCCTGGTCGCCGGGATGGACATCATGAACGAGCCCAGGCGGGCGCGGGTGGGCTGGCGTGTTCGCACCCCGACCTGGGGGACCGGGGATAAGACCGATGTCGCCGCCATGTACACCACGGTCGGGAACCTCATCCACGAGATCAACCCGGATCTGCTGATCATCTGCGAGGGCCTCGACTACGCCGCCGACCTGACCGCCGTGGCCAGGCACCCGGTCCGGCTGGAGCGCCCGGGCCAGCTGGGGTGACCCTGAGCCTTACGGCCTGCTGGCTCCCGACTGGCGTGGTGTGGCGAACCCCAGGGTGATGGACCTGCTGAAGGCCATGATCCCGCCGCGCACCGGCCCCGGCGTCAGCTGAGCACCGCCGGGCTAGCCGACGCCGGGGATGACGTCGGCGGCCAGCCGCTCCATCTGCTCGCGCTGGTCGAACAGCGCCGTGCCCAGGATGAGCTCCGCGCCGGCCGCCGCCACCAGGTTCAGCTCGCGGACGCAGTCGGCCGCCGTGCCCGCGAACGCGGCCGCCTCGATGGCCGGCGCCCGGCGCCCGTACAGGCCCTCAAGCGCCGCGTTGATCCGGGTGCGAGCGCGTCCGGCGTCCTCGTCGATCGCGATGTACACGCGCTTGGCGATGGGGAAGTCCTCCGCCGGGCGGCCGGCCTCGGCGAGCGCGTCCCGCACGATCTGGACCTGCTCGGCGAACGCGGCGGTGGGCGCGGACCCCGCGCCGAAGAAGCCGTCACCCAGCCGCACGGCCCGTCGCAGCGCAGGCTCGCTTGACCCGCCGAACCACAGCGGCGGATAGGGCTTCTGGAACGGCTTAGGCTCCATCGGCGCGTCCTTGAGCTGCCAGAACTCACCGTCGAAGGTGACCAGGGGTTCGGTCCACAGCGCCTTCATCAGCGCGATTCCCTCGGTGAACCGCGCCACATAACGGGCCGGGTCCACGCCGAAGGCGGCGAACGGGCGGTTCCTGCCGCCGGTGCCGACACCGACCTCGATCCGGCCCCGGCTGAGCTGGTCCAGCGTGCTCACGCTCTTGGCCAGGTGCACCGGACTGTGCAAGGTCGACACGAACACCACGCAGCCCAGCCGCATCCGCTGGGTGCAGGCGGCCGCGTAGGTCATCGTCTCGATCGGCGCGAGCTGGGGTGCGGCGCCGAGCATTCCTTCCTGGGTCCATGCGCTGTCGAAGCCGAGCTCCTCGGCTCGCGCGAAGTAAGCTCCGAACGCCACGGGATCGAACTCGCCGTCGGCGTAGAACTGCGGGATCGCGATCGCGAACTTCATACCCGGCAGCGTAGCCCCGGCGGCTGGTGACAAAATTGCCGGGTGAACGATCCGACGGGCGGCCTCGCCGAGCGGCTCCGCGCGATCTGCCTGGCGTTCCCTGAGGTCACCGAGCGTGCCAGCCATGGCGCGCCGACCTGGTCACCCGTGCGGTCACTTTCGCCAGGGCCGGAAACCTTCCCCGGCGGATCATGCGGCGGGAGCACGGTCACCCGCAGACGGCCGTCGTTATCTCGGCGGCGCAGCCCCAGGATAGGGAAACGCCGGCGCCCCCGTGGCCGTAGTTGTGCCACAGCACGCCGCCGTCCAGCGGCTCGGATTCCAGCCGCACCTCGGGGCGGCACGGGCGCAGGCCGACGCGGTGCCCGAGGATCTGCGCCCCGCGCAGGCGAGGGTCGATCTCGGCGCACCCGGCCACTATCCGTTCGGCAATATGGTCGTGCGGGTCCTGATCCCAGTTACCTTCGTCGTTCGTGCCACCGAGCAGGATGGTGTCGCCGTGCGGGAACATGTACGCGATCCAGGGCGGCTGCTGATCCCGGTTGATGACGAACTCCTCGATGCCGGGGTTGGCGGCGATCACCACCTGGCCGCGCACCGGCACCACCGCGGGGTCGGGCACCAGGTCGTGCGCGCCGGCGCCGGAGCAGTTGACCACCACCGGAGCCAGGCCGGCCAGCTCGGTCAGCGAGCCGACCGTCGAGATCTCCAGCGTGCCGCCCGCTCGCTCGAACCGGTCCCGCAGGTAGCCGAGGTAGACGGGCATCGTGGCCAGCGGGGCGGTGTAGTGCCAGCCGTAGGTAAATCCGTCGGGCAGTTCGGCTGACTCGCACGACCGTAGGTCGCCGATGAGCTCGGTCGAGCCGTGCGGCTCCAGGGGGGAACGGGAGATCTCCCGGCCGCTGACCATCCGCACGCCGGTGCCTGGCTCGGCGGCGAGCTTGGACAGGGCCTCCAGTCCGGCCCGTCCCCAGCCGGCGGCCCGGCCGGGCGGACCCACCCGGACCAGGCCCCAGACGGCCCCGGCCGCCACCGACGTGGTCTGCTCGGGCGGTACGGCCGTCCTGATGGTGACGCTGAGCCCGGCCTCGGCCAGGCAGATCCCCGTCGTCAGGCCGATGACCCCGGCCCCGATAACCAGAACGTCCATTCCCCGACCGTATCTGGCATCGGAGGACGTCAAATGCTGGTGATGACCGAGACGATGACGGTAACGACGGCCACGATGACCGAGATGGCGATGACAGCGATGCCCAGGACCGCGGGCCAGGACCGGCCCCGGGGAGCGCCGCCCCCCCGGACGGACGGCATGGGCGGATCACCCGCATAACGCCCGGCGTGATGATGGCCCGCCGAGGCGCCCCCGTGACCGGAATGACCCGAGTGCCCGCTCCCGGAGTGCCCGCCGCCACCGCCGCTGTCATGCATGTGCGCCCCCGTGCTCTCGGCTGGCCTGCCTGAAGCTTAGCGGCGGCGACGTACGAGCCTGAACGTCTCGAACTCGGTGTAGTCAGGGGTCGGCGCGCCCTTGGCACCGGTGGCGGGGTTGACCGGATCGGCGCCAGGTGCGTGGTACTGCGTGACGGTGATGCTGGTCTGGCCGCCGGCCTCGGTGCCCGGGTCGACGTCGAAGACCGCGATTCCGTAGCCGGTGGTGGTGTCCCGCCGGGCCGACCAGATGGCGTCCTCCACCGCATCGGCCGGGGCGCGGGAGTACACCCCGGGCGTCGCGGCGGGGGCGGGCCGGTTGGCCCGGGTGAACACCTTGGCTTGCCGCTGCCCGTCGGCGGTGTCGGTCCCGTATTCGTCGAGCGGAGCGTCGGTGCCGCCGCAGCCGAGGATGAGGTGCACGGTGCCCTGGCTGGTGTCGAAGACCCCGCTGTCGGTCGTCGTCACCGGGTGCGGCCGCAACGTGTTGACCACGGCGCCATCGGCCACCTCGTGGCCGGCATCGGGGTCGGCGCCGCGCACCGGGAAGGACCGCTCGTAGTCGTGGTCGTGCCCGGACAGCACCAGGTCCACCTGATACCGGTCGAACAGCGGCAGCCATTCGGCGCGGACGCCCAGGTCGGAGCCGTTTCCGGTGGCTGAGGAGGAGGCGGCGCACTGGTGCATCTGGGCGACGATCCAGTCGACCGACTCATCGCGGCGTCCGGCCGCGAGCGTCCGCTCCAGCCACGCGGTCTGGGTGCCGCCGGAGTAGCCCCGCAGGTAGAACGAGGTGCCGGGTTCGATCGGGGGATGGCCCGTGCCCGGCACCGGGGTCAGCGGCTCCGGGCCGGCCACGAACGCGCCTGCGTCCTGGTAGACCACGTCGTCCGCGTCGAGCGAGACGAACAGGACCGAGCCGATGCGAAAGGAGTACCAGCGCCCGCCGAAGCCGGGCACGCGGTTGTCAGGCAGCGTGTAGCGAGTCAGGTAGGAGGTGAAACCCTGCGGCCCGTTAGCGAACTCCACCTCGTGGTTGCCCGGGCACGGCATCCAGGGCCGGTTCGCGGCCGAGGACTGGTTGTTGTTGCCGAAGTCGCGCCACACCTCAGGCTGGACGGCGGGGTTGAGGTCGGCGTAGCACAGGTCGCCGTTGAGCAGGTGGAACAGCGGCTGGAAGGACTCGACGGCCTCGACCGCGTAGGCGCTCTGGCCGTAGGAGAGCACCCAGCTGGTGTTCGGCGTGGCCAGATCGCCGAAGCTGGTGAAGCGGAAGGGCGTCCGGCCGTGCGGCGCGGTACGGAAGGTAGCGCTGAACGGGTCCGCGGCGTTGCCGTCGTTGTCGGCGGTCACCGTGTACCCGTAGGTCGCGCCGGGCCGCAGGCCGCCGACCCGGGCGTGATAGGTCCAGACCGTCTCGCCGTTGATCCCGTCGGTGTACGGGCGGGCCTCGGCCGGGATGACCCGCTGCCCGATGCGCACCCGCGGCCGGGAGGCCTGGCCGGGCGAGGCCCAGGAGACGACGACGCCGGTCGCCGGGCTCTCGCCCCAGGTGAGATGGATCTGCTCAGGCGTGCCTGCACCCACGGCGCGGGCCCGGCGCGTCCGCGTGGCCGCCTTGGCCGGCCCGGCGGTGGCCGCGAGCAGACCCGTGCCGCCGGCCCCGGCGAGCACCTGCCGCCGCGACATCGAGGTGCGAGACGGCCGCGAGCTATCTGAGTTCCCCGGCATAACGGAAACGTAACGTTGGCAGGTGAACGCCAGATGGCGTCACAGAGTGTTACGTTCCGCCAGCCGATGAATGTTGCGCCGGCCCGCAGGGCCGGTCTACAGGCGGGTCCAGGCCTCGGTCAGGACCTCGCGCAGGATCCGCTCGATCTCGTCGAAGTGCTCCTGGCCGCAGATGAGCGGCGGGGAGAGCTGGATCACCGGGTCGCCGCGGTCGTCGGCCCGGCACACCAGGCCGGCGTCGAACAGGGCCTGAGACAGGAACCCGCGCAGCAGCCGCTCTGACTCGTCGTCGTTGAACGTCTCCCGGGTGGCCTTGTCCTTGACCATCTCGATGCCGTAGAAGTACCCGGCGCCGCGGACCTCACCGACGATCGGCAGGTCGTTGAGCTTCTCCAGGGTGGCGCGGAACGCGGCCTCGTTCGTGCGGACGTTTCCGAGCAGGTCCTCCTTCGCGAGGATGTCCAGGTTGGCCAGCGCCACCGCGGCGGAGACCGGATGGCCGGCGAACGTGATGCCGTGCAGGAACGTGGCGGTGCCCGCGGTGAACGGTTCCATCAGCGCGTCGCGGACCACCATCCCGCCCATCGGGGAGTACCCGGACGTCAGCCCCTTGGCGAAGGTGATGATGTCGGGCTGGTACCCGTACCGTTCGGAGCCGAAGTAATAACCGAGCCGCCCGAACGCGCAGATCACCTCGTCGGAGACGAGCAGCACGCCGTACCGGTCGCAGATCTCCCTGACCCGGCCGAAGTAGCCGGGAGGCGGCGGGAAGCAGCCGCCGGAGTTCTGCACCGGCTCCAGGTAGACGGCGGCGACCGACTGCGGTCCCTCCCGCAGGATCGCCCGCTCGATCTCATCCGCCGCCCACTGGCCGAACCCCTCGAGGTCATCGCGGACGAACGCGGGAGCGCGGTAGAAGTTGGTGTTCGGCACCCGGACGCCGCCGGGCGGCAGCGGCTCGAACGGGTACTTGATGTCGGCCAGGCCGGTAATCGCGAGCGCGCCCATGGACGTGCCGTGGTAGGCGAGCTCGCGGCTGATCACCTTGTAGCGCTCCGGCTGGCCGATCAGCTTGAAGTACTGCTTGGCCAGCTTCCACGCCGACTCGACCGCCTCCGAGCCGCTGGTGGTGAAGAACACCCGGTTCAGGTCACCCGGGGCCAGGTCAGCCAGCCGGGTGGCCAGCTCGATCGCCTTCGGGTGGGCGTAGGACCACAGCGGGAAGTACGCCAGCTGCTCCGCCTGCCGCGCGCCCGCCTCGGCGATCTCCTTACGCCCGTGGCCGACCTGGCTGACGAACAGGCCGGACAGCCCGTCCAGGTAGCGCTGGCCGTGCTGGTCGTAGACGTAGGGTCCTGAGCCGCGGACGATCACGGGGACGTCGTTGTCCGCGTAGGCGGACATCCGGGTGAAATGCAGCCAGAGATTGCGCTTGGCCGCTTCCTGCGCTCTGTCGATTTCTGCTGGTTCGATGGCGTCGAAGGTGGATGTCATCTGGTTCCCCATGAGTAGGTTTGCTTGCAGAGCTTGAGGTAGACGAAGGTCTCGGTGCTCGTGACGCACGGGACCGCACGTACCCGGCCCAGGATCTCGAGCAGGTGGTCGTCGTCCTCGCAGACAGCCTCCGCAAGCACGTCAAAGGATCCGGCGGTGATGACGACGTAGTCGATTTCTTCCATTTCGGTGAGCTGGGCGGCTACCTTCTCCAGATCGCCGTCGGCCTTGATCGCGATCATGGCCTGACGCCGGAAGCCCAGCGTGAGCGGATCGGTGACCGCGACGATCAGCATCGCCCCGGCGTCCTGGAGGCGCTGCACTCGCTGCCGGACGGCGGCCTCGGAGAGCCCGACCGCCTTGCCGATCGCGGCGTAGGAACGCCGGCCGTCCTGCTGTAGCTGTTCAATGATTTGCTTAGAGACGTCGTCGGGTACGGCACCGCCAGGGCCATGGCTCGGGAGCGTTCTCGAGCTACGCGCCATCCGGTCCCCTCCTTGCACGGCCTGGCCGGCATGAGTTCATGTCCGCCTACCCATCAACTACCCATTCAACTGATTTCGTAGTTATATGTAAAGATAGCAACTGAATCACTTGTGTAGATAGTCCATCTCTGCGAAGCTCGACATCGGGACCCCAGGGAACGATGGGACTCGCGTGGGATGGACACTCCGGCGGATGGAGGCTCGGGATGACGGACCGCACGCTGCGGAACTTCGTGAACGGCAAGTTCACCGACGCCAGCGATGGGCGCACAAGCGATGTAATCGACCCAAGTACCGGCGAGGTCTACGCCCAGGCGCCGGTATCGAGCCGCCAGGACGTGGACGCCGCGATGCAGGCTGCCGCGAACGCGTTCGAAGGGTGGCGGGACAGCACCCCGTCCGAGCGCAGCCTGGCCCTGCTCAGGTTCGCCGACGCGATGGAGAAGCGGGCCGGCGACATCATCGAGGCCGAGACCCGCAACACGGGCAAGCCGGTCGCGCTGACGGCGTCGGAGGAGATCCCGCCCGCGGTGGACCAGATCAGGTTCTTCGCCGGTGCCGCGCGGGTGCTGGAGGGCCGCAGCGCCGGTGAGTACATGCGGGACCACACCTCCATGATCCGGCGCGAGCCGATCGGGGTCTGTGCCCAGGTCACGCCCTGGAACTACCCGATGATGATGGCGGTCTGGAAGTTCGCGCCCGCCATCGCGGCCGGGAACACCGTCGTGCTCAAGCCGTCAGACACCACCCCGGTGTCCACGCTGCTGATGGCCGAGATCGCCGCGGAGTTCCTGCCGCCCGGCGTGTTCAATGTCATCTGCGGTGACCGCGACACGGGCCGGGATCTGATCTCGCACCCGACGCCGAGCATGGTGTCGATCACCGGCTCGGTCCGGGCCGGCATGGAGGTCGCGCGCTCGGCCGCCGATGACCTCAAGCGCGTCCACCTCGAGCTGGGCGGCAAGGCGCCGGTCGTGGTCTTCGACGACGCCGATGTCGAGGCGACGGCGGAGGGCATCGCGGGCGCCGGCTACTTCAACGCCGGGCAGGACTGCACCGCGGCGACCCGGGTGCTGGCCGGCCCCGGCATCGCCGCCGACCTGACCGCGGCGCTGGCCGAGCAGGCCAACAACACCACGACCGGCGGCCTGGATGTGCCCGACGCCTACTTCGGCCCGCTGAACAACCCGAACCAGCTCGCCCGGGTCGAGGGCTTCATCTCACGTACGCCCGGCCACGCCGAGGTGGTCGCCGGCGGCCACCGGGTGGGGGAGCGCGGGTACCTGTACGCCCCCACCGTCGTGTCCGGCCTGCAGCAGGACGACGAGATGATCCAGGACGAGGTCTTCGGCCCGGTCATCACCGTCCAGCGGTTCAGCGACGAGAACGAGGCGATCCGCTGGGCCAACGGCGTGAAGTACGGGCTCGCCTCAAGCGTGTGGACCAAGGACCATGGCCGCGCGATGCGGATGGCCCGGCGCCTGGACTTCGGCGCGGTGTGGATCAACACCCACATCCCGATCGTGGCCGAGATGCCGCACGGAGGCTTCAAGCACTCCGGCTACGGCAAGGACCTGTCCATGTACGGCTTCGAGGACTACACCCGCATCAAGCACGTCATGAGCTACATAGGCCCCTGATTTCACCGGTCGGCCAGCCTCCTCAGCGTCCCGCCCGCCGGCCCAGTGGAACATCGGGCCGGTTATAACCGGCCCAATGGGACATCGGGTCGCGGGCTTGCCGGCCGCAGGCCGGGTTTGCGGCCCCCAGCGCCGGGTCCGCAGGTGCCCGCCCCGGCTCCACAGACGGCCGCTCTTGGTTCTGGTGCTAAATGTGCTGATGAGCAAATGTTTACCTTGAGTACTCTCATGATGCCTATTTGTGACGAAAAAATGACATCGGCAAGCTTTTTGATCCATATCCGCATTCAAGCCGTTTCAGAGGGTAGGAACAGGTTGAGCGGCTACTCGGCCCGGTGCCCGGCGGAACCCTGCGCCGCCGGGCACCTCCATGTCTGGCGTCGCTCCGGATCACCCCGCCCCGGATCATGCGGGTTCAGATTTATACCGAACGAACCCTGGTAGCAGCGCGCACACCACGGCAACCCCGCCGACGCAGAACAATCCTCCGGACACCAGCGAGAACCTTGTGCTCACCAGGCTGGCGACCACGCCCGACCTGAGCTGGCCGGCCGACGGTCTGGTTCCACAGCGTGGACCGGAAGATGCCGCTCACCATGTCGGCGGCGCCCGCCGCGATCAGGCAGGCCAGGGCGACGTACAAATCGGGGGAGAGGCCGAACCCGGCCATCATCACCCCCCAGGCACCGGCCGACAGCGCGTTGGGGTAGGCGAAGATCATCGCCGTGAGGTCCGCGAGGTAGGAGCCGAGCAGGTCCTGGCGGCGGACGGCGTAGCGCAGGCCCGCGGTGATCCCGCGCCAGGTCGCGTGATCGTCCCCGGAGGACCCGGGCAGCGGGCGCAGCCGGGTCAGCAACCCGAACGAGACGGCGAAGCCCGCCCCGTCCACCCCGTAGACCAGCCAGGGCCCCGGCGTCACCGCGAGCACCCCGCCGAGCGCCGAGCCGATCAGGAAGCTCGCGTTCTGCGACGTCGACAGCAGCGCCGACGCGGCGGTGAGCTGGTCCCGGCGGACCAGCCGCGGCAACGAGGCGTCGAAGGAGGGCCGCTGCAGCGACGCGGCCGCCATCATCACTGCCGAGACCTCGCCCCACCGCATCAGCGCCCGGCGGTCGAACCGGTCCGCGAGCACGCCACCGTACAGCCCGAACACCACCAGCGGCACCAGTTCCACCACGCCGAGCAGTCCCACCGCCAGCGGCGAGCCGGTGAGCTGCTTGGCCTGCACGAGCAGCGCCACCTCGCTGGCCTGGGTGCCGAGCGCGGTCACCGTCCGGCTGGCGAAGACCAGGCGGAATCCGCCCGAGGCCCGCAGCGGTGCCAGATCCGGCCGCAGCCTCGGCCCTCGCGCCGCATCCCCGCTGGCCAGATCTCCGCTGGCCGGATCCCCCTCCTATTACTACGCGGCCCACGGTAACACCAGCGGGATCCCTGTCCCCGCAGGGTTTTCCTGCCAGGATTAGCACCATGACGACGACGCTGACGTTCGATACCTACGTGCGGGCCACGCCGGAGCAGGTGTGGCAGGCACTGACCGGGCCGACGACCGTCCCTCGCTGGCGGTTCGGCATGAGCTTCGACACCAGCTGGCAGACCGGCGCGCCGCTGACCAGCCAGTCACCCGATGGTGCCGGTACGGTCCTGAAGGCCTCTGCCGGGCAGCATCTGGCCTACGACTGGGAGCAGTCCGGCGTTCCCGGCGCGAACGGCGGGCATCGCTCGACGGTCAGCTTCGAGCTCGCCCCGATGGGCGAGATCACGCACTTGCGCACGGTGCACAGCGACCTCGAGGACGACGACCCGTTCTGCCGCATCGTCACCCAGGGCTGGCCGATGATCTTGTCCAGCCTGAAAAGCCTGCTCGAGACCGGCGATCCCCTCGTTTTCCCGATGCTCGGCTGACCTCCGCGCTAGCCCGCGTTGAGCAGCACGATGCCGGCCACCACGAGGACGGTGGCCGCGATGCGGGTCCGGCCGAACGGTTCGCGGAAGACCAGCGTGCCGATGATCGCCCCGAAGATCACGCTGGTCTCGCGGAGCGCGGCGATCGGGGCCAGCGCGCCGCGGGTCTGCGCCCACAGCACCAGGCCGTAGGCGAGGACGCTCAGCGCCCCGGCGGCCAGGCCGGCCAGCAGGATCCGCGGCGACTGCTTCAGCAGGACGTCGCGCCGCCGGACGAGGGCGAACGCCGGGACGCAAAGGCTCTCGAGCAGCATCAGCCAGCCGATGTAGCCGACCGGGCTGGCCGACAGCCGCACGCCCACGCCGTCGACTGTGGTGTAAGCGGCGATGGTCAGGCCCGTGCCGACCGCGGCCAGGAAGGCCGCCCGGCCGGGACGGCGGCCGGCCAGCACCAGGGTGGCCAGGCCGGCCGAGACGATGAGCACTCCGGCGATCTGCGGCCAGGCCAGCCGCTCGTGCACGAAGATCGCGGCCAGGATCGTCACCACGATCGGGGAGGTGCCCCGGGCCAGCGGGTAGACCTGGCCGAACTCGCCAAGCCGGTAGCACCGCATCAGCAGCAGGTTGTAGAAGACGTGAATCGCGACCGACCCCATCAGGTACGGCCAGCAGTCCGGCCTGGGCATGGCGGTCACGATGATGAGCGGGATCGCGACGACGATGCCGCCCACGCCGATCAGCGCGAACGCGAGCGTCTGATCCTTGATGCCGTGCGCGATGGCGTTCCAGGTCGCATGGGTGACCGCGGCGGCCAGGACCGCGAGGGTGACGCTCAGGGAGAGGGTGGTCGACGGGTCCAACGGGGCTCCTCAGGCAGGCTGAACAGGAGCCCTCAGGGCTTTTATCCCGTCAGGTGTTCCCCGGCCAGCGGTCCCGGCCTTTACGGGGCCGGCTCAGGTCCGGGTCGCGGCGCCGCTCGGTCCAGTCCCGGCCGCCCTGATTGTCTGGTCGTTGGTGCGGCGGACAGCCGGCGGAACCCTAGACGCAACCTCGTGCTAACCCCAGCTTAACCC
>OCZT010004573.1_pt1 | contig 13914 bp, 8 predicted proteins | sample 1539031 | NCBI WGS metagenome assembly OCZT01 (sample SAMEA3539308, study PRJEB22396) | soil metagenome | biome: tundra; feature: field; material: soil | place: USA | collected 2010-05 | depth 0.15 m
TTCAGACGTGTGCTCTTCCGATTGCGAAAACACGTTGTCGTGGCAAGGGTGGAGAGGTTCGCACTCGCTGCCTCCTTGACCACAGCTGGGATGGTGCTGTCGCGCAGAGTTTCAGCAAAACTCCGCGTGCGAGCTTCGAGATCATCGAGATGCTGCGCCGTATACGTGACCGCGTCCCATGCGCTCTTGAATCGGGTGGCGTAGTAGTTGCCGATGTTCGTGTTGCCTTCTCCTGGTGGGGCTAACCATCCGCACCAGTCGGGCGTGCGGTTCGGAAATCGCCAACCGAGAAAGAACTGGAAGTCTTCGGCCTGACCCGGACGAATTGTCTTTTGCACGCAGAGAACACCCACGGCATCGTGGGGGTCGGGAGTGGATCCCAGGTTCCCCGTTTTCGAAAACTGATCCCAGAAAAGGAGCGGCGAGTTCCACCATCTTCCCTGTGGCCAGCCCTCCCAGTGAGAAAGGTTGGCGGCAGGTCCGGTGGAAGCCGCAAGCACGAATTCTCCCGCCATGGGATGGTCTGCCGCGAGACTGGTGTTGCTCATGGAGAGACCGGCCACTCCCTCGCCGGTCCGGTATTCCGTTCGCCGTCCGACATTCGCTTTCAGAACAGCAGCGTCCCCGTTGTCTCCTTGGTTCACGCTCACGGGATTTTCAATCGAAAATGCGATGCTCACCTTTGCGTCAACAGGACCTGGGTTAGAGACTCGGTAGCGCAAGATTGCGACAGGCAGACCGGAGTCGTCAGGCTCATGCGGGATGAAGGGCGAGAAGGCCTGAAGCTCGATCTTTACCGGTACTGAGCGATCCTGAAACTCGATATGAGCCAGCGGATACTCTCCCGTGAAGACCGCTGACTCAAGGCGCGACAAGCCGGGGACATTATTCGAACCGAGCCCATCCTGTCCTTCATACGGCGGGAGGATTCGGGACTCAAGCACACGAGCCACAGGCTTGCTGTCGCCGGATTGTACCCAGACAGAAGGGAACGCATAGGCAGGCCGGTAGCCCTTGTTGGGGCGGTTGAAGATTTCCCAGTTGTGCAACTGCCCTCGCCCACCAAGGCCGATGCTACCCGCGGCTACCCCTCCCAGAGGATAGGAAATCATGTTCAGCTGGCGACCGCGAAAACGGCGCGGGTAGTCCACAGATGCGGAAGGTTGATCGTGCGTCTGCTGAGGCTCTGTCGTTTGTTGCGCGAATGCGGCCAAGGGGCCTGACTGTGAGGCAAGCCCGATCGCTCCAGCGGCCGTCTTGAGAAAACCTCTGCGATTCAGAGAACCTTTTTCTGTCATTTCCTCACTCAGTAACCGAACAACGCCCTGCATTCAACATTAATGGCGAAACACGGGCTGCACGAGCATCTACGCCGAAGCAGTGATCATAGTAGCGGATCGATTGCAGCCAAACAATAGAGTGATTGCCCGATACCGCAGCTTCAGAATTCGAATGAGCATCCATGAGCCGCACCGCCATGACGAATGCGGCTCATGGATCGTTTTCCTCTTCATTGCAGCTCGAGGCCGAAATCATCGATTCGCAGCCACTGGTCGGATCCTGTTCCCCAGAATCCACTAAAGATGGATACTCGGGAATTTGATCCGGAGTTAAACGGAACGGTGATCTGGGTGTATCCAGGCGCTGCAGAGAAGGAATTCTGAGCTAATACATTGACTCCGCCCGAGTCACGGACGCCGAAGTATCCAATGTTCGTGTTCGTCTGCTGCGATTCAAAGCCCGGGTCAAGCACCATGTTTCTGCTGCCTACCTGTAGTAGACGGCGAGCTGTGTGATGGAGGTGAAGGTAGACGCTCCTCCGGGCGTTCCGATGATTCGGACCCCGTCTGCGAGTTCATCGGGGAAGTTGAAGGTATACGTGGTCTGGGCTCCTGCCGCGCTGCTGTACGGGTACGCCGGCGAAACCGCGACGCCGGAAACGTTGGTCCACTGCCCGTTTTGGCGAATTTGCACAGTGAGGTTGCTGGCAAACCACCCGCCGTCGGAGAACATGTTCCCCGTCGTGTAAACGACCTGGTTGAGGTTGTATTGCTCAGGCCAGGTGTAGCCCCAATAGCTCGAAACGCCATCCGCTGTCTTGTTTTCTGCGTCCCAATCGTCTTCGCTGGCAGTCATGTTGCCGCTATTGAGCTGATCAGAACAATTCAGGCCGCAAAGAGTTCCGTAGTGAGTACTCTTGCTGACGGCGGCGGTTCCCAGAGAAGTAGCCAGATTGTGGCTGTTCGATGGAGCATTGTTGGCGCTCGTTCCGCTGGAAGGGGAAAGTTGCAGCTTGCGGAGCGAGAAGGTGTAGTAAGGGGCGGTGCCCCCGCAACAGACGTTACTTTGCAGGTAGAGAGTCTTTCCATCTGTGCTAATGAACTTGGACGGTATGCTGGTGCCGTATTGGCCGCTGTTTGGGTTCGACAGCAGCGGCCCGAAATCCTTGGAGATCACATGACTCCACGGGCCCCACGGCTGCGGAGCTTCGTAGAGTTCATGTGTTGCGCATCCCCACGATGTGAACAGGTAGCGATTGAGCGGCTTGTCGTACGTCACCCCTCCCTGTGCGATCACAACCTGATTTTCAGGGCAGCGTAGGCCGGAATCGTTGGTGAACATCGTGTGGTAGAGGCTGCGCTGGTCGGTGAGTACGGCCACCTTCTGAGTGATGTCGCTGGACCATGTCGGCGTGCTGCCGCTCATGCCCGTGTAGAACTGCCAGGATGAACGACTAAGGATGCTATTGCTCGGCACGCGGGCTAGGTACATCGCCGTCTGATCGCGCCAGTTATTGTCAAGACCATACACATACACATAGCTGTCGATGGCATTGTCCGAGTTCTGACCGAAATCGAGGAAGAAGATAGTGGTGAACTTGTAGGCTGTGGGACTGCTCGAGTTACCGGGTGTGCCGAACATGGGAGCGCTGGGGTTGGCAGACCAGGTACTGCCGAAGTTTGTGGACTCAATGATATTGGCCGCCGGAGCATCTTCAAAGGTGTTCTCATTCAGATTCTGATAGGCGAGGTAGATTGCCCCATTAATGCATAACATGCCGGTGGGCTTATCGGTGTAAGGGCTACCTGCGTAGTTGTGGCCGACGTCGCCAGCCACGAAGCTCCCGCTGAGATTAGGCGGCGTTCCGGTGAGCTTTCCAACCGCCATGCTGTAAGACTTTTTAGAGAAATTGTCGCCGTCACCATTCGCGGTATAGAGGTTGCCATCGCTGGCCCAGCAGCTTGGCCAGAGGTCGCCATTGCCACCGCTAACCTGGTAGGTGGAGTACGACTCCTCTGTTGCACTGCCAAAGAAAGTACTCTGTGGGGGCGTGGTCTGAGCCAAAGCCCGCGTAACGGGGATGATGGCGAGCAGCACCACAACAATGCGGGAAACCGAGCGGAGAATTCGATGTGTGAGCAAAAGGGACCTCCTGGGAACAACGGTGCACCTTGTCACGCGCGAAGCAGTCCGCTTCGTGGCGGGCAGGCGGCCACCTCTCGTGGGCGGTGAGTACTTCGATCAGCGCGAGAGGAATTGACCGGGGAGAATGGCAGAGAACAGACTGCCATTAAGTGACGCGTATCGCCCGACCGTGGCTTGCCTAAGGGCGGGAAGTCGATACGGAACGCCTTCATCTCGTTTGAAAAAGACGGCCACACCAGGAGACCAAGCAACATTCTGGCGTGGCCGAAACCCTAAAACTCCAACTTCATACCGAATTGGATAATGCGCGGTGCATTCTGTTGAGCCGTCATTATGCCGAACACAGTATTAGAGTTCTGCAACGAGGCGGCGCTAAGGTCAGTGGGTGCGGAGTTGATGATGAACGTCTGCGCGTTGCCTCCCGAGGAGAAGATCGTGCGATTCAAGGCATTGAAGAAGTTCGCCTGGAATTGCAAATCGAGCCGCTCGTAGATCTGCATGCGCTTAGAGACCGATAGATCTTCATTGAGATACGCAGGCATGCGAAGAGCAGAGATAAGGTTGGGCGCATTTCCGAACTCGCCGGAAACAGGGATGGAGAAGGCTGCCGGGTTTATGTAGAACTGGCAGGGATTGCGGCCTGCAGTGGCCTGCAAGGGTCCTGAGCAGCCGCGCTTGTATTCCGGATTCTTCAGCGGCTGGCCAGCGACACGATTTGGCCGGAAGCTGAACCCATCGCCCGCCGCGAAGTAAGGATTGGAGGCGCCGAAGGCATCGTATTCAATGTGGATGGGCCGCCCGCTCTGGTATTGGTGAACCCCCGAAACGGACCAGCCGCCCACTGCGGTACTCACGATTCCTTGGTTGAGGTAGCGTTGATTGTGTCCGAACGGAAGCACATAGGTGTAACTAAGCGAAACGACGTGCGGAATGTCAGAACTAGTAACGGCACGCTCGGCCTTGGGATCGTAAAAATTCTGGTAGAACGATCCGGAGTATATGGCGTTCTCCGCGCCTGAACTAGCGCCGGCATTGGAATCGGCATCCCCGATGGTCTTGGAGAAGGTGTAGGAGAGCAACGCTGTCAGCCCCTTCGAAAAATGTTTCTGAAGGCTGGTCTGAAGGCCGTTGTATGAGACGCTCGCGATTGGGTTAAGCGGGTTGTCCACGTCGCCATACTGAGGCCAGGGACGAAGCGCCTGGCTCGCCGTGGCAGCAGCGCCAAACGTTGCTACGAAGCCCGGCCACGGAGGCAGAATTCCAGCAGCTTGGACCCGCGGATCATCGATCGGCAACGCGAGGAACTGATTCAGAGGAAGCCCGTCTGCGGCTGCGACTGAACCATACTTGCTCTGCGCCATGGCGGGGTTGACTTCGTTGGGCTTTGACCACACCCCGAGATGATAGGTGTGCATGCCGACATAGCCGACGGTGCCAACCAGACTCCGGCCAAACTCATGCTCGAACTGCGTCGTCCAATACATCTGGGTGGGGGGCGTCCCCGAGCTAGGGTGAATCATCGGCGGATTATCATTGCCGACGAGAAGGCCTGGGTCCAGGCTTGCTCCTGCCACGCCGGACTGGGGAAACGTGTTGTCCCAATAGTAGGCGGGAGAACCGACATAATCCTGTGCGCGGTTCAACATCGCAAGGCCGGAAAATCCGGTGGTGTACTGGCCTCCGCCGATTCCCTCCTCCAGGTTATCGTTTCCGAGAGGCCGGGTAATTGCGAACCCACCCCGAACTACGGACCGATGTTCCGATCCCGGCGACCAGGCGAACCCGATGCGCGGCTGCGCGCCTGCATAGTCAATGTTACCGATGCGATTTCGTCCATTTCGACCGGCTCCGGAGCCATAAAACTCGAAAGCTCCGGGTAAATTGCCTGCTGCCGGATTCGGAAGAGTCGGATTCATGGTGGAGACGTTGCCATGAACGTCAGACCGTGGAATCTCCAAGTCATAGCGGAACCCCAGGTTCAAGGTCAGGCTCGGTGTGACCTTCCAATCGTCCTGGAAGAAATAGCCGGTTTGCCACCAGCGGTAGGCAGACTCGATGGGATAGCTGATGTTAACGAAATCGGTGGCGCCGAAGAGGAAACTTGCGGCGGGATTGCCCGTTCCTGCGGGAATGCTCACGGATTGGCCATTTGCAAAGCCGGTGCCGTTCAGCGCCGACTCGGTCGGTTCAAAGGTAATGGAGCCGGCAGGAAGCCCGCCTTCGTTGCGTTGCAGCCAGCGCACTTCGCCACCCAGGGTGAACGTGTGATGGCCACGAATGAAGGTGAGATTGTCGTTGATGATATAGCGATTCTCCGCATCGAAGGATGCGTTCGATGCACCGATGCTGTTTTGCGCCGTACCAATCCCGATCTGGGGGTATGGGCTGTTGGAGGCGAAAGCCGGCAGCCCCTGCAAACCTAGCGCGCCCAAGCCGGGCCCGGGTTGCAGTGGGCCGTTGAAGCCTGTGTCGCGGATGAATCCCACGTTCACGTTGTTCACCATGGTGGGCGAGTGCGTGTAGTTGTAGGTGAGGCGAATCTGCGTGGTGGGCGCCGTGGTTGACGCCGAATCGAGCAGATTCAATCCGCCATTATTTGAATCTGAGTATCCGCCGGTGAAGACGCTGCCGGACAGCGAATGCTTGTCCGAGAAGTGTTCGTCGATCTTGACGACCACACGGTGCTCATCGATCTTGGAACTCTGCTGGCGAAAGAGGTTGTCGTTGATGGCGTTGCTTGAAGCCATCGGGAAGCTGTTGAGGATCGTCTGCGAGACAGCGCTGAAACCGGAAAATCCGCTAGGGATGATGTTCCCGGGGAACGGATCGCGAACCTGGTAGTTCTTGCCGTCAGGGCCCACGACACTATGAACGGAAAATGGGTTATAGATCTCGCCCTCGTACACCGGGCGTCCCGCTGGATCGAACACCGGTTGCCCGTTCACGGTAAGTTGCGGGCCGAGCGACTGTGAAAAATCGCCATTCCGGTAGGGGGTCGGAAACGTGGTAAGCGAGGCGTTGTTTGAACTCGGACGGTATTTGAAGCCTGTGTAATCTACGAAGAAGAAGGTTCTATCCCTGCCATTGTAGAGCTTGGGCAGGCGAACCGGGCCGCCAAAGGTCCCTCCAAATTCGTTCTGTTTGAGCGGAGCCTTCTTGTACGTTTGAGAACAGTTGGTCAACCCAGCGGCGCGACAAGTTGCCTGTTCATTGTCGGTGACATAACCAGCTGCATTCAGTGCGTCATTCTGTAGGAAGTCGAATGCGCTGCCGTGCCAGTCGTTCGTCCCAGAGTTGAAGGCGAAAGACACTATACCGCTTGACAGCCCGTATTGAGCAGTCTGGTTGCTATTGATGAGCTTGAACTGGCTGATGGCGTCAATGGGCGGATGATTCGAGCTGACGTCGCCGGCCAGGTTTGTCTCCATGATCGGCACGCCATCGACGTACACTTCGTTGGCATAGCTGACTGAACCGCTGATGTGAAGACGGTAGTCAGGCGTGGCCCCGGGAGTAGAGCCGGCTACCCCTGGTGTAAGCAGAACAAAGTTCAATGGATTACGCATATCTCCGCTGAGGGAAAGCGGCAGATCCTTTATTTCTTCCGGCGTGATGGCCATCCCGATGTCAGAAGTCTCTGTTTCGACACCGACTGTGTCTCCCGAAACGATAACTGACTGCTGTACCTGACCTATGCGCAGCGGCATAACCAGCGTGGTCGTACTTCCGACGCTCACAACGACATGCTGCTGCACTGCAGAGCTGAAGCCTGCAGCCTCTGCGCTGAGTGTGTAGAGACCGGGAGCAACGTTGAGAATGCTGAAGTCCCCTGAGGAGCTGGACGTTGTAGTCTGCACGACACCGGTCGCCTCGTTTTTGAGAGTGAGCTTGGCGCCTGGCACCGCTGCATGCTGAGCGTCTTCTGTTTCACCCTTGACGGAGCCGAGGTTAACCTGCCCCCAAAGGAGAAGGCTTTGCGACACGGTACCGAGCGCCAAAAGGGCAAGTAGCGCGAACCGGGCGTATTTCATTGATTTCATGCGAGCCTCACAAATGTTTTTTGAAACGTTTAACTAGATCGCACCCATTCAAGCATCGGCTAAGTTTGACTGTCAAGAAAAATCGTGTAGAACTTTAACGGTCATCTCTTGCCGGCTGTGGACCGTGCAAACCCAGATTTCCATTTGAGTGTCATGACTTGAAAACCGAATACGCTTATCGCCAGGCTCCTTGGAACCGCATAGCCCTTTAATAACAAGCCAAAACGTCTCTACTTGGCACTGCTGTCTTGTCAGTCGGATCGGTTCGGATCAGAGGCGAATGCCCCTGCAATACTTTGAACAGCGTTCCCTTCTCCTAGACGTCTCCGTAGAATTTGCTATGAAGTCCAAAGGAAACAGTGATAATGGTTGGAAGAAGACGTTCTCAATTTAACCGTTTAACTCGCCGAAAGGACAGTTCTCAATGTCGACGATCGTGGAGGTGGCCAAGCGAGCTTCAGTCTCTATCGCCACAGTCTCGAATGTGATCAGAGGGACGAAACGAGTCAGTCCTAAACTGCAGGAGCGCGTGCAGGCCGCGATCAAGGAGCTGGATTACTCTCCTAATGCGATTGCACGCGGGTTAAAGGTGAACCAGACACGGATGCTGGGGATGGTGCTCCCCGATATTACGAACCCATTCTTTCCTGGCATCATTAGGGGCGCCGAAGATACGGCGTTCGATCGTGATTTCTTCCTAATGACCGCGAATACAGACGAACAGATCGGGCGCGAACGAAGAATCCTTAGTGCGCTGCGGTCCTACCGGGTTGACGGGATCCTTTTGGCAGCTGCGCCAGGGAGCGACACGAGCCACATCAAGAGCACCATCGCTGCTGGGGTGTCCGTGGTGTTTCTCGACAGGCCCGTCGCCGGCATTGAAGCCGACGCCGTGCTGCTGGATAACGTGCGAGGCGCACGAGAGTGCGTGCGGCATTTACTTCAGCTTGGACACAGGCGCATCGCGATCATCACGGGGCCTCTCAAGCTGCAGAATGCCAGGGAGCGCCTGCGCGGCTACGAGGAGGCGCTCCGGGAGTCGGACATTCCTGTGGATCAGAAACTTGTGCTGCAGGGAGACTACCGCTTGGAGTCCGGCCATAGGCTCGCTGTTGACCTTATCAAGAAACATCAGGATGCAACGGCAGTTTTTGTCTGCAATGGCGTGATGACGGTGGGCGTGCTTAACGCCTTCGAAGAGCTAAACGTTCAATATCCCAAGGACATTGCGCTCGCCACATTTGACGACTTAACCCTGGACCATTCCTCGCATTCTCATCTCACCGCTGTCATACAGCCGAGTTACGAGATGGGCGCGCGTGCGGCGACCTTGCTCATGGATAGGATTGAAGGAAGGTTGACCGGAGATTCAGTTGTGGTGCGCGTGGTACCCACACTCGTGATTCGCGACTCAACTCGACCCCAGGAGCCCGTCGCATTCGAGGTGCAAGGGCGCAGGGCGAAATCCTCTGCGGGGCGATCCGCTCGATAGATTGCCGTGCCCCTCCCTCCGGCACGGCTATGTAATTAAGCCTGTTGCGGGTGAGCGCTGCCCGCTCACTCACGCAGACTCCCTTCGTGATTCTTCGGCGATTGATCGCAATTGGGGCAGTACATCCCCCAGTGAAATGGGTTCAGCGTTGGGGCTGCCCAGTGCGAAGTAGGTCTTGCGATAGAGCTGATACAGGCGCTCGTAGCGGGCGACTGCCGCCGGGGAGGGTTCATAGGCCTTGAAGGTCAGACAAAGGCTCTGCTGCGCGGCCTGGATCGACGGAAAGACCCCAGCCGCGAGGAAAGCGAAGATTGCGGAACCCAAACTGGTGGGCGTCCCTTCCGGCACCAGCACGGTCTTTCCCAGCACATTTGCGTAGACCTGGTTGATGACCGCATTGGCCTGTGGAACTCCGCCGCCGTTGATCACGCGATCGACAGGCACTCCGTGCTCAGCCATGCGCTCAAGGATGATTCGCGTGTGAAACGCAGTGCCTTCAATGGCTGCGAAGAACTCGTCCTGTGCAGTATGCGAAAGATGCCAACCGAGCGTGACGCCGCCGAGTTCGGGGTTGACGAGGACCGTGCGATCTCCATTGTCCCAACTGAGGCGTAGCAGTCCTGTTTGCCCCGCGTGGTAGCTTTCCAAGCCGACCGCTAACTGCTTCACGCTGGTGCCGGCGCGGCGCGCGATGGCATCGAAGATATCGCCAACCGCGGAAAGGCCGGCTTCGATTCCGGTCAGCGCGGGATCAACGCTGCCTGGAACTACCCCGCACACCCCGGGGACAAGCTTGACCTCGCTGGCCATGGCGATGATGCATGTGGAAGTCCCTATGACGTTCACGACATCGCCCTCTTTGCAGCCGGCGCCGATTGCGTCCCAATGCGCATCGAGGGCTCCAACGGGAATCGGAATGCCGGCTTTCAGGCCCAGTTCGGCAGCCCAGTGCGGGTCTAACCTGCCGTAGATTTTCTCGGATGTAAGGAATTCACCGGCAATCTTTTCGCGAACACCCTTGAAGAGCGGGTCGACTGCGACAAGGAATTCTTCGGCGGGCAGGCCACCCCACTGACTTCCCCACATCCATTTGTGCCCCATTGCGCAGATGCTCCGCTTAAGCCCCGCCGGCGAAGTAACACCGGTCAGCGTGGCGGCCACCATATCGCAGTGTTCAAGGGCTGTGGCAAAGCGGCTGCGCTTTTCAATGGGTGCATTGCGGAGCCAATGCAGGAGCTTGGCCCAGCCCCACTCGTGCGAGTAGACGCCGCCGCACCACTGGATCGCTTCGAGTTGAAGAGTATGAGCTGTATCAGTGATCTGCCTGGCTTCAAGGTGGGCGCGGTGATCGCACCAGAGATAATACTCATCGAGTGGCTGGAGTTTTTCATCGACGATAACGACGCTGGATCCGGTCGTATCGAGGGCGATCGCCAGAACATCCTCCCCGCGAACATCACTCGCAGCGAGAGCTTCGCGTGTGGCTGCAACAAGCGCTTTCATCTGATCGGAATGCGCTTGGGTCGCGTAATCGGGCTCTTCGCGTTTGCGATGGAGCGGATATGTTGCGGAGGCAGCGCCTAGCCGGCCGCGCTCGGAATCAAAAAGGGTAACGCGCACACTGAGCGTCCCAAAATCAACACCGGCAATGATGGGCATACTTATTCCTCTCTTGAGCCTGCATCCATCCATTCTCGCTAGCGATATCCGCGCGGTCGCGAGATAGTGGACTCGCTCCACGGAATGGGCATTGAACGGGACGGCGAGCGTCCTTTGTAGCCATGCTGAAGCGATGCTCCGCTTCATGGCGGGCTTAGCGCACCTGTTTCCTTCGGATGTGGATTGAGGTGGTAAGGACCGTGATAAAACTCCCAGGGCTCCTGCGGGGTAATGCCAAAGATGAACGACTGGCCCGGAACAAATCGCTGCCTCACTTCGAAGTTTTCAAAGGCGATGCCGCCCAGAATGGGCGCGGTGGATGCCCAATAAACTCTTCGAGCATTCACGCGAACACGCAGATCGGGCTGAACATCGTAGCCGGGAACGCGCCAGTATTGCGTGAGCTTGGGCAAGGTGTAAACCCAATGAGCGGTGGAATTGCCGGAGGTCTTTCCAGGATCGGCTTCGCTCGGCGAGCAGAATACGAGGGCATCGCCGTCGCCGGCGCGCAACATCTCGCCGAGCGGGTAGTCCACATCTTCAACGAAAGCCGTTCCAGTGTAAGTGGCGAAGAGCTGACGGCTGTCAACCACGCGGTCGTTGAGCCAGAGCAGGCGCAAGCGCTCGTAGTTGCCCATAGTTGCGGTGAGCGTTAGTTCCTCTATGGGCGGCCCATCGGCTTCAGAAAATGTGCGGAAACGAACCTCGCCCGGCTGGTCGCTGTCAATCGATGCGATCACATAGACTTTTGCACCATTGGCGGTAAATTTCTCCACATTGATCCGTACTGAGAGTCGATCGACGGTTGCTTTGCCCGCATGCAGAGTTTCCAGCTTTCCTGAAGGCGTACCGTCGGCGGCGCTACTATCGGCGTCAACCCACATGCGCTTGCCGCGCTCTCCAGGATCGAGTTCGCTCATTTCAAGTTCGCTAAAGGCCATGCGGTCGAAACGGCGGCCTGGTCCTGGTGTGACGGGCTCGACGGCGACAAAGTTGAGCAACTCGGGGCTGGCCGAGCCGGGTGGAAACATACCAAGGCGGATGAGCCCGCGCGGACCGCGAATGCCCCCTGGCGAGATGAGCCCGAACACGATGCCGTCGCGGCGCCCCCAGATGAGAGGATCGCCTGGTTTGGTGGGCCGCACCCATTGTGAACCCTGACCCAAGGCAAGGGATGTCAATAAAAGCATCAGGACAAACGTTGCGGACTGCATCGCCGCCTTTCGAGTGCCGTGCAGACGATGCGGAACACGATGGGAGCTCGCTAGATCATTGTGCGCATTTAGATTCATGGTTGGCATCTAACTAATCCGTTTCTCCGGCGACCCGAGGATCGATGCGCCCGTTCTGCGCTGGGAATGGAATCGCGGAGTCGGCTGGAATGCGTGGCCGAAGCGTGGCTCCGATGTAGGCATAGAGCGCGACGAAGAAGTACCCGACGAGCGGCACGAGGTATGCGATGGCCACGCTCTGGGTGCGAACAGAGATCCAACCCATCAGCGGCGTCATGATCGCGCCGCCAATCATTCCCATCACGATGAACGAGCCTCCGACCTTGGTGTTGACTCCCAGGCCGCGAAGTCCCGTGGCAAAGATCGTGGGGAACATCAGAGACATGAAGAAGCTGGTGAGGAAGACCGCCCAGATGCCAAGCCATCCGCGCTCGAAGACCCCTACCAGCAGCAGAACGACATTGATTACGCTATAGGCTCCCATGAGCTTCCTGGGATCGACGAAGCGCATGAGATACGCTGCGCTGAATCGGCCTACGGCAAACGCGGCGAGAGTGCCGGTCAGGAAATAGCCGGCTATCTTCTCGGGTTGATGGCCGTACTCCTGTACGTATTGGATGAAGTAACTCCACGTGGAAACCTGCGTGCCGACGTACATGAACTGTGCCAGGACGGCGAACATAAAATGCGGATACTTCAGCAGGTCCAGAATGCGTCCTTTAGCGCCTGTCTCTGATTCGGATTCGCCCTGGAGGGGCGGGAACTTGGTGCGAAAGATGAGCAACGCCCAAACCAGGGCGATCACTCCCAGCAGCATGTAAGGCCTGACGATGCGCAACGTCTCGGAACGCAGGTAAGCGTCATACAAGTGAGCGGTCTGCATCTGCGCGATTTGCGCGGGCTTGAGTTCTATTCCCGAGAAGATGAAGACGGTGCCGATCAGGACGCCGGCGATAGAGCCGAGCGGGTTGAAGGCCTGCGAAAAGTTGAGGCGAAGTTCGGCAGTGGCTGGAGCACCCACTTGAGCGATGAACGGATTCGATGCGGTCTTGAGGCAAGAGGCTCCAGCCGCGATGACAAACAGGGCGAACAGGAAGAATGGGTAGCTCTGCGCCTGCGCCGCCGGCCAAAACAGAAACGATCCGATGCTGAAGAGGGTGAGGCCGACAATGAAACCCGCCTTGTACCCCCAACGGCGCATCAGAAGAGCCGCCGGCATCGCAAGCAGGAAATAGCCCATGTAGAAAGCCGATTGCACGAGACCCGCCTGCAGGCGGGTGATCGCGAACGACTTCATGAACTGACGGATCAGAATGTCATTCAGGTTGTTGACGATGCCCCAGAGCGCAAACAGGGCAGTGATGAGCAGGAACGGGAGAATGAATCCTGCAGGAATCATGCGAGCGCTGGAGGGGCGCTCACCGCGGTTGAAGGAAGGCAAGTTGGAAACGGGCATTGTCTTTTCCAGTGACGCGAAGATCGCAGTTGGAGCCGTGACCCCGCGGAGTCAGGCGATAGTGATCGGTAGGCGCAGGATCTATGCGCCAGGCCATCTTTCCAAACGGCCTGACGCTTTCGGCTACACCCCGCAGAGGTGAACCTGGATTCCGAGTTCCGCAAACATCGCTGCTTTGGCAGCGAGGACCTGGTCTGCTTGCTCGGGCGACGGCGCATACGCCACGTTGACGTGATTGGCGCGGTGGCGTGCCATGAATTGATCCCGGCTCACCCCGTGCATGACGACGTGCATGACGGGCCATTGCGGCGTGGTCAGGCTCCAGCGGCGCTTTGTCTCAGCCTCCGGCAACGCGAGTGCAGTGGCCCGGCCCATATCCACGTGCAGTTGATTGTTTTCGACGAATATGCGGCTCCACACTACCTCGCCCGGTTTGCAGACGCCTTTCAGCGTACCCCCTCCAAGGCGGAAATACATCGGTGGCTGACGCTCGCTAATGGCCCCCGCGTACCCACCGACGACATGAGAGGCCGGAACCGCCCCGGAAATCTGATAAAGCCAAACAGATCGGAAGAGCACACGTCTGAACTCCAGTCACGCCAATATCTC
>OCZT010004575.1_pt1 | contig 13910 bp, 12 predicted proteins | sample 1539031 | NCBI WGS metagenome assembly OCZT01 (sample SAMEA3539308, study PRJEB22396) | soil metagenome | biome: tundra; feature: field; material: soil | place: USA | collected 2010-05 | depth 0.15 m
ATGCGCGTCTCGGCCAGATCCCGCAGCAGAAACGAAAACGCATCCGCGCTCAGCCCGTGCGCGAGTTCCCTGCGCAATGCAGCGATGTCGATCCCCGGCGCCTGCGGCTGTGCGCGATGGAATTCGCCCAGACGAGCGAGAATGTTTTCTCGAATCGCGCTGGCGCCCGCGCGCGCAATGGCGACGCGCTGCGCTCGGCCGAGTATGACCGCATCGAATGACTGGTACATCGATGCCGCGCGCGCGGCGGACAGATTGAACACCGTCTCGAAGCGCGCGCAATCGACCGCCAGTCCCGGGATTTTCAGCAGGTCCGCGAGCGCGGCTTCGGGCGTGGCTTGTTCCAGCGCCGCGAGCCATGCAGGGGAAGCGCGACGGCGCGCCTGAGCCAGCGGATCGATCACCGTACCGCCGCCCAGGGTGCGTCCGGCCGAGCGGTCGCGCAGAATGAAGCGGTCGCCATTGAGTGCGGCGATCGGCGCCTCGATGACGAGCTGCACCAACGCCTGAGTCCCGGGCGCGATCGCGCCACTCCCGCGGATCGCCACACGTGCCATCACATCGGCGGTTGCCAGATGCAGGTGCACCGGCGTCCAGTGCGCGAGGGCCGTGCGTTCCGTCGCGAGCAGCGTGAAGCGCACATCCATGCGCCGGCTCGGGGCGTGGACTGCCTCGTCGAGTACCCAGTCGCCGCGCGCGACGTCGGCCACATCGATCGACGCAAGATTCAGCGCGCATCGGTCCCCGGCCTGTGCTCGTTCGGCGGCGTTGCCGCGGATCTGGATGCCGCGCACGCGTACGCGCACTCCCCTGGGCGACACCACCAGCCGGTCGCCCGGCCTGGCCTCGCCGTTGAACACCGTGCCGGTGACAACGGTACCGCTGCCTGCGACGGTAAACGCGCGGTCGATCGCGAGCCGGAAATGCTGACCTTCGCGGTAGCGCGCCGCGTGCCCCGCGGCCGCGGCCACGAGGGCCTCGCGCAAACGCTCGATGCCGGCGCCGGTCACCGCCGACACCGGCAGCAGCGGGATTCCGGCAAGAGAGGAATCGGCGAGCAGGGCGTGCACCTCAGTCTGGACCTGAGCGACGCGCGCGGGATCGACGCGGTCGGTTTTGGTGATTGCGACCACCCCGCGCCGAATGCCAAGCAGGCTCAAGATCTGCAGGTGCTCCACCGTCTGCGGCATCACCCCGTCGTCGGCCGCGACTGCCAGCAGCGCGAAATCGATACCGCACACCCCGGCAAGCATGTTGTGGATGAAGCGCTCGTGCCCGGGCACATCGACGAAGCCGATCAGACCGCCATCGGCGAGCGGCCAGTAGGCGAATCCGAGGTCGATCGAGATGCCGCGCGCCTTTTCTTCGGGCAGACGGTCCGTGTCGACCCCGGTCAGGGTCTTCACCAGCAAGGTCTTGCCGTGATCGATGTGGCCGGCGGTGGCGACGATCATGGACCGCCGGGCCTAGCGTTGCAGGGTTTCGAGGATTTTCTGCGCGCTCTTCGCGGCCGCCTTGCCGTCGGCCACGGCCGCCGCAACCTGGCGCGGCGATCCGCTGCGGATGTCGCCGGCGGCGAATGCGCCCGCAACATCGGTCGCGAACGCTTCGTCCACCGCAATATGCCCGGAATCATCGAGCGCGACTACGCCTTCGAGATAAGCGGTCGCGGGCACATAGCCGACGTGAACCAGCACGCCGTACACGTCCAGGGTCTCCCTGTTGCCGCTCGCGGCGTTCTCGAGCACGAGGCCAGTCACGCCTTCGCTGCCGATGATTTCGACCGGCTTTTCGCCGTAGCGGATCGCAAGCTTCGCATCGGCCAGGGCGCGCGCCTGCAGCACCGGCTTTGCCGCGAGCTGCGCCGCGGCCTCGACGACATACACTTTCGATGCGAATCTTGCCAAGTACATCGCTTCGATGAGCCCGGCATCGCCTCCGCCGCACACCGCGACCACCTGGTCGCGGTAGAGGCCCGCATCGCACATGGCGCAATGAATCATGCCCTTGCCCTGAAATTTTTCCTCTCCCGGCACGCCGAGCTTGCGGGACTGCAATCCGCCCGCCTGAATCACCACCGAAGTCGTGTACGCCCTGCCATCGGCGCAAGCGACCGAGATGCAGCCGGAGTACGGCTCGATCTCGACCACTTCCGCCAGTTCCATCTCCATGCCGGATTGTTCGGCCTGTTTCACCATTTCCGAGGCGAGCATCGCTCCCGCCACCTTTTCGCCCGGGCGCGGATAGCCGTTGATCCACTCCACATTGATGATAGGACCGCCGAAGGATTCCTTCTCCAGCAGCAGCACACGGTACTTGGCCCGCGCCAGTTCCATGCCGGCAGTCAGTCCCGCCGGTCCGCCGCCTATCACGATTGCATCGTAATCCATTGATTGCCTCTCCTTGCCGCCCGCGCGACTTGACGCGGTTTGGCGTTTGTATTAAACACTGAGGCTGCATTGCAATCAACTGTTTCGAATGAGGAGGCTCTATGAACGTGGACGTGAAGACCAGCCAGCGAAGTGCGGATTACGAGGTATTGAGTCCGTGGGCCGACGCCGATCCGGTGCCGCTGCGGGGGATTGCGCCGCGTCCGGCGGACCTCGCCGGGAAGAAGATCGGCCTCTACTCCAACCGCAAGCGGGCCGCGCAGTTGACGCTGGGCGCGGTCGAGCGGGAATTGCTGGAGAAATTTCCCACCGTACAGACCTCGTGGTACGAGTGCAGCACGATCAATACCCCGGAGATGCTCACCGAAGGCAAAGCCAAATTCGAAGCCTGGGTGGCCAGCGTCGATGCGGTCGTGCTCTCGGTAGCCGACTGAGGCTCATGCACTAAGTTCCTCGTGCACGATGCAATATCCGTTGAGGACTTGCATCGGCCCGCTGTAGCACTGGCAAACGAGGGCTTCGTGACCGACGGGCGGTCTGCCGCGTCAAACAAAGGGATGCCGACGGTACGCATCGTGTCGGAGACGGTCCCCTGCGAATGCAGCCTCAAGGAGGATGCCGAAGCCGGAATCCGTTCCGCGATGGCTCAAATCGTTGAAGCTCTGACGAAACCCCTGTCTGCCGAGGAGCGGGAACCGAAAAGGAAGGACAAGGGAACTCCCACCAGAATCGTTTTCAAAGGGCAGATGGAGGAGTTCGACCGTTTCTTCTACAAGAGGGGTTGGGGCGACGGTCTGCCGCTGCGGCCCCCGACCGAGGCTGCGGTGCGGGAGATGCTGGCCGGGACCGATCTGCCGCCGGAGCATGTGGTCGGCAAGATCGTTCCGCGCAACGGCAAGGCGACGGTCGAGAAAATCGCCGTCAATGCCGTGATGGCCGGCGCCCTGCCGACGCACATGCCCATTCTGATTGCATGTGCCGAGGCGCTTGCCGATCCGCGGGCCCACCTGGGCGCCTACGGCACGAGCACCGGTTCGTGGATGCCTTTCTGGATCATCAACGGCCCGGTGCGCGATGACGCGCGCGTGAACTGCAGTTCCGGTGCGATGAACCCCGGAGACATCGCCAATGCCGCGATTGGCCGGACCATGGGCCTGATCGTCAAGAACGTCGGCGGCGCGCGCAAGGCAATCGAGGACATGGGCGTGTACGGCAACCCGGGGAAATACTCCTGCGTCGCCGGGGAAAACGAAGAGATGAGTCCCTGGGAACCGCTGCATGTCGAACAGGGATTCGCCAGAGACGACAGCGCGGTCACGCTGTTCTTTCCGAATTGCTACTCCCAGATTTGGCAGTACGGTTCCGACGACAAGGGAATACTCGCCACGCTGATCTACAACCTTTCGCCGGGAAGAAGCGGCCTGACCTGCCTCCTGATGACACCCACACAGGCGAAAACGCTGGCGCAGAAAGGCTGGACCAAGCAGATGATCAGGAAATACGTATATGAGTACGGGCGGGTTCCCGCCTACCGTCATCCGAGTTTCTACGACGGCGGCGGCTGGACCGGCAGGAATCCGGAAACCGTTCCGCCGAATGCCACGGATGCGGCCGCGATCGTGCCCAGCCCGGAGCACATCCGGATTCTGGTATTGGGCGGACCGGGTGCGTTCATGGGCCTCGCATGCGGGGGCGGCCTGCCAGGCGGGCAGTTCGTGACCAAGAAGATCAACTTGCCCTCGGGCTGGAGCAAGCTGGTCGCGAAGTACAAAAGCCTCGTCCCGGCATACGAGAGATATTAGGCGCGAATTTCATCTTCCTTGAGCAGCTTGACAGGACGGGGGCGCCGCGTGTCTACTGAACACGGACATTCGGTTGCAAATAACCATTCGAAGCAGGAGGTCTTATGAGTACCGGTGCGCAGATCAGCCAGCGCAGCACAGAATACGAGGTCTTGAGTCCGTGGGCCGACGTCGATCCCGTGCCGCTGCGGGGGATCACCCCGCGGACGAAGGATCTTGCGGGCAGGAAGATCGGCCTGTTCCTCAACGAAAAACGTGCCGCGTACTTGTCCTTGAGCGCGTTCGAAAAGGAGTTCCTGGAAAGATTTCCCAGCGCAACAACCTCCTGGTACAAGTGTACCGGGCACAACATCCCGGAGATTCTCACCGAAGGCAAGGCCAAATTCGAAGCCTGGGTGAGAAGCGTCGACGCGGTCGTGCTCGCGGTCGCCGACTGAGGCTCATGCACTAAGTTCCTCGTGCACGATGCAATATCCGTTGAGGACTTGCATCGGCCCGCTGTAGTACTGGCGAACGAGGGCTTCGTGACCGACGGGCGGTCTGCCGCGTCAAACAAGGGAATGCCGCTGGTGCGGATCGTCGCGGAGACGATACCGTGTGAATGCAGTCTGAAGGAAGAGGCCGACGCGGGCATCCATCTGGCCATGGACCAGATCATCGAAGCGTTGACGAAGCCCCTTTCCGCCGAAGAACAATCACCGAAGAAGAAGGGAAAGGAAAAGCCCTCCAGGGTCGTCTTCAAGGGTCAGCTGGAGGAACTCAATCGTTTCTTCTACAAGAGGGGCTGGGGCGATGGCCTGCCTGTGCTGCCCGCGACCGAGGCTGCGGTGCGGGAGATGCTGGCCGGGACCGATCTGCCGCCAGAGCATGTCGTGGGCGAAATCGTGCCCCGTTACGGCAAGGCGACGGTCGAGAAGATCGCCGTCAATGCCGTGATGGCCGGCGCCCTGCCCACGCACATGCCTATCCTGATTGCGTGTGTGGAGGCGGTCACCGATCCCCTGGTGGATCTGGGCACGTTCGGCACGAGTACCGGCTCCTGGGCGCCATTCTGGATTATCAACGGGCCGGTCCGCAATGACGTGCACGTGAACTGCGGCTCCGGTGCGATGAGCCCCGGGGACATTGCCAACGCCGCAATCGGCAGGGCCATGGGTCTGATCATCAAGAACATCGGTGGCGGGCGCAAGGCAGTCGAGGACATGGGCGTGTTCGGCAATCCGGGGAAATACTCGAGCGTGATCGGGGAAAACGAAGAGGCTAGCCCATGGGAACCGCTTCATGTCGAACAGGGGCTTGCCAGAGGCGATAGCGCGGTCACGCTTTTCTTTCCGAATTCCTACTCTCAGCTATGGCAGTACGGTTCTGACGACATAGGAATACTTAGCACGCTGATATACAACCTTCTGCCGGGAAGAGGCGGCTTGTCATGTCTTCTCTTAACCCCCCCACAGGCGAAGACGCTGGCGAAGAAGGGCTGGACGAAACAGATGATCCAGAAATACGTGTTCGAATTCGGACGCGTTCCCGCATACCGTCACCGGTTTTTCTACGGCGTCGCGGTGGCGCACGGAAGCCTTGGAACCGTTCCGCCGAATGAAATGGATTCGATGGCAATCGTGCCCAGCCCGGATCACATCAGGATACTGGTCACAGGCGGACCGGGTGCCTTCGTGGCTCTGGTGTGCGGGGCAGGTCTGCCGGGGCGCCAGTTCGTGACCAAGAAGCTTGCGTTGCCATCCAACTGGACCAAGTTGGTGGCCAAATACAAGAACCTTGTTCCCGTGTACGAAAAGTATTGAGTGCGAAGCTGATTCGGAAACCCGTCCGCCCGCGAGGTTTGTGTACCTGCGTGCGGCGCCTCAAATTCCGTCGCATGCGACGGGCGGACTTGCGCGCCGTGCGCGCAGAAAAGCGGAGCGCAACATGAGAAGGTCGACCATTACTTTTCTTTTCGCCGCGTGCCTTGTTTTGGCCAGTCTTCAGACGAGCCGGGCCGCCGAGGATGAGTATCCGGTCAAATCGATCCAGCTGGTCGTTCCGTTCGCCGCGGGGGGCGGGCTGGACATAACCGCCCGCATCGTGGCGCAGAAACTGCGGGAACACCTGGGCCAGCCGATTATCGTCGTCAACAGGCCCGGAGCGGGCAGCGCGGTTGGCGCGCGGTTTGTTGCAAGCTCTCCGCCGGACGGTTATACGATTTACCTGTCTTCCGGTTCCACATTCGGGTTTCTTCACCTGCTGGTTCCCGGCTTCACTTATCAGGTCAAGGATTTTGCCCCCATTGCCGCCATCGCGATAAATCCCTCGGTGTTCGCGGTGAATGCCGAAGTTCCGGTCAAGACGCTTCCCGAACTCGTCGCCTATGTTCAGAAGTACCCCGGCAAGCTCAACTTCTGCACTACCGGTCTGCGCGGGGGGAATCACATGCAATTCGAGATGTTCAAAATGTTGGTAAAGGACAAGTACAACGGTTTGGAGCTGGATCTTCCGCACGTCCCGTACAACGGTGTCGCACCCGCGCTTACGGCGCTTCGGGGCAATGAAGTGCAAGCCTGTACCCTGCCCTTTAGCAGCTTGCTGACGAGCAACGATGGCAAAGGTATCCGCATAATTGCGGTAATGAAGCCGCAGCGGATTCCGGCCATTGCGCACGTGCCGACCTGCGGCGAACAGGGATTCCCCGAGATGGATGACTACTATTCCATGATCAACTTCACTACTTCTGCCGGCACTCCGGCGCCGATACTGGCAAAGTTGGAGGCGGCGATCCAGAAGACAATGCAGGACAACGAAGTCCGGCAAAAGCTGAAAGACATCGACGTTGAGCCCAAATTCCTGAATTCCAAGGAAATGAAAGAATGGCTCGACGCGGATGTGCGCAAATACGAAATGATCATCAAGAAGACAAACATGACCGTGCAATAGGGCACGGTTCCAAAGCCAGTCGTTGACCACCGGAATCACCATGAAGAGCTACAAACTCCTGGCTTGCGTGCTCGGCCTGTGTGCGCTCGGCCTCGGCGCAGCGGCACCGGCGGTAGCGCAGAATTACCCGAAAGGGGTGGTCAAGTGGATCGTGCCTTTTCCGCCCGGCGGTCCGACCGATGTGGTCGGGCGCATCGTTGCGCAACAACTGCAGGAGGCGTGGGGGCAGCCGGTCGTGGTCGAGAACAAGCCGGGCGCGGGCACCATGATCGGAACCGATGCGGTGGCCAAATCGGCGCCCGACGGGCAGACGATCGGCATGGTGATCACGGCGCACATGATCAACCCGACGCTGAGTGCGGCGACGATTCCCTACAATACCCTGAAGGACCTCGCGCACGTCACGCAAATGGTCACCCAGCATGTGGTGCTGGTCGCGAATACCCAGGTGCCTTTCAATACGGTGAAAGAGATGATCGCGTATGCGAAGGCGCATCCGGGCAAGCTCAGCTACGCTTCGCCGGGCACCGGGACCGGGACGCATCTGGCGGGCGAGCTGCTCAAACTCGAGGCCGGCATCGACATGGTGCATGTCCCATACAAAGGCAGCGGCCCCGCCCAGATGGACCTCGTTGCCGGGCGCGTGGACCTCATGTTCGATGTGTACCACTCGGCGAAGGCGCTGGTGGACCAAGGCAAGCTCAAGGTCATCGCGCTCACCAGCGATACCCAGCCGGTGAACATCAAGGGTTACCCGCTCATCGCCGACACGATTCCGGGTTTCAACGTGACCAGCCTGTTCGGACTGGTCGTGCGCGCCGGGACGCCGCGCACCATCATCGACAAGATCCAGCGGGACACGGCCAGGGTGCTCAACAAGCCGGAGGTCAGGGCGCGGCTCGAGAACCTGGGCGTGGAAGTCGTCGGCTCGACGCCGGAACAGTTCGAGAGCTTCGTGCGCACCGAAATCGCGAAGTGGGCGAAGGTGATCAAGGCCAGCAACATCAAAGTCGATTGAAGCGGTCCGTGCCTGATTCTGGCGGCCCACTGGCCGCGGGTTCCCGCGCCGGCATGTAATCCGCAGTGGTAAAGGAGGCGAATTGACCCAATGCTTACGCATTTGGAGGAGGAAATATCATGAACGGTTCCTGGTGCACAACGTTTCGCCGGCTGGCATGGGTGAGCGCCGCCCTTGGCAGTTTGATCTTCGGCCTGTCGGCTCCGCTTGCAGCGCAGGCGCAGGGCTTCCCGACCAAACCGGTGCGCCTGATCGTTCCCAACGCGCCAGGCGGATCGATCGATATTCTGGCGCGCCTGCTTTCACAAAAACTGCAGGAGCTCTGGGGGCAGCCCGTAATCGTGGATTACAAACCCGGCGCCGGAACTGTTCTGGGGACGGATTACGTGACGAAGTCGGCGCCGGACGGCTATACGCTCGGCATGGTCATAACCGGGCACGTGATCAATCCGAGCCTGCGCTCGAACATGCCGTTCGATACGGTGAAGGATCTTTCCGGCGTGACCATGACCGCCATTTCGCACGTCGTGATCGAGGCCACCGCCTCGCTGGAAGCGAACAGCCTGCCCGAGCTGATCGCGCTGGCGAAGAAACAGCCGGGAAAGATCAGCTACGCTTCGCCCGGCAGCGGCAGCGCGATGCATCTCGCGGGGGAGTTGCTGAAGAGCCTGAGCGGAATCGATATCGTTCACGTCCCCTACAAAGGCAGCGGGCCGGCCTACGGCGACGTCATCTCTGGACGCGTGCAGCTCATGATCGACCCGCTGTATGCGTCGATGCCATACATCAAGGCCGGCAAGATGAAGGCGCTGGCGGTGACCAATCTGACGCGCTCCGCGATTGCGCCGGAGATCCCGACGGTCGCCGAAACCATTCCAGGTTTCGATGTGCAGAGCATCAACGGCATCGTGGTGCCGAGCGCGACCCCGCGCGAGCTGGTGCGCAAGATCAGCGCCGACATCGTCAAAGTTCTGCAATCGCCGGATCTGAAAGCGCGGCTCGCCGAGCTGGGCCTGCAGACGGTCGGCAATACACCGGAGCAGTTCGACGCCTATATCCGCACGGAAATCGAGAAATGGGCGAAGGTGGTCAAGTTTTCCGGCGCCAAGGTCGATTGACGATGAAACCGGGGCAATCTACGGGGCCGAAGCTGCGGGTTTGACCGCCGCGGCTGTGCTCGAAACCCGCCAGCTCATCCTGCAGCGTTTGGGCAAGAGCAAATGAATCAGGCGGTGCCGGGGGGGAGCATCGAAAGCATGCGCCCGCTCACTTCCACACCGATTCCGCGGTAACCGATAAAGCGGCAGGACGGGTCGAACATCGGTTCCCCGCTGACCCGAAAATATTGGTGGGAGCCATCGGGATTGACCCGGCTGAAGGGGAAATCAAGGAACGGACGCCTGGCCTTGATGTTCGCTTCGAGTTCGGCGCGCTCCGCCTCGTTCCAGCCCGGACCCTGAAGTATTTTTGTTTCGTCCATCAATGCGCCCATTTGTATTCCGAGCATCTCGAGCAACGGGCCGGACACCTTGGTGAATCGCTGGTTTTCGTCCGATTCCCAGTACCAGTCGGACGCCAGTTCCGTCAGGGCGCGAAAGCGTGCTTCGCTTTCGCGCAGTTCGGCCGTCCGTTCCTGTACCGTCTGTTCCAGCACCTTGTTGTAATTCTCGAGTTTCCGGTGCAGCAGGCGCACTTCCAGCAGGTTGTGAATCCGCGTTTTAACTTCGGTCACATCGAAGGGCTTGCTCACAAAATCCTTGGCGCCGGCCTGCAGCGCCTGCAGCTTGTGAGCGGGCTGGGCGGTGATCACGAGGACCGGAATATAGCTCTCCGTTTCGATCGCCTTGAGGTTTTCCATGACCTGGAATCCATCCAGGCCGGGCATCTGCAGATCGAGCAGAATCAGGTCGTAGCGGTTTTCGCGATGAAGCGCCGCGACGGCATACGGATCCATCGTTGAGGTAACGTCGGTATAGCCGGCTTCTTGCAGAATTTCCTCAAGCAACAGGACATTGGATTTCTGATCGTCGACAATCAGCACTTTCGCGTTCAGGATTTTAGATGCGGTAACCATTGAATCAGTCCTTTTTAAGCCCATTTCCCGCTCGTGCCGCCGAGAATTCCAGTGCAATGCCCAAGGCATCCATGAACTCGTTGACCACGATGGGTTTGGTAAGATAGCGGAAAAATCCTGCGTCCAGGCCTTTCTTGATATCGCTGGGTATTACGTTGGCACTGATCGCCATGATCGGGATATGCGCCGTTGCCGGATCTGCGCGCAGGATTTTCATGACTTCAATGCCGTTGATGCCGGGCAAATTGATGTCCATCAGGATCACCTCCGGCATGAATTCGCGCGCCAACTCGATGCCAAGATTGCCGTCGGCTGCGCTAAGCAGGCGAAGATCGGGACGGCGCGTGATCAGTTCCTCGACCAATTGCAGATTGGCCGGATTGTCTTCGATATAAAGTAGCGTGCGCAGAGCCGCACCGGTCGTGGACGAAGGTCGGTAGAACGTGGCGGATTCGGCCCTCCCGTCGGCGAGTTGCGGTGGAGCGCACAGAGTCAATTCGACCCAGAACACGGTTCCCGCGCCTACTGTGCTATCGACGCCGATGATACCGCCCATCAACTCGACCAGCCGTTTGGCCACCACCAAGCCGATGCCTGTGCCTTCCTCGATGCCGGCCTCTTTCCCGAGGCGGTTGAACGGCTGGAACAGTTGCGCCAGCTTTTCCGGCGAAAGTCCCTCGCCGGTGTCCCTGACGCTGATGCGAACCGAGTTCGGCGGAACCGCTATGCAGTCCATGACGACCTTACCGCCGGGTTTGTTGTATTTGATTGCGTTGAAAAGAAGATTGATCAGAACCTGCTTTACCCGGGTTCTGTCGGCAAGGACGAAATAAGGGGAATCGAAGTGCGGAAATTTCATGCCGATGCCGCGCCGTTGCGCCTGCGGCTCTATCATTGCCTGGCATTCGAGCACGACCCGGTTTAACGAGACGGGTTCCGGCGACAGCGTCAACCTGCCGGACTCGATCCGCGTGAGATCGAGAATTTCGTTTATCAACTCCAGCAGGTACCATCCGGCCTTGAGAATTTGGTCCAGGCTTCGCTTTTGCGATGGCGTCGGCTGCGGAAAACCGGATTCTATAACCTGCGCAAAACCGAGGACGGCGTTGAGCGGGGTGCGCAGTTCATGGCTCATCTGCGAAAGAAATGTGGATTTCGCCAGGCTGGCTTTCTCTGCTATGGCCTTGGCATTTGTCAGGTCTGATTCGAACTGCTTGCGCACGGTATTGTCGGTGCCGATCAGCAGATAGCCGATTATTTCGCCGAAATCATCACGCAGCGCCGTGATCGACACGATAGCCGGAAAGCGCGTGCCGTTCTTGCGAATATAGGTCAATTCATAGGTGTCTTCGATCTCGCGCGACGCCTTGAAGGCCAGCGCCTCGAAGCCCGGCGCAATCGTGGTGGCAAGCTCCTTGGTCAGGGTCGCGGCACGTGCAATCACTTCCTCCGGATCATGCATGTCGCTCGGGCTTATCTTGTTTACGACTTCGGTCGCGAGATAACCCAGCATGCGCTCGGCGCCGACATTGAATAATTGGATGATGCCCTTCTCATCGGTGGCGATAATCGAGAAGTTGGGGCTGGTGAGGATGGCGGTCTGCAAAGCGCCTGTCCTGAGCAACGACTCAGTGCGTTGGAGTTCCATATTGGTGGCTGTGACCCTGGCGGCGGCGCTGTCGCGGACGGTGGACTTGCGGGCTTTCTCAAGCATTGTCGGGATCCGCGCAAAATGCAAAGACCGGGCCAGGCTTCATTTGCGACCTCTCGATCGGTCGGTCGTGCGGACGACCGCTTCCCGCCGCGCATTTTGAGATTGGATAAGAATATCCTGTCGCTGGAGTACGTCCGGCAGCAGGCGGGCAAATTCCTTCTTTACGACTGCGTAGCACTCGCACACCTGGGATTCCAATCCCGACCGCTCGAGTACGGTAATGTGCCCGCGGCGGTAGCGGATAACGCCGGCCTGTTGCAATTTTCCGGCAGCCTCGGTGACGCCTTCCCGGCGCACGCCGAGCATGCTCGCGACCAGCTCCTGCGTCATGATCAATTCATTCGTCGGCATGCGATCGAGAGTCAGCAACAGCCAGCGGCACAGTTGCTGCACTAACGAATGGTGCCGATTGCACGCCGCAGTCTGTGACATCTGCGTGATAAGCGCCTGGGTGTAACGCAGCATCAGCTGTTGCATCAGTCCGGCGCGATTGAATTCCTGCACCATCAGTTGTGCTTTCAGCCGGTAGCCTTGGCCCCCGGTCTGAACGACAGCCCGGCTGGGCGTCGTATTGCCGCCCATAAAAAGCGAAATTCCGAGCACGCCTTCGTTGCCCACGCCCGCAATTTCGGAGGATGAGCCATTCTCCATGACGTAGTGCAGGGACAGGATCGCCGTTGTCGGGAAATAGACGTGCTGGAGCAGGCCGCCCGACTCGTAGAGGATATCGCCGAGCAACATTTCGACCGGTTCCAGATGCGGGGCCAGGCGTTCGAATTCAGCCGTGGGCAGCGCGGCGAGAAGACGATTTTGACTCGGGCTTTGAGGGGCTGGCATTGACGGCTTAGCGTATTCCATCCTGGATCGAAACTGCCGGCGGGTGCACTCGAGCCGGCAAGGAGCGAATCGGTATGAGTTCCAGATCTGGCAGCAGGCGTTGGTAGTCCTCGGCCGACAGGTAGGCGACAAGGTGGTTTTGCTTGGGACAGTGCGGCGCGTGCATGGCAATGGTTTCACATGTGGCTTGGCGGCCGGGGTCAAAGGCAAGACCGCGGCCCGAAGCCGGGGAGACTAGCATGAAATCGTGGGGACATATGTGCGCTAACTAACATAACCCGGATTTCGCGAAACAACGACCGCCACTTGGTCTCCGGGCGGCCGCATGCGTATCCCACCGCACAGACCCCGGGTGCGGCGGCTGGGATTATCGCTATATGGTGTGCCTGATATCGGCGCCGGTCGTGGATGTATATCCTGTGGACGCAGACCCGGTGGACGCATACCCAATCACGCAACGGTGGGAGATGGACATGAACCGGGATCGAGTCGAAGGCAACTGGAAGCAGTTCAGCGGGAAAGTGCGGGAACAGTGGGGCAAGCTTACCCACGATGATTTAGGCGTGAACGCCGGCAAGCGCGACCAACTTGCCGGCAGTATCCAGGCGCGACATGGCATTTCGAAAGAGGAATCCGAACGCCAGGTCAGGGATTTCCTGTATCGCAATCGCGACTGGAACCCTTCCAGACGCTGGTTTCGGGCGTAAGACCCCAAAGAACCCGTTGCAAAATGAATTTTGCGACGGGCCGATCTAGGGAGCATGAGGGGAGGTATCCCGTCATTTTGAAACGGGTTCAAAGGAATGTTGTGAACATACCTAAGGAAGCTCTGATTAAGTCCGTGACGCAATCAGAGCTTCCTCTGATTTGGGGGATTTACGCCCCGAAGGTCTCGATCCCCCTTGAGGGGAAAGTCCCCACCTCTTCGGGTGGTCCCGACCTTCGGTCTCCCACCTTGGGGGACAAGGGGGCATAGCCCCCTTGTTCAGGCTGTCCTTAAACAAGATAGTTCGCTTCGTATGTACGCCAGCGAACGGAACGCGGCGGTACGGAAGAAGATGATTATCCGGGCAATTGGCATGTCGTGACTTCGCGATGTGCAGCGGGTATGCCTTCCGATTTTAATGCGGTACTCAATGGAGAGTCT
>OCZT010004576.1_pt1 | contig 13909 bp, 9 predicted proteins | sample 1539031 | NCBI WGS metagenome assembly OCZT01 (sample SAMEA3539308, study PRJEB22396) | soil metagenome | biome: tundra; feature: field; material: soil | place: USA | collected 2010-05 | depth 0.15 m
TTTTTATTTGACTTGTATCAAATACAATTGTAACTTTAACACTCTGATCACATACCATGGCAAGTATAATTCCGGATTATGAATACGACATCTTTATCAGCTACCGCCAGAAAGACAATAAATATGATGGCTGGATAACTGAATTTGTTGATAATCTTAAGCGCGAGCTTGAGGCAACGTTTAAAGAAGATATCAGTGTATATTTTGACATTAATCCTCATGATGGACTTTTAGAAACTCATGATGTCCATGCTTCCCTTAAAGAGAAACTCAAATGCCTCATTTTTGTTCCGGTAATTTCACGTACCTATTGTGATCCGAAGTCATTCGCATGGGAACATGAGTTCGTAGCATTTGTGGAGCAAGCCTCCAAAGATAAATTTGGATTAAAGGTCAAGCTGCCCAATGGAAATGTTGCAAATAGGGTTTTACCGGTTCGTATTCACAATCTGGATTCCAATGATATCCAGTTATGTGAATCTGCTCTTGGTGGAGTTCTGCGGGGAGTTGAATTTATATATAAAGAACCTGGTGTAAACAGGTCCCTTACATCAAAGGATAAGGAAAAGAAGAACCTGAATGGCACTATCTACCGCAACCAGATAAATAAGGTGGCTCTTGCACTCAAAGAGATCATACAGGGAATGAGAGCTGAACCTGGAACGCGCGCCACTATTGAGAAAGCAAAAGTGAATTTTGAAGAGGAATATTTTGATGGCAAAAAGGAGAAGACTAAGAAAGTTAAAAAACCAACTGTAATAAAGTTGATTCTATATACTGCACTAACCCTTGCTTTGATAATATCTGGTATTGTTTTTATTCCAAAGCTGTTTATTCAAAAGACTTCTGTAAAGAAAGAATCATCTGATAAAAGAATTTGTATTGCAGTCTTTCCGTTTAATAATCTGACTAATGATTCAATATGGAATAACTATAAGACCATCGTACAGCAAAACCTGATATCAACATTGGCTTACTCACCCGATATCCAGGTAAGGCAACAGGGAACCATTTATCAGTCACTTTCTCTAAGCGGTTATGATGAAAAAAAAGGGGTATCCTCAACGGTTGCTGAGGAAGTATCCAAAAAAATCGATGCTGACATTTTCATTTACGGAATTATCCAAAAAAGTAGTTCAGGGATCAGTATTGACGCTCAGCTGATAGAAACAAAAACCGGAGAAGTTATAAAACCCTTCAAAGTCAGCGCTCCTGGAAAAGAGGAAGCGATATTTGGGATCATTGATTCTTTATGTAAAAATATTACCGATTACCTGGTAATTGCAAAGATCTTAAAAGAAAAAATGCTTTACGGATTTAATTATAAATCATCGCTTACTACCAGATCACCGGAGGCAGTAAGGTTTTTTTTCTATGGGAAGGATTCTCAGATTAAAGGAGATTCGAAGTCAGCTCGGGAATATTTTCTGAAATCTAATATCATTGATTCAAATTATTTTGATCCTTATATTGAAATACCTTCATGTGCAGGCACATTTGAAGAGAATTGTATGTGGTTAATTAAGGCATACAATAAAAGGGAATTATGGCCTCCGCTCGAAAAGCTATTTGCAAGCTGGGCCTACGCATTTACATTCGAATCGCCCGAGATTGCCGCAAGCTATCTTGAACAGGTGCTGAATATTGACGACCAGGACCTTAATGCCCGTGGTTTATTGGCCATTACATATTTAATTGCAAAAAATTATGAAAAGGCTGTAATGGATTTTGAAAAATATATTGAACTGTTAAGCAAATGCGATAAGAATTATATTATGGACTACCCATGGGATGGTTTTCATGGGCAGGCATTGCATATGGCCGGCCAGTACGATAAGGAGAAAAAACTATATGATCAGGCAGAGAAATTCAAACCCGATGCTCCCTGGTTATTAACACAACAAGCAGTCCTTGCATTTACAGAAAAAAATACTGAAAGGGCAAACATATATATTGAAAAATACATAGCGTATAAGAAGAAAACATTGCAATCGGAAGCTGCTACAGAACAAGGATTGGGTGATATTTATTACCAGGCTGGCATGATGGAAAAAGCGGATGGATATTATCACAGGGCATTGTCATTAGAGCCTGAGAACGTGGGATTATTGAAAGCTGTCTCAGATTATTATATTGAGTTTAAAAGGAATGTTAATGAGGTTCCGGAACTCATGGACAGGGCTATGAAACTTGCTAAGAACAGGTCTGATTACTATAATTACATGGATACAAAGGGCTGGGCATATTATAAAATGGGAAAGAATAAAGAGGCGCTGGCAATTCTGCAAAAAGTGTGGGATGAGGCACCGTATAGAATATATACAATAAAGTCGCATTATGAGGAGGTGAAGAAGGCGGTCGCGGGGCAGACGTGATGGGGAGGGAGACTCAGAGACTAAGAGCCTAAGGGACATAGAGACTGCAAGACTGCAGGACCGCAAGACCGCAAGACAATAACTTTGCAACTTGTAACAGCAATCTGGCAGCTGAAATATTTTTGACACTTACAACATACTTTCTTAACTTTATCCAAATGAACCATTATCATGGCAAGTATAATCCAGGGTTACGAATACGACATCTTCATCAGCTACCGCCAGAAAGACAATAAGTACGACGGCTGGGTAACTGAATTTGTCGACAATTTGAAACGAGAACTCGAAGCTACATTCAAAGAAGATGTCAGTGTATATTTTGATATAAATCCCCACGACGGACTGCTGGAGACTCACGACGTCTATGCTTCACTGAAAGAGAAAATCAGATGTCTGGTTTTCATTCCCATAATCTCACATACTTACTGTGATCCTAAATCATTCGCATGGGAACATGAGTTCAAAGCTTTTATCGACCTTGCATCGCATGATCAGTTCGGATTGAAAGTAAAACTGCCCGGCGGAAATGTAACTAACCGTGTGCTCCCGGTTCGGATTCATGATCTCGATGCTGAAGATATTAAATTATGTGAGTCTGCTCTCGGAGGTTACCTTCGGGGTGTGGAGTTTATTTACAGGGAACCGGGAGTGAACAGATCACTTACTCCCTCTGATGATGAAAAGAAAAACCTTAATAAAACCAGGTACCGCAACCAGATCAACAAGGTTGCAAATGCTATTAAAGAGATTATTGCCGGACTGAAAACAGGACAAGATGTCTCCATTGCTGTTAAACCGGATTCGCAATTGCCATGGGAGGAGGTTAAAAAGGTTCCAGAAAACAGTAAGGAAAGATTTAAAAAAAGCAAACTACTCTCCTATTCCATTTCAGCAGTTTTTATTCTTGTATTATTGGGTGTGTATGTTTACCCAAAAATCTTTAAACGAGACTCGCTTGAAAAACTGAGATCTTCAGGAGAGAAAATTTCCATTGCAGTAATGCCGTTTCAGAATATGACAAATGACACAACATGGAATACCTACCAGGAAGGGATCCAGACGAATTTAATCTCGGCACTGGCAAATACAGGGGAGCTGTATGTCAGAAAAAAAGATAACATAAATGCTCTGCTTAATTCCAAAGGGACTATTCAATATGCTTCAATCTCACCATCTGTTGCTGATAAGATTTCCAGTAAGCTTGAGGCAGATATTTTCATAAATGGCACCATGCAGCATGCTGGCTCAACCCTACTCTTAAATGCTGAAATAATTGATACGAAAACAAAGGAGATTTTGAAATCATTTGAAGTAAAGGGGCCTTATGATCAGGATAAAATCTTTGAAATAACAGATTCTCTCCGAAAAAAAGTAACGGATTTTCTTCTGATATCTAAAATAATGAAAGAAAATCCTGTATTTCAGCACTATAAACCTACAACTACTTCTGCTGAAGCATTCAGATATTTTATTTATGGCCTTAATGCCAGGAATAAAGGAGATTTAGCCGGAGGGATATCCTGGGGTTTAAAAGCATTGGCTGCCGACTCGACCTTTGCTGATGCCGCTTTCATGGTTGAGAATTCATATGCTTATGATGGCAAACCCGAACAAAGCAGGCAATGGTTAATCAGAGATTACAAAAAAAGAGATCAGATGACCTATGACTGCAATCTCTACGCAAGCTGGGCTTATGCCTACAGCTTTGAATCACCCGATGAACAAATTAAATATTTAAAACTGCTTCAGGAGCTTGATGATAAGGAACCTAGCAACTTTTATTTATTAGGGCTTACATATAATTTGATTAAACAATATGATAAAGCAATCCCTGAACTTGAAAGGGGATTGGAGATACTCCATAAATGGGGTGATGAATATTTAAAAGATGGTTCTCCTTTCATTCAGCTTGGTTTGGCATATCATGGAACAGGTCAATATAAAAAGGAGAAAAAGATTTTGAATGAGTTGGAACATCATCAACCCGGTAATCCATGGTATTTCAGGGGAATGGCATTATTAGCATTTGCTGAAAAAGATACGGCTGAGGCAAATCAATTTATTAAAAAGTATATTCCTATTGTGAGAGAAGGCTCTTCTGATGCTTATGTTGCATTCAGACTGGCTCAGCTTTATTATGAAGCCGGTATGCATGACAGAGCAGAGAGCTATTCCCGAAAAGCACTTTTACTGGACCCTGCTTCCCCGGGGGAATTGAATGACCTTGCCAATTTTCTTATTGATAGTAATCTGTACTTAAATGAAGTTTCAGGACTAATAGACAAGGCGATGAAACAGGCTAAAAATAAAACAGAATATTATGATTACTTAAATACAAAAGGCTGGGGTTTATATAAACAGGGTAAGGGCAAAGAAGCTTTGGAAATTCTTCAAAAATGCTGGGATGAAGCGCCCTTTAAATTGTATTCTATAAGATCTCATTATGAGGAAGTGAAGATAGCTGTTGCTGGGAAGTTGTGAGAGGGAGAAGAGGTGAGGAAAAGACTTAGGGACTAAGAGACTAAGGGACTAAGAGAGCTAGTACCGGATTCTTAGCGCTATACCAGAAATGAAGAACCGGCAAAAGCAACTAGAAATCTCAATTAATTTTTGTAAATTTGTATTATGAGAAAAAATCTTCAATATATTGATATCGAGGTCGATAAATTGACAAACTCTCTCGAGAATGTTATTACTGGTGATAGGTTTCCAACTGATATAGTTTTAACAAATTCCAATGATTTTAAATCAATTGCTAGAAAAGAAGGATGGCTTTTTGATTGGAGATCGGAATATAAGAAACCCGACAGGGATGTTTATAAACTGACAATAGTCAACAATCAGTCTGTTATTCAGGGATTAATCAGCTTAACAGTGCGGACTGATCACGTATACATGAACCTGATCGAAAGTTCTCCTTTTAACAAAGGGAAGGAGAAAGTATATATAGGCGTTCCAGGAAATCTTGTTGCATTTGCATGTAAACTATCATTTCAGAGAGGCTATGAAGGCTATTTATCATTTCTTTCTAAGACGAACCTTATAAAGCATTATGAAAATACACTCGGAGCAATCCATGTCGGTGGAAACGTGATGATTATAAATACGCATGCAGCATTAAAATTGATCAATAAATATTTTGATAAATAAAACTATGGCACTAATAAAAGAACCTAAAGATGTTGATTTCTATGTAGACCCAAGACCTCTTACTAAAGAGGAACTGAAAAGGATTAGTGATTTCATAAAATCCGATAAAAAAAGTAAACGTAGAAGATCAACAAAAAAGAACACCTACGCATAACAACTGGATGGAGAGTTCCTATGGTTGACAGTCTTCTCCAACATTGTCACAATGAACAATTATCATGGCAAGCCTTATCCCCGGTTACGAATACGACATCTTCATCAGCTACCGCCAGAAAGATAATAAATACGATGGCTGGGTAACTGAGTTTGTTGATAATCTTAAACGCGAACTAGAAGCAACTTTTAAAGAAGAGATAAGTGTTTATTTTGATATAAATCCTCATGATGGACTTCTGGAGACCCATGATGTAGATGCTTCGCTGAAAGAGAAACTGCAATGCCTGATTTTTATCCCAATAATTTCACGAACCTATTGCGATCCAAAATCTTTTGCATGGGAACATGAGTTTGTCGCATTTGTGGAACAAGCCTTAAAAGATCAGTTTGGATTAAAGGTCAAACTGCCCAATGGAAATGTTGCAAACAGGGTTTTGCCGGTTCGTATTCACGATCTCGATAAAGATGATATTAAACTATGCGAATCTGTCCTTGAAGGAGTTCTTCGCGGGGTGGAGTTTATTTATAAAGAACCAGGTGTAAACAAGCCACTCACCTCTGAGGATGATGAAAAGAAGAATCTGAATAAAACCAAATACCGGATCCAGATCAACAAAATAGCTAATGCCATAAAAGAAATTATTTCGGGCCTTATAGCAGGGGAAGTTGTATCGGGGAAAGAAAAGGCAGAACCTCAGTTACCCTGGGAAGAGGTTAAAAAAGAAAAAAGAATACTTGAAAAGAAGAAGCCAGTCGGATCAAAAAAGCGTCTAATGCAGTCAGGGGTTTTCTCAATAATAATTCTCGCTTTGTTAATAGCAATTTACGCTTATCCTAAGATATTCAAACGAGGCGTACTTGAAAAACATAGACCATCAGGTGAAAAAATCAGCATCGCTGTTTTACCTTTTAAGAATATGACCAGGGACACCATATGGAATTTTTGGCAAGATGGGATTCAGTTTAATTTAATATCCTCACTCTCAAACATCAGGGAACTCAGAGTCATACAAAAAGACAACATAAACACTGTTTTTCATGGCACGGGAATTACCCAAAACAACCCATTGACGGCTGGCCTTGCCGGAACAATCTCGAAGAACCTCGATGCCGATGTTTTTGTTTATGGCAGCATAGTGCAAGCAGGTCCAGCCATACGTGTTGATGCCCAATTAATTGATACAAAAACAAAAGAGGTTTTAAAATCTTTTAGTCTGGACAGACCCTCAACAGAAAAAAATATAATTCAGATCGTTGACACACTCTCACAAAAGATCAGGAGTTTTCTGGTAATATCAAAATTGATAAAGGAAGTATATCCGGATATTCAAATTGACCCCCTTACTACCAACTCTCCTGAAGCATTCAGATATTTTATTTATGGAGGTAATTCTATGAGTAATGGTGATTGGAACAAGGCGCGGGAATGGTATCTGAAATCCATTGAAATTGATTCGAATTTTTTTGAAGCCAGTGCAGAACTTTATTTTATGTATCAAAATTCAGGTATGTATGATCAAAGCCTGAATTTATTATTTAAGTTTTACAATAGGAAGGAAAAAATGTCACCTGTCCATCAGATTACTCTGAATTGGATGTATATGAACTGGTTTGGATCTCCTGGTGAAAAAATCAAATGTCTGCGGCAGGTAGAGGAAAATGATGATCAGAATCTAAGCTATCCATATGAGATAGGAAAATTTTACGGAGAACTAAAAGAATATGATAAAGCAATAACAGAATACAAAAAAGCCATAGATTTAGGCAATAAGTGGGGAATTAAGTATAGTTGGGCTTTCCCGGCCCTGGGAGAGACTTATCATAAAATGGGGAAATATGATGATGAGAAAAAACTTTATAAGAAAGTGGAACAGGATAATCCTGATCATTCATCTATAGCATTCAGCTGGTTAATCCGCAATCACGCTACCCTTTTGCTTGCTGAAAAAGATTCCGCCGAGGCAAATCGATATATTGCGGAATTTATATCTATCCTTAAAGAAAATTCATCTTCTGAGGCAGATATTGCAACAGGGCTGGCACAGGCGTATCGTGAAGCAGGCCTTCTTTATAAATCAGAAGGATATTTTCGGAAAGCACTTTCACTGGAACCTGAAAATCCGGACAGGATGAATAACCTTGCCTGGTTCCTTATTGATAAGGAACGAAACATTAATGAGGGTTTGGAACTTGTTGAAAAGACACTTAAATTATATCATGACAAATACTGGTATTTTTGGTTGATGGATACCAAGGGGTGGGGATTATATAAACAGGGAAAAAATAAGGAAGCATTGGAATTGTTTGAAAAAATTTGGGAGCAAAGGCCATCCTATGATTATGGGGTTTATCTTCATCTTGAGGAGGTGAAGAAGGCGGTCGCCGGGCAGAAGTGAAGGGGAGACTGGGAGAAAGGGTGAGAGGGAGATTTGGAAGTACCATACAGATCGTTCCCCGCTTTGCGGGACAGCCCCGTCAGGGGCACAATACTTTAAGGCAGGGCAACGCCCTGCGTATAAAGACACAAAAGCTTAGTGAGCCCCGTAGCGGGCGAAATAAATCAAGACGCACACCTCCAAAGACTATGGCTCCAGCTGATCTTGCAGAGGAGGTCAAAAAGATGTTTTTATTTCGCCCGCTACGGGGCTTGATAATTTTTGTTGAAGTTCAACATCGGGCTTTGCCCGATGTTACAATATCTAAGGCCTACGGCCTTTTTTCATTTTAAATCGAAACAGCTTTTTATTTGTCTCTCAGTCCCTAGGTCTCCCCCTCACCCACTTCGTCCACCGAAGCGTAAGCGAAGGTGGATTCTCCCCATATCCCAATCTCCCCTTCCCTATATCCGAAATACAGATCCTAAAAGCAGGAATTCAATATCATTCTGTCATTTCATTGCCATATAGTAGCGTTCCGTACAAAATATTTGACTCGTATTCGAAAGTTTCCTAAATTTATTGCAATGATCGAATATCATGGTAAATCTCTTTCCAGGATATGAATTAGATATTTTCAGCTTACGCCAGAAAGACTTCAAGGGAGACAGGAGGGCAGGTGAGTTTAACGGTGATCTGAAGGACCGGCTCGGCTCTAAATTCACAGACGGGATTAGTATTTGTTTTGCCATTTATCAACAAAACGGATTTTTAGAAACACACTGTTTAAATACCTCCCTGAAAGAGAAACTTTTATGCATGGTTTTTATTCCTATGAAAAAAATCAATTCAGATAATTCTGCTAACTATGAAACTAACAACCTTGCTTTTATTTCTGTTTTTGGTCAGTTTCCCGGTTGCGAAAAGTTTTCCTCAGCAACAAGTGTTAACAGGAACTGTGACCGACTCCACTTCAGGCGAACCTCTGCCTGGTGTTCATGTATTAATTGAGGGTACCTTAATTGGTACAGCAACAGATCTGAATGGTAAATTCAGCCTGCCTAAACCTGAAAGTGGTGCCGTTATTGTATTCTCATTTATAGGCTATGTGACTGAAAGAATAACGTATTCAGGACAGGTTATGATTGATGTAAAACTATCTCAGAATGTTATGGCCTTGGATGAAGTTGTGGTAATTGGTTATGGAACAATAAAAAAATCGGATCTCACAGGCTCCATTGCTTCAGTAAATACAAAAGATATTGAAAAATCTAATCAGGTAAATATTCTGAGTGCCCTTCAAGGTAAGGTTGCGGGATTAGTTTTAACCTCGAATGACGGATCTCCAGGGAGCGAAGGAATAATTCAAATCCGCGGAGTTGGCACTGTGAATAATAATGATCCTTTATATGTTGTTGATGGCATGTTGATAGATAATAGTGACAAAACATGGAACTCAACCGTACTGGGATTTTTGAATCCCCTTGACATTACCAATATTGAGGTACTGAAAGATGCTTCCGCACAGGCAATTTATGGGTCGAGAGGTGCAAATGGAGTGATTCTAATCACAACAAGGAAAGGAATAGAAGGCTCACCAAAAGTCACTTTCACTACCAGTTTAAGTTATGAGAATTATGCTCATTTAGCAAAGGTACTCAATGCTAAAGAATACAAAGAGTATGTCCTGACGTTAAACTATAATGATTACATGCGTACTGTACCAGGTGCTAATCCAAATGTACTCCCTGATACTCTTAATTCCTGGACAAAGGATGTTGTTGAAGAATATGAGAATGGATACAATACCAATTGGCTGAAGGAAATTCTCGGAAAGAATAGGTTGAGCCAGAAGTATGATCTTTCGCTAAGCGGGGGTACAAAGGATTTTCATTATTCGGCAAGTGCGGATTATGATTATCAAAAGGGATTAATTCTTTATTCTAATTATAAGCGCTACAATTTTCGCCTAAATACGGATTATAAAATCCGCAAAAATATCCTTATAGGAGAAAACCTTGCCATATCGAGTTCTGTTAAATCAGGGGACTTTCTCTGGACACAGCCTGTCAGTAGTGCAATGCAGGATTCTCCATTGACTCCTGTACTGCAACCACCAGGATCTGTTGATCCGAATGATCCTGATTTTGTATATTTAAAATATGCCCCTGAAAGAGGAGGTGTACTGAATCCTGTAATGCAAGCTGCCGTGACAAATTTGAATACCAGGACAGAATATCTGAATCTTGTAGGAAATATGTTTGCAGAAGCAAATATATTTAATGATTTCAAGCTGCGCACAAGCTGGGGATTTGATCTCTCGAATAAAGATTTTACAAATTTCTCTCCAAAATACTATCTGTCGAGTGCCAGTAACAATCCGGTAAGTACTCTTAATGAGGAAAGATTTAATTCTAATGGATGGGTCTGGGAAAATACTCTGACATGGACTAAAAAATTAGGCAATCATTTTATAACTGCTCTGGCAGGCTTTACTTCGGAATATACACACACAAATAGTCTGACAACCAAGAAACAGGATGCTCCGGGTAATAATCCTGAAATGCAAACTTTTGATGCTGCAACTAATAATGATGTAGTTAACGGTGGTTACAATATTAATACTATGCTTTCCTATCTTTCTCGAATTAACTACTCATTTCGCGACAAATATCTCCTCACAGCCAGTATACGACGTGACGGTTCTTCAAAATTCGGTCCGGGTCATCGCTGGGGTACTTTCCCATCATTCTCAGCAGGATGGAAAATCAGTGATGAAAGTTTTTTCAAGAATCTGAATGAACAAATTATAAGCAGCCTAAAGCTGAGAGCGGGCTGGGGAGAAATTGGTAATTCAAGCCTGCCTGTGTACTATGGATTTGTTTCACAATATTCATCTTTACAGAATGTAATTGACAACAGGTATATATTCAACGAAAACGTGTATACAGGTTATTCTTTGAGTACTATTGGCCGGCCTTCCATTTCATGGGAAACAACAAAACAGACTAATATAGGTATTGATATATCACTTCTAAAGAACTCGGTTTCTTTTACTGCAGATTATTTTATAAAGAGTACCAGTAAGATGCTTCTTCAGGTTCCCCTCCCTGATTATGCAGGTTATGCTCCTGCAAACCTACCTTACTCAAACGTTGGATCGGTGCGAAACAAGGGTATTGAAATTGTACTGAATTATCAGGGCAAGAGTAATTATTTCAGTTATGGAGCCTCAATAAACCTATCTGCCTTTAACAATAAAGTTACAAGCCTTGGCCGGAGAACACTCCTATAGTTGTTACAACAGGGAATGGATACGGAGAAAACCTTACAAAAGTAGGAAGTTCAATTGGTCGTTTTTATGGATATGTCACCGATGGAATATTCCAGACAGAACAGGAAGTAACGGATTACACTATGACTGATAATTCAGGTAAAAAACATATGCTGCAGCCTGATGCCCAGCCAGGCGATTTCCGCTTCAAAAACGTTAACAATGATACAATTATCGATAGTAAAGACCAGACATGGATCGGTAATCCACTACCCAAAATTACATATGGCTTCAGTATCAATCTTGGATATAAAGGCTTTGATCTGACAGCATTTTTCCAGGGATCATATGGAAACGATATATATGATGAAGGGCGACAGTATGCGCATTCGCTTGGAATTTGCTATTCAGAATATGAATATAAGAATGCCTGGAGAGGAGAAGGAACTTCAAACTCTGCTCCAATTCTTACAACTGTGGACATCAATCATAACTATTCCAATAACTCTGATTTTTACGTAGAGGATGGATCATATCTGAGATTAAAAAATCTCCAGATAGGATTTAGTTTTCCACAAAATGTTACTGAAAAGTTAAAAGTTGCAAATGCACGTATCTGGTTCAGTGGTACAAACCTGATCACACTCACCAGGTATCATGGCAATGATCCCGAAATTGGAGCAGCGAGAACACCAACCACTTATGCCGGTTTCGATATGGCCGGGTATTATCCAAAATCGCGTGAATTATCAATTGGATTAACCGTATCATTTTAATTCAGGAATTTATCAAATTGATAATTATGAAAAATATATGTAGACTATTACCACTGATGCTTGCAACTTTAGTATTTATACTTCCGGGTTGCAAAAAGGACTTTTTGGAACAGAAGCCCACTAGCACTGTATTAACTTATTATAAAAATGTTGAAGAACTTGAAAATGGTCTTGTTGCCTGCTATGCAGCTCTAAGATATACAGGTTTTGATAATGTGGAATGGTTATTTGGAGATATCGGATCAGATGATGCCGACAAAGGTAGTTTCGCAGGTGATCAGCCTGAATTACAAAGTATTTCATTATCAAGACAGGATGCATCCAATGGTTGGGTTTCTCAGCCATGGTTTGGCTATTACTCCATTATAAACAAGTGCAATCTGGTGATTGATAATTCCCCTTTGACAAAGGGGGATACCACCAAGATTAGAGATATAATTAATCAGGCAAAATTTCTGCGCGCGCTCTCCTTTTATCACCTCTTATCTTTATACGGAGATGTGCCTCTTGTTACCAGTTACTTGAATCCTGACGAATTAAAACTAAAAAGAGATCCGGTTTCAGAAGTATGGAGCCAGATCGAATCCGATCTGATTTCGGCGACTAATCTCCCTTTAACAGCTGAATCTGGGAGGATCACCTCAGGAGCAGCATATAGTCTCCTTGGTAAAGTTTATCTTACAGAGCAAAAATACGATGCCGCAAACTTTGCATTTCATAAGGTTATTTCTTCCGGTCACTATCAGCTTGTTCCCGATTATGGATCCATATTCAGACATGAAGGCGAAAATAACATTGAGTCCATTTTTGAAATACAGCATAAAAGCGATATTGTTTCCGGCGGGTCTATGGGAACATCTAGTGTAGTTTGGCGTTTGCCAAGAGACAATGGACAGCCGGGTTGGGGATTCGATGCTCCTACAAACAACTTGTTAAATGAATTCGAAGATGGAGATCCAAGGATAATCTACACATTCATTTTCCGTGGAGATGTATTTCCCTCTGGAGCAGGAACATATACTGTTGAGAATACAGATTCACCTTCCGGTTTACAGGCCAGAAAAGCTTGGATACCTGAATCAGAAAGAGAAAACCTTGGTTGGTGGGAATGGGATTATAATTGGCGATATATGCGTTATGCAGAAGTATTATTATTGTATTCTGAGTCATTGAATGAAGTAAATAAACCTGATTCCGCCAGATTATTTCTTAATATGGTAAGGGAAAGAGCCAGGAACACTCCTACAATTGATCCCCAAAGAGTATCTTGTGCAAGGGATTTGTCACATTCGGGCCCTTTATTACCAGATGTTACTACTTCAAACAAATCTGATCTTCGTAATGTAATTTGGCATGAGCAAAGAGTCGAATTTGCTATTGAAGGGCATCGCCGGAACATGCTTCTCCGAATACGTCAGTTCAAAGAGTGCATGGAAGCCGCAAAAGGAGATGAAGGATGCAAAGTTGAACCATATGAATTGCTTCTACCAATTCCTAAAAGAGAAATTGAACTTTCAAATAATGTGCTGATACAAAACCCGGGTTATTGAGTGCCAGGGGCAGTCGTTCTTTATGATAACCATCTGAGTTCATTCTCGGTGGAATGTATTTTTATTTGGGTTTAATAAATGTCTTTCATAACTTTAACACAATGAATGACAATCATGGCAAGTATCATTCCAGGTTATGAATACGACATCTTTATAAGCTACCGCCAGAAAGACAATAAATATGACGGCTGGGTTACAGAATTTGTTGACAATCTGAAGTGGGAACTGGGGGCAACTTTTAAAGAAGAGATCA
>OCZT010004577.1_pt1 | contig 13909 bp, 9 predicted proteins | sample 1539031 | NCBI WGS metagenome assembly OCZT01 (sample SAMEA3539308, study PRJEB22396) | soil metagenome | biome: tundra; feature: field; material: soil | place: USA | collected 2010-05 | depth 0.15 m
CGCCATCATCGCGCCGAACGCCATCAGGTAGCCGGTGGCGTGATCGAGCATTTGCGCCGGCAGTTCCTTCGGCCCGTCGACACCGGCGGCCTGGCCCTCGGCGTGATTGAAACCGGTCGCGGTCTGCACCAGCGAGTCGAAACCGCGGCGCTCCGCCCACGGACCGGCATGGCCATAGGCCGACAGCGATACGTAGACGATGCCGGGGCTGATCCGCGCCGCGTCCTCCGGCGAGAAACCGAGCGCTGCGAGCGCGCGTGGACGATAGCCCTGCGAGAAAATATCCGCCTGCGCCAGGAGATCGCGCAGCACATCCCGCCCCTGTTCGTTCTTGAGTTCGACGAAGCTGGTCAGCTTGCCGCGGCCGGTGTCGATCGTAAGCCATGGGATCGCCGGCAGATCGGGACCGGAAATCAGCAGCACATCGGCGCCATGCACGGCGAGCGTGCGGCCCGCGACGGGACCGGCGATCACCCGCGACAGATCGAGTACGCGCAGTCCGGCAAGCGGGCGGTCGCCTACGGGCCATGGTCTTGGGGCGGCCTCGCCGATTTTGTCGATCGAGATCAGCGGCAGTGCAGCTAGCGCTTTGGCGTGGGGCAGCGCCGACCATTCGGGATACGAGCGCATCATCGCCACCACGCAGCCGCCGGCATAGGCCGCGGTCTCGAATACCTCGCCGTCCCACTGCATCAGCGCGGCCTGAACATCGTCGCGCTCCGGCCTGCAGTTCAGCACCTTGCAGACGGCGGCGCGGTGATGCGGGAAATTAGTGTGCAGCCGCACGAAGCGTTGATCGCGGGTTTTGTAGATCCCGGCGATGGCGTCCCAGGTCGGACCCGGCGGCTTGCCATCGACCCGCAGGTAGCGCTCGGAGCGACATTCGACGACGGCATGACGCATATCGACCGCGACATCCTGCGGTTGCCCGCTGCGCAATTTCCATAACTGCGCGGCAGCAAGTCCGGCCGCGGCAATGCTGGCTTGGGCCGCGGCGGCAACCCGAAACGACGACGGCAGTTGCGGTTCTTGTCCCGTCAGCGTGACGGCATTAAGCGCGGCAAGATCGCCGCCGGCCAGCGTCCACAGATCGGCCAGAATTTCTCCAGGACTTTGCATGACCGTCACTCTTCCCTATGTTCAAAGCTCTGCCTTACCATGGAAGGAGTCGCAATGGCTGCCATCGATCCATTGACCGCCGGGGGCGTTCTGCTTGCGACTGCCGCAACCGATGCGGTCTACGTCATGTTCACCTCGGCCGTGGTGGCGCGCAGGCGCGTGCCTGCGGCAACGTGGAGCAGCGTATGGTATCTGCTCTCCTCTTACGCTGTGATCAGCTATACGGAGAACTGGGTTTATGTCGCCTTCGCGGCTGTCGGTTCGTGGCTTGGCGCGTTTGCATCGATCACATTCCTGCACCGGCCACCCGGCGGTCCGCCGATCGGCGCCGCGCCTGAGTAGCAAATCGTTACCTTGAGCATGATCTGATCCGAAAAACCGGCGCCACTTTTCGGGATCATATCTCAGTGAAAATCCCGCGAGCGCGGCAGGATGCGCACGTTGCGCGGATGGCGGATTTTCTGGGCCGGATTGTCCGGATGCTGACGCCGGTCGTCATGCAGCGGCTCGATCAGGGCCGGGCCGGCCGGCAACGCATGTTTCCGGCGGAGCGTGTCATTGGCAAGATCGGCAAGATCGCGCGAGCGGTCGAACAATCGCCCGGCGACGAGATGCACCACTTTTTCCGGGCTGCTTTGAATATACCCTTCGACCAGCACCAGCCGCGCGCCCATCACCTCCTTGCGAAACCGTTCCATGACCTTCGGCCACACCACGATATTGGCGATGCCGGTTTCGTCCTCAAGCGTCATGAAGACGACGCCCTTGGCGCTGCCCGGACGCTGCCGCACCAGCACCACCCCGGCGCAACGGACATAACGCTTGTCATTGTCATGACAGACGTCTTCGCAGACTATGACGCGTTCTTTCGCAAACATCGGCCGCAGAAATTCCATCGGATGGCCCTTCAGCGACAGCCGGATGGTCTGATAGTCGGCCACCACCTGCTCCGGCAGCGGCATGTCAGGCAATGCTTGCGCATTCTCGTCGGGCTGCTCGCGCGCGACAGCGGCGATGAACAGCGGCAGCGACACGTCATCGGGCAGACGCCGCACCGCCCATAGCGCGGCGCGGCGATCAAGGCCGATGGAGCGAAACGCATCGGCATCCGCCAGCAGGATCAGCGCGCGCTTGGGCAGCGCGGTGTCGCGGGCGAAATCTTCCAGCGAGGCGAAGGGGCGGAGTTGTCGCGCGGCGACGATGCGCTGGCACCACTCATCTTCCGACCAGCTTTCCGGGTCGTCCAGATCGCGGACCCTGAAGCCATCGATCTGGCGAAAGCCGAGCCGCAGCGCGTGATATTTCCCGCAGCGTTCCTCCAGCATGTTGTCGCCATGGCTGAAGGAAATATCGATCTCGCGGACGACGACGCCATTCTTGCGGGCGTCGCCCACGATCTGCGCCGGCGCGTAGAATCCCATCGGCTGCGAATTCAGCAACCCGCAGCAAAACACATCGGGATGAAAATGCTTCAGCCATGACGAAACATAAACGAGCTGCGCGAAAGCGGCGGCATGGCTCTCGGGAAACCCGTATTCGCCAAAGCCCTTGATCTGGTTGAAGCAGTTTTTGGCGAATTCCTCCGGATAGCCGCGCCTGATCAGATTGCCGACCATCTTCTCTTCGAATTTATGGATGGTGCCGACATGGCGGAACGTGGCCATCGCGCGGCGCAACTGGTTGGCTTCGTCCGGCGTGAATTTCGCGGCCTCGATGGCGATCCGCATCGCCTGTTCCTGAAACAGGGGAACGCCAAGGGTTTTTCCCAGGATATCCCTGAGTTCGTTTCTGTCGCCGTATTTCGGATAGGGATATTCGATGTCTTCCGGCTTCATCCCCCTTCGCTTCAGATAGGGATGCACCATATTGCCCTGGATCGGCCCGGGGCGGACGATCGCGACCTCGATCACCAGGTCATAAAACGTGCGCGGCTTCAGGCGCGGCAGCATGTTCATCTGCGCGCGGCTCTCGACCTGGAATACGCCGAGCGATTCGCCCCGGCACAGCATGTCATAGACTTCCGGGACCTCGCGCGGGATGGTCGCAAGCTCCCAGCGTTCGTTCTTGTGCAGCTCGATCAAATCGAAGCATTTGCGGATGCAGCTCAACATGCCCAAGGCCAGCACATCGACCTTCATCATTCTGATTTCGTCGATGTCGTCCTTGTCCCATTCGATGAAGGTGCGGTCGTCCATCGCGGCGTTGCCGATCGGCACATATTCGTCGAGCCGATCCTGCGTCAGCACGAAGCCGCCGACATGCTGCGACAGATGACGCGGAAATTCGATCAGTTCGGCCGCCAGCTTCACCGCGCGATGAATCATGGGATTGTGCGGATCGAGACCGGCCTGCCGAACCTGCATCTCGTCGAGGCCATCGCCCCAGCTTCCCCACACCGTATCGGCCAGCAAGGCGGTGACGTCTTCGGTCAGCCCCAGCGCCTTGCCGACATCGCGGATCGCGCTGCGCGGACGGTAATGAATCACGGTGGCAACAATCGCGGCGCGGTGGCGGCCATAGCGATTGAACACATATTGCATCACCTCCTCGCGGCGCGAATGCTCGAAATCGACATCGATGTCGGGCGGCTCGCGGCGCTCTTCGGAGAGAAACCGCTCGAACAGAAGATCGACCTCGACCGGATTGACGGAGGTGACCCCCAACATGAAACACACGGCCGAATTGGCCGCCGATCCCCTGCCCTGACACAGGATGTGCTGCGACCGCGCGTAGTGAACGATGTCGTGCACGGTGAGGAAATAATGCGCGTAATCGAGCCTTTTGATCAGCGCCAGTTCCTTTCGCAGGGTGGCGTGTAGTTTTTCATCGATACCTTGTGGGAAATATTTCGCAACGCCCTGCCATGTCAGAAATTCCAGATGCTGCTGCGCGGTCTTGCCCGGCGGCACCGGCTCGTCCGGATAGCGGTACTTCAATTCGTCGAGCGTAAAGGCGATCCGCCCGGCAAAGCGAAGCGTCTCAGTGATCGCATCGGGATAATCGCGAAACAGCCGGACCATTTCCGCAGCTGGTTTCAGATGCCGCTCGGCGTTGGCTTCCAGCAGGCGGCCCGCGGTTTCAATGGTGGTCTTCTCGCGGATGCAGCTGACGACATCCTGCAGCACCCGGCGCTCGTGAACGTGGTAAAGCACGTCATTGGTGGCGAGCAACGGCACGCCGGCTGCCATGGCGATGCGCTGTAATCCGGCAAGACGGCGCTTGTCGTCGCCGCGATGAAACAGACTGGCGGCGAGCCACACGCCATCTGCTGATGTGCCGCGCATCGTCTCCAGCATCCGCGTCAGAGCGTCGGCCTTGAACCGGTACGGCGGCATCAGGACCAGCAGCAGCCCTTCGCTGAATTCCCTCAAGTCCTCGAAGCGCAGATGGCACTCGCCTTTGTCAGCGGCGAGTTTGCCCTTGCTCAGCAGACGGCAGAGCCGGCCATAGCCGGCGCGGTCGCGCGGATAGGCCAGAATGTCCGGCGTGCCGTCGATGAAGACGAGACGCGATCCGATCAGCAGTTTCGGCATGGACGTCAGTTCCGGATTTTTCAGTTCGGCATAGGCCCGCACCACGCCGGCCAGCGTATTGCGGTCGGCGATACCGATGGCATGCAGGCCGTATTCGCCGGCCTGGTGCACATATTCCTGCGGATGCGAGGCGCCGCGCAAAAACGAGAAATTGGTGGTGACGCCGATCTCCGCATAGTCAGGCGTTGGCTCAACGCCGCCATGAATGGTCATGCGAACAATCCATGCATGAACCAGTTCGGCTGAACCGCCTTGCCTTCTTCCTGCTCGATCTCGCGGTCATAAAGTCCGTCGCGATACAGCCAGAACCGCAGGCCGGCCTCGTCCTCGACCCGGAAATAATCGCGCGTCAGCATCTCGCTTTGCGATCGCCACCACTCCATGGCGACGCGCTCGGGGCCTTCGGCGCGGACCACGGCATGGGTGGCGCGGCGCCAGACGAATCGGGCTGGCGGGCCATCCGGCACCTGCGCGATGACCTTGATTTCCTCCGGCCGCTCGAACAGCCGCAGCGGCCGCAACGGCGGCTCCCCCTCCGCGCGCGCCGGCCAGACTGCCCGCGCCGCGGCAGCAAGATGATGCTGCGCCGGCGCCGCCATCACGGCGCGCTCCGGCATATGCGTATCCTGCGGCAGATGCACGACCACGCGCCGTCCGCCGATGCGCGCGGCGATGCGGTCGATCAGGGCGGCCAGTTCGTCATTGTCGTGCACATTGGCATCGAGATCGCGCTGCTGCTGCACGACGATTTCCGTGCGGCTGGCGGACAGCCGAATGAGATCGAATCCGAAACCGGGATCGAGCGGATCGCTCAATGCATCGAGCCGCTCGCGAAACAGGCGGTCGATCACCTCGCTTCTGGTCACGGGTTGTCCGGTGTCGACAACGATCGTGCGCACCGCGCCATCGGTGCGGAAGAAATTGGCTTCCAGCCGCCGCGCGCCCTTGCCTTGCTGCGCCATCGTCCCGACCAGCATCTGCGCCAGCCTGGATAATGTCGCTGAGATCACCGCATCGGTCGCCACCGGTTCGGCGAAACGCTTCTCCACGATGTAATCCGGCAGCGGCTTGCGGGGGCTGATCGGCGCATCGCTTTGCCCCAGCGCCTGTTCCAGCCGGGTCGTAAATTCAGCGCCGAATCTTGCTGTGATTTCGTGACGCGCGCGGGAGGCGACATCGCCGATGGTTTTCAGCCCGGCGCGGCGCAGGCCAATGGTTATCGCATCGTCGGCGCCGAGCGCGAACACCGGCAGCGGCTTGACCGCATCGGCTTCCTCGCCATCCCTGACGATGCGGCCATGGACATGACGCGTAATCGTCCGCGCGCACACCGAAGTGCCGGCGATGGCGGCGCTGACGGCGAAACCTTGCGCGGTCAACACGTCACACACCAGCCGCATCATCGCGGCTTCGCCGCCGAACAAATGGACACAGCCGGTGATGTCGAGAAACAGGCCATGCGGGGAATCCAGCGCCACCAGCGGCGTGAAGCGGTCGCACCACTCGGCAATGGCGTTCAGCGCCTTGGCATCGGCGGCTTCATCGGCATCGAATACCCTTAATTGCGGACAGATGGCGCGGGCGTTGGCGAGCGGCAGGCCTATATCAAGGCCGAGGCGCGCGGCCGCGTCGTCGAGCGCAAAGATTTGCAGCGCGTTGTTTTGTTTGGCGACGACAATGCAAGGAACATTTGAAGGATCATCGCTAGGGTTTTGTTTTGACGCGTTTTCTACCGCAGATAAGTCTACGCAATCTGCGTAAACTTGATTGCTATGCGAGCCGGTACCCGCTTCGCTCGAAAACGCCTTAGCCGGCGCGGCGTTGCTGCTTTGACGTTTGATACGATCGATGGGCAGGCGCGGCAGCCACAGGCTGAGGATACGCCGCCGGTTTCTCGAAAAGGCACTCATCACATTTCCATTCCATGATCCACCGCCCAACAGGGCCATGACGGTTGCGGACAAGTTGCGCGTCGAACACCGGCGCGCCCCACGCGCTCCAAGGCGCCGCAGGCACTAAAGACGCCGCAGGCATTAAAGGCGCCGCAGGCACTAAAGGCGCAGCCGGCGGCGAATGCGCCGCGCGCACGATCCATCTTGTCTCCGCCGTTGAGGACTGTGGCTCGGCCGCCACCCGCAGCAGCAGGCCGGTGACTCCAGACGCCTGCGCGGCCAGCGTCAGCTTGCGGCTGGCGACGAGATCGAGCTGACGGGCTTCGCCCCAGACTTCCAGCACGACGACGCCAAGCGCCTCGCAGGCCAGCGCGTCGGCGGCCGTCCGCAACGCGGTGTCCACATCTGCCGCGCGCACCGTCACCAAAAGGCACGGATCGAGACCGAGTTCGGCCAATCCGCTCATCGACAGCGCGCCCGATTCAATTTCGGTGAAATCCTGCCGTACCCAAACCAGCGGCCGCCGTGCCGCCGCCCGCCCGGCAAGGCCTGCGACAAAACCGGTCGCCGCGGCACTTTGCCGGCCTGCCTCGGCGAACACCTCGTGCACCGCGCCGATCGCGAGACCGCCCTGCAGCGTCGCATCGGCGTCAGCATGCCCGAGCGCCACCCTGTCAGACCTGTACGCATCGCCGTGCGCCTCGATGCGCTCGATGCTGCCGCGCAAGGTCGCAAGCATGTTCGTGCGTACGCCGCTCATGCGCCGCTCCTTACGGGTTGGGCCGTCACAGGTTCTTTGGAATGAACCCGCGGCCGGCTCATTTGTTCATGATATGTTCTAATATAAAGCTAAGATGGCCCGGGGAGTCAATCGTGTCATGCGTTTATGTTTTTCGTTAGCAGTCCCAATGGGATCGAAGGAACCTAGGGCGGCCTGCCCGCATTGAGCCTCGCTCGCGGCAATGATATTCTGCAAAGGAAGCGGAAAATGCTCATGGCGACTGCGTCACACAGCCTCGAAACCCTGCGCGAGGAGGCCAGCGGTTGCCGCGCCTGTCCCCTCTGGAAAGATGCGACCCAGACCGTGTTCGGCGAAGGCCCGCAGCATGCATCGTTGATGCTTGTCGGCGAGCAGCCCGGCGACAAGGAAGACCTTGCCGGCAAACCGTTCGTCGGACCGGCGGGGCTGATGCTCGACCGCGCGCTGAAAGAGGCCGGCATTGAACGGCCGAAAGTTTATGTCACCAATGCGGTGAAACATTTCAAATTCGTGAGGCGTGGAAAAATCCGCCTGCATCAGAAGCCGAATACGCCGGAGATCAAAGCGTGCCGGCAATGGTACGAACGCGAACTGACCTCGATCAAGCCAGCGCTGGTGGTGGCGATGGGCGCCACCGCGGCGCAAAGCGTGTTCGGAAAAATCACGCCGATCAACAAAACCCGCGGGCGCCTGATCGATCTCGACGACGGGATCAAGGCGCTGGTGACGGTGCATCCGTCCTATCTGTTGCGGCTGCCCGATGCCGACGCCAAGGCGCGGGAATACCAGCGCTTCGTCGATGACTTGAAAATTGCAGCGCAGCTTTTGCGAAAATCGGCGCACACGGCTTAGTGGCGTGCCCCGGATGCTGCGCTGCTGATCCGGGCCTTCAGGCCGCCAGCGTGTTCTCGACCAGCTTGATCCAGTACGACGTGCCGAACACGATCGCGTCGTCGTTGAAATTGTAGGCGGGATGATGCAGCCCGGCGCTGTTGCCGTTGCCGCAGAAAATAAACGCACCGGGCCGAGATTCCAGCATATAGGCGAAGTCCTCCGCGCCCATCAGCGGCGGCATGTCATGAACATTGGCGTCGCCGGCGATTTCCTTGGCCACCTGCGTCGCGACATCGGTCTGCGAGGCGTGATTGACCGTCACCGGATAGCCGCGCTCATAAACCAGGTCGATCTTCGCGCCTGTCATTTGCGCCACGCCCGCGACGACCTCGCGCACGCGTTTTTCGACCAGCTCCCTCACTTCCGCGGTCAGGGTACGGACGGTACCTCTCAGTTCGGCGGTTTGCGGGATCACGTTGCGCGCATTGCCGGCGTGGAATTCGCACATCGAAATCACAGCCGATTCCAGGGGATCGACGCTGCGCGAAACGATGGACTGCAAAGCCGTGATCAGCTGCGCGCCGACCAGAACGGAATCGAGGCATTTGTGCGGGCGCGCCGCATGCCCGCCATGCCCTTCGATCCGGATGTCGATGGCATCCGTCGCCGCCATGATCGGACCGGACCGGATCGCGAACGAGCCGATCGGTATCCCCGGACCATTATGCATTCCATAGACCTGGTCGATGGCGAAGCGATCCATCAGCCCGTCCTTGATCATCGCGGCAGCACCGGCGCCGCCCTCTTCCGCCGGCTGAAAGATCACGACCGCGTCGCCCGCGAAATTCCTGGTCTCCGCGAGATAACGGGCGGCGCCGAGCAGCATCGCGGTGTGCCCGTCATGGCCGCAGGCATGCATCAGGCCCGGCGTCTTGGACGCGTAAGCAAGATCGGTGTCCTCCTCGATCGGCAGCGCATCCATATCGGCGCGAAGTCCGATCACCTTGATATCGCCTCGGCCGGCCGGCTTGCGGCCCTTGATGACGCCGACGACGCCGGTGCGGCCGAGACCCGTCGCGACTTCGTCGCAGCCGAATTCCCGCAGCCGCTCCGCGACGAATGCCGCGGTGCGATGCACGTCGTACAGCAATTCGGGATGTTCATGGATATCCCGCCGCCAGGCCTGAATATCGGGTTGCAGATCGGCGACGCGATTGACGATGGGCATGGGAAATCTCGGTTGCGGGTTTGGGTGCTTTGCCCTGTCTAGCACGCACCCGCGATCCGCCCAACACTCTCCACGCTCTGTACAGCGGGCGGCAGCGACGCTATGGCCTTTGATGCCCAGGGCTTTGGCGCCAAGGCGGGCTGCACGGTGACCAGTTATGAAGCGGCTTGAAGGTGATTTTGACTATATCGTCGTCGGCGCGGGTACTGCCGGCTGCATCGTCGCCAACCGGCTGTCGGCCAATCCGGCCAACCGTGTGCTGATCCTGGAGGCCGGGGGCAACGACAACTGGATCTGGTTTCACATCCCGGTCGGCTATCTCTTCGCGATCGGCAACCCCCGTTCGGACTGGATGTTCAGGACCGAGCCCGAAGCCGGTCTCAACGGCCGCTCGCTGGCCTATCCCCGCGGCAAGGTGATCGGCGGTTCATCCGCCATCAACGCCATGATCTCGATGCGCGGGCAAGCCGCCGACTACGACCACTGGCGTCAGCTTGGCCTTGCCGGTTGGGGCTGGGATGACGTAAAGCCCGCGTTCCGGCGGCTGGAGGATCATTTTCTCGGGGACAGCGAACATCATGGCACCGGCGGCGGCTGGCGGATCGAAGCGCCGCGGCTGTCCTGGGACATTCTGGACGCGGTTGGGGACGCGGCGGCAGAAATGGGGATCCGGAAAAATCCGGATTTCAACACCGGCGACAATGAGGGCGTCGGCTATTTCCACGTCAACCAGAAGCGCGGCCGCCGCTGGTCTTCCGCGCGAGGCTTCCTGAAGCCTGCGCTGAAGCGTTCCAATCTGCGTCTCGAAAAGGACGTGCTGGTCGACCGCCTGATCGTCGAGGATGGCCGCGCCGTTGGCGTGCGTTTCACCAGGGGCGGCGAAGTCCTCGAGGCCCGCACCAGGGGCGAAGTGATCCTGTGCGCCGGCTCGATCGGATCGACCCAGGTGCTGCACCGTTCCGGCGTTGGCCCCGCGGAGTGGCTGGCGCCGCTCGGGATCGAGACGGTGCTCGACCGGCAAGGCGTCGGGCGCAATCTGCAGGACCATCTGCAGCAGCGCGCGATCTACAAGGTCGAAGGCGTTCGCACGCTGAACGAGACCTACTATTCGCTGGTAAGGCGCGGCCTGATGGGCCTCGACTATGCGTTCCGCCGCCGTGGGCCGCTGACCATGGCGCCGTCGCAGCTCGGCATTTTCACCCGTTCGGATCCGCATCGCGACCGCGCCAACATCCAGTTCCACGTCCAGCCGCTGTCGCTCGACAAGTTCGGCGATCCCTTGCACCGCTTCCCGGCCATCACGGTGAGCGCATGCAATCTGCAGCCGACCTCGCGCGGCACCGTGCGCATCCGCTCGGCGCTGGCCGATCAGGCGCCTGCGATCGCGCCGAACTATCTGTCGACCGGCGAAGACCGTCAGGTCGCCGCCGACGCCATCCGCACCACACGGCGTCTGATGAAGCAGCCGGCGCTCGCGCCGTATCATCCCGAGGAATTTCTACCGGGCCCATCGGTCGGAGACGACGATGTGTCGCTGGCGAAAGCCGCCGGCGATATCGGCACCACGATTTTTCACCCCGTCGGAACCGCGAAGATGGGTACGGCGAGCGATCCCTTGGCCGTCGTCGATGAACGGCTGCGCTTTCACGGACTTGCGGGACTTCGCGTCGCCGACGCCTCTGTCATGCCGACCATTACCTCGGGAAATACCAACACCCCGACGGCGATGATCGCCGAAAAAGGCGCCGCGATGATCCTCGAGGATTCGCGATAAGGTCACAGAAACGTTATCCCTACGCCGCCCCCGGTCCGCTCTATCGGGAAATCCGGGAATAAACCCTGCCCTCGCCCGATCACGTCCATGGAAACCCAATCAAGGGTCCATGGAGATTGGCGATGAGCGAGTTCGATCACGACCACAATGATAACCCGGGCGTCAGCCGCCGCCGCGTGCTGGAATGCATGACCTGGGCCGGTACCGGCGTACTCTGGACCATTTCGGGCGGCGTGCCCCGTTCGCTGGGCCTGGTCGGTTCCGCGCTAGCCGCCGAACCGGCCGGCCTCACGTTCCTGCAGATCAGCGACAGCCATGTCGGCTTCGACAAGCCGGCCAATCCCAACGCGCTCGGCACCCTCGAGGAAGCGATCAACAAGATCAAGTCGATGCCGGTAAAGCCGTCGTTCATGATTCACACCGGCGATATCAGCCATTTGTCGAAGGCGGCCGAGTTCGACGACGCCGAACGCATCATCTCGCAGGCCAAGCTCGATGTGCATTATGTGCCGGGCGAACACGATTTCCTCGACGAAGAGGTCAAGTTCTACCGCGAGCGCTACGGGCGCGGCGCAAAGGGCGCCGGCTGGTACTCGTTCGACGCCAGCGGCGTTCACTTCATCGGCCTCGTCAATGTGGTGGACCTCAAGGCCGGCGGTCTCGGCAATCTCGGCGCCGAACAGCTTGAATGGCTTGAAGCGGACCTCAAGGGACGCTCGAAATCCACGCCCATCGTGGTGTTCGCCCATATCCCGCTGTGGACGGTCTATCCGGCCTGGGGCTGGGGCACCGAGGACGGCGCCCGCGCGCTGGATTACCTCAAGGGCTTCGGCTCGGTGACCGTGCTGAACGGCCACATCCATCAGGTGATGCAGAAGGTCGAGGGCAACGTCACCTTCCACACCGCGCGCTCGACCGCGTTCCCGCAGCCGGCGCCGGGCACCGCCCCCTCGCCCGGGCCGATGAAGGTCGCCGACGACAAGCTTCGCGGCCTGCTCGGCGTCGCCAGCATCAACTTCAAGCCCGGCGATCAGCGTCTCGCGATCATCGACACGCCGCTGCAGGGTTAAGGAAGTTCATGATGGCGTCAGTAACTCTGCGCGGCCTTGGCCGATTGGCCATCGCCGCGGCGATATCCCTGTTTCTCGGCAGCGCTCACGCTCACGCCGAGGACACCAACGTGATGATCGACAATTTCACCTTTGAGCCGGCACAGCTCACGGTGAAGGTCGGCACCACCGTGACCTGGAAAAATCGCGATGACATTCCTCATACGATAGTCTCCGCGGGCAAGTTCAGATCGAAAACGCTGGATACCGACGACAGTTTTTCGTTCACCTTCACGGCAACGGGCGATTACACGTACTTTTGCTCGCTGCACCCCCATATGACCGGAACGATCAAGGTTGAGTAGCGGGCAAAACCAAGGCATCACAGCGATGCCCGGCCGGTGGATCGAAGCCGGCCGGGCACGAGAATTTTCGACAGAAGCCAAGCAGAGGGCGATGCCGGTCAACGCTGCAAACGACGATCCGGAGAAGGCGCGGCGCTTTCGCGACGCCGCACTGCCGCATCTCGATGACGTCTATACGCTGGCGCGCTACCTGCTTCGCGACCCGACCGACGCCGAGGACGCGGTGCAGGAATGCTATCTGCGCGCGTTAAAACATTTCGACAGCTATCGCGGGCCGGCGATGAAGCCCTGGCTGTTCGCAATCCTGCGCAATGTCTGTCGCGCCGAATTTGCGCAGCGCGCGAGTTCGCCCACCGATACCATCGAAGACGTGCCTGACAACGCCGGGCAAACGCCGCTGTGGCACGAAGCGCAGGAAACGCCGGAGGCGCAGCTGTTGCGCCGCCGGGACGCGACCACGATCCGGCGGATCGTGACCGCGCTTGCCGAACCCTTCCGGGAGACGTTTGTGCTGCGTGAAATTCACAACCTTTCGTATCGCGAAATTGCCGATGTCGTCGAGGCGCCGGTAGGCACCGTGATGTCCCGTCTCGCGCGCGCCCGCGCCATGCTGCGGTCAGCCTGGATGGCGGAAGAGGAGCAACCGAAATGACTTGCGACGAGGCCAGGATTCTTCTTCACGCGCTGATCGACGGCGAGCTCGACGCCGGCCACGCGCGCGAGGTCGAAGACCATATCGCGGGCTGCGCGGCTTGCGCCGCCGAGCTTGCCGCCTATCGTACGATGAGCAAGGCGATCGCCGGCGCCGATCTGCGTTACACCGCTCCACCCGCGTTGCGCCGGCGCATCGAGGCATCGCTGCCGCAAAGCCAGGCGCCGAGCCGGCGTGCGGTGCTGAGAGGCTTTGCGATGGGATCGGCGGTCTCCGCGATCGCCGCGACCGGCCTCGTCGCCATCGTGCTGCGCAGCGATGACGAAGCGCGCATCGAGTTCGAGATCGTCTCGGCGCATCTGCGTTCCCTGCAGGCCGGACATCTCACCGACGTGATTTCCACCGACCAGCACACCGTAAAACCGTGGTTCAACGGCAAGCTCGACGTGGCGCCGCCGGTGGTCGACCTCACCGCGCAGGGTTTTACGCTGATCGGCGGCCGGCTCGATTATGTCGACGCCCGCGCCATCGGCGCCATCGTGTACCGGCGGCGCGCGCATGTGATCAATCTGTTCGTCGCCCAGACCGCGAGCGCCGAACCCCATACCGCCAGGATCGAAACCATTCAGGGATTCAATATCAGACGCTGGAGCGAGCGGGGATTGAACTACTGGGCGGTCAGCGATCTCGCCGCCGACGAACT
>OCZT010004578.1_pt1 | contig 13909 bp, 13 predicted proteins | sample 1539031 | NCBI WGS metagenome assembly OCZT01 (sample SAMEA3539308, study PRJEB22396) | soil metagenome | biome: tundra; feature: field; material: soil | place: USA | collected 2010-05 | depth 0.15 m
TCTTTCCCTACACGACGCTCTTCCGATCTGGAAGCGCATCAGGTCGCCGAGAAAATCCTCACTGGCGGGTGCGACGAGCGCGTGACGCACCTGTTGGTATACGATGAGGTTTCCGTAGAGTTGCAGCACGGCGCGCTGGAAGGGCGTGCGGGCGGCGGCCTCGACCGGATCGGCGAGCCTCGCTTGACGTTCGAGTTCATCGAGCTTCGGGCCGAGCTGATTGAGCGCGAAGCGCTTGCCGCCGGCGCCATCGTCGGTCTTGAGCCCGAACAGGGCGAGCAAGTCGGGATGGTTGATCTCGAAGGTCTGGTAGTTGTCAGCGAGATCGGGATGAAAAGTCGCGTCGAGGAGCCACTCCACCGGTGTGAGGACATGACCGTCGGGCCGCGTGACCGACTGGCGGCCCTGAAACTGCAACAACGAGCTGCGCGCAATGGTGTCGAAGGGCTTGATGCGACCGTTGGCAAGGACGGGCAGACGACCGAAGCCGACCACGTCGAAAGCACCGGGATTTTTCGCGGGGAGGAGGGTCTTTGCGACGAAGGCGAGGGCGACGAGGGCGACGAGAATCGGAAGATATTTTTTCATGCGGTGACTGCCGCCGCGCGGCGTTTGCCAATGAAGCCGACGAGGTGGATGCAGAATTGGATGACGAGCCCGAGCGCCATCAGCGAGCAGGCGATATAGGGGACCTGCCAGGAGGGGTTGCGCACGACTTGGAGGATAGTGGTCCGGTCGTCATTTTCAAATCCGGCCTGGTAAAACGTCAGTCCGGCGTAGCGCAGCGGGTTGTTCATGTAGATGAGCACCTCGCGGTCGTCGCGGCCGTCCGGCGTCGTCAGGCGCAGGCGGCTGGAGAAATTCTTCGGGATGTCGGTGCCGGCATAGCGGTCGTGGCTGAACTTCAGCAGCGTGAGCGAAAACGGCTTGTAGATGCGTTCGGCCCGAAACCCGATTTTCCAGGAATGCCCGCCGTAATCGAAGTGCTGCGGCACCATCTGGGGATTTACCGCGGCCATCCACGTGCCGAGGCTGCTTTCGGGCGCAACCAGCTCGATGTAGGCGGCAGGGTCGTTGCGCTCGTCCGGCTTGTAGGTGATGGGCTGCGGTGCGGCGGCCACGCGCTGGCCGATGCCAGTGGTTGCCAGCGAAGGGCCCGTGTCGGCTCCACGCATCATGAGCACGGAGTTCGGGTAGTAGGCCTTGATGACGACCTTGAACGGCAATTTCGGATGCTGGATGGTCGCGCCCCGCGCCACGACGTCCTCAGGAATCGCCACCACATCGTCAAACTTGGGATCAGTGGTGTCAGTGATCACAAGTTCGTTCAGGCGGTAGCTCTCGGCGTAGTTTTTCGTGTCGCCCTCCGACAGGCGCATCTGGAAGTCCTGCTGCCAGAGGCCGCTGAGCAGCTCGCCGACGAGCAGCAGGATGAGGCCGACGTGCGTGAAAAAAATGCCGGACTTGCGAAACGTGAACTTGAATCGCTCGATGTGCGCGGCGATGAGATTGATCACCAGCAGCCCGCCGACGAGGTAGCCGCCGGGAAAAACCGGCACGGGGATGTCGCCGGCGCGCCACATCACGAAGAACGAGCGGAAGTATTTTTCCTGCACGGCCCAGATGCCGAGGTTCACCTGATCGAGCGTGGCGGCGAACACCAGAATCATGCCGAACACGAGCAGCACGACGGTCAGCTTGAGCGAAACGAAGAAATCGCGGAACTGGCGGACGGTGTCATTCATGGCGCGGGAGCGGCCTTCACGGTTTTGACGAAGGCGAGAAAATCCGGCCGCGCCTGGGCGACGGTTGCGTCGGGTCCGAGCATCTTGAAAAACCACGTCGCGCCGCCGAACGGCACGATGGCGCCGAGGATGCGCTGGGCGCCGGCCCCCGTGCCCGCGCAATCGACGATGGTGATCGCAAGATCGTTCGACGTGAGCCGCGTGACGGCGCTGGCGACATCCGCCTCGGCGAGCGGCGGGAGCGAGACCTGGCCGCGCCAGCGGTTGATGTTGGCAACTTCGCCACCGACGTCGCCGGGGAACGCTGTAATTGAGAGATCCGCTTCCGCGCTGGCATCGCCGACAGCATAGCTACCCTTGCGCATCGCGGAGCCGGCTTTGGTTTTCCATGTGGCCGGGGCGGTCCACGTGAGGCCGGCGCCCGAAGCGGTGGCGACGGGCGTCGCTGCCATGGTGGCTCCGGCGGCGGGCGTCATCGGGGCGTTCGGTGCGGCCGATGCCTCGGCGATCGCGGCGGGGAGCTCGGGATCTTTTTCCTTGGGCACGCGGTAGGCGGCAACTTTTTGGTCGCGACATGCGGCCAGTAACAATGTGAGCGCGGCGAGCGCGAAAAGCGTGGGACGTGCGGACATAAAGGGGTGACTTGTCTCAGTTCCGGCCAAGAATTCAATCCAATCCTCGAACTATCAGCCGGAAATCGCGGGACGATTAGTGCGTCCGGCAGCGCTGAATGCGAATCGTGCCGTGAGGTAACAGGGCTGTTACCTCATGCCGTTTGCCCGGAAACGCGCGACGAATTCCTTTGCCGTCATCGCACCGAGGGGCAGCCGCTACGGCCTTCGGTGCTGGCAGTTTCAACCCAAGTCTATCACCCATGAAAATCAAGTTCCGGTCAGTCTTGTTTGCGGGCGCGTTCAGCGCCCTGGCCCTCGCGGGCCGCGCTCAAATCGTTCAGTTCAACGCCTCGTTCACCGCTGCGCAGGAGACACCCGCGACCACATCCACTGCGACGGGCTCCGCGATCGTCCTCTACGATGTCGCGGGCAACACGCTCGATGTCTTGGTGACGTTAAGTAATCTCTCCGGCACGCTGACGGACGTCCAAGTGCAGGAAGGCGCCGTCGGGGTTGCGGGTTCCGGAATCGTGCACCTCGCGCCTTCGCTGTTTACGAGCTCGGGCAACACCGTCACCGCGACGATTTTGAAGCAGTCGTATGCGAGTCCGGGCAATCCGCTCACCCTGCTGAAAAACGGCGCCTCGCTAAACGTCATGACAACCCAGTTTCCCAACGGCGAAATCCGCGGCCAGTTGATCGCGCAACCGAAGCGGCTCGTCGCGAACATTACGTGGCAGCAGGAGCAGGCGGCGTTTCCCAATGGCAATCTCGCCGGCGCCAATCTCGCCGATTTCGGCGCTGCGGTCATGCTCTATAACCCGGGCACGAAAGTCGTCAGCCTGCGGCTGAGCGTTTTCAATTTTAAGAATGTCCTCAACAATTCCCATTTTCACGAGTCCCCGGTGGGAGTCAGCGGAGGCGTCGTCACCGCGCTGGGCAATAATGCGAATGCGGGCGGCTACAACACCGCCAACGGCTTCATCGATGGCAGCTTCGACATTTCTTACACCGGCGACCCCATCAAACTGCTCACCGGTGGCGCCTACGTGAATTTTCACAGCACGACGTTTTCGGGCGGCGAGTGCCGCGGTCAGGTGCGCGCTTCGGACGAGCTGCCCGGCTCGCGCGTCATCAACCTCTCGACGCGCGGCAACGCCGGCGCCGGCACCTCCATGCTGATCGGCGGCTTCAGCGTGCTCGGGCCTGATCCGCTGCGCATGCTGATTTCCGCCAAGGGCCCCTCGCTGGCGGCGTATGGTTTGACCGGCGTGCTCGCCGATCCTGTCCTCACGCTCTTCGACTCCGCCGGTCGCCAAATCGCGCAGAACGACAACATCGGCACCGTAGCCGCCACGTCCGACCTCGCGGCGATCTCCTTCGCGCCGAGCAATCCGCTCGAGTCGGCTTTGCTCGTCGTGCTGGCACCGGGCAACTATACCGCTATGGTCTCGGGCGCCGGTGGCACGACGGGCATCGCGCTGTTGGAGGCGACCGACCTGCGCATCATCGGCCCGACCACGACCGCGGCGACCCAGATCATCGCGTCGACGCCGAGGCGCGCGGGCGCAACAGAAACCCGTTCACCCGAACTTTGCTTTGCATTGCCGCTCGCGGTGGCAGCAGTGAACCCGTGAGTGGCCGATAGACCAACCCAACAACCCGGGGGCCCGGCGCGTGCATGCGCGCCGGGCTTTTTTCTTTTGCGGTGGCGCCGCTGACCCGGAATAAACGCGCCATGACGCTGTCCCCCTTGGGCGACTCCGCGGTCGTGGTCGCGCTTGGCACCGGCCTCGACGAGCTGATGCTGCTGCGCGTGCGCGCGCTGGCGGAAGCCCTCACGCGCGATCTGCCGGCGGGCGTCGTCGATGTCGTGCCGGCGTTTGCGAGCGTCACCGTGTTCTACGACCCCGTGCGCATCGGCGACTACGCGCAACTCTGCGCCACGATCGAGGCGCGGGCGGCGCGCGCTGACGCCGGCATGCTCACGCAGGAGTCGCGGCGCATCGAAATCCCCGTGTGTTACGGTGGCGCCTTCGGCCCCGATCTGGCGGCCGTGGCCGCGCACAGCTACCTCAGCGCGGCGCGGGTGGTGGAGTTGCACAGCGGGGCGGACTACCTCGTGCACGCGATCGGCTTCGCACCGGGGTTCGCCTATCTCGGCGGGCTGCCGGGAAAAATCCACACGCCGCGCCGTGCCACGCCGCGGACGAGTGTGCCGGCCGGATCGGTTGGCATCGGCGGCGAGCAAACGGGTGTCTACCCGCTCACTACGCCCGGAGGCTGGAACCTAATCGGCCGCACGCCGCTGGCCATGTTCGACGCCACCCGCGCCGAGCCGGCTTTGCTGCGCGTGGGCGACCGCGTGACGTTTCGGGCGATCAGCACGGAGGAGTTTACCGCATGGAAGTGACCGTCAAACGCGGCGGGATGCTGACGACCGTGCAAGACCTTGGCCGGTGCGGCCACCGGGCCGCCGGTGTGCCGCTCGGCGGCGCGATGGATCCGCTGGCGCTGCGCGTCGCGAATCTCCTCGTGGGCAATGCCGAGTCGGCGGCGGCGCTCGAGTTCACGCTGCGCGGCCCCGAACTGGAATTTTCCGCGGAGACCATTGTCGCGGTGGGCGGCGGCGATTTCGGCGCCGTGCCGTTGTGGCAACCGATCACGGTGCCGGCGGGCGGGCGGCTGGCGTTCGGCGCGGCGCGCACGGGTTGCCGCGGCTATCTGGCGATCGCGGGCGGGTTCGATGTCGCGCCGGTGCTCGGCAGCCGCGGCACGTATTTGCACGCGGCGTTCGGTGGCCACGAGGGCCGGGCGTTGCGCGCAGGCGACGTGCTGCAGGCGCCCGAACTCACGCGTGGTGTCGTCGGCCGGTGGCACATCGACGAACGCATCCTGCCCGCCTACGGCGCGGCGCCGATCGTGCGCGTGGTGCGCGGCGCGCAGGCGGAGGAGTTCGGCGCGGCGTTTTTTGGCCACGCGTTTTCCGTGTCGCCCAAATCCGATCGCATGGGTGTGCGGCTCACCGGGCCGGCGCTCTCTCGCGTGGGCGCTGCCGAGACCGTGTCGGCCACCGTCGTGCCGGGCACCGTGCAGGTGCCGCCCGACGGCCAGCCGATCATCCTCATGGCCGACGCGCAGACCATTGGTGGCTACCCGCAGGCGGCGCACGTAATCGGCGTGGACCTGCCGCTCGTCGCACAACTGCGGCCGGGCGACACCGTGCGGTTTCACGAGGTGACGCTCGCCGAGGCCCACGAACTCGCGCTTGCCCGCGAGCGCCAGATCGGGATGCTGCACGAGGGCCTCGCCCAGAAACTCCGCTGACGTGCCAATCTGCATCGATCTCAACTGCGACCTCGGCGAAGGCGCCGGCCACGATGCCGAGTTGATGCCGCTGATCACGTCGGCAAACATCGCGTGTGGTGCGCACGCGGGCGACGCGGCGACGATGCGCGCTACCGTCGCCCTTGCCCAAAAACACGGCGTCGCCGTCGGTGCGCACCCGGGGTTCGCGGACCGGGAAAATTTCGGACGCCGCGAACTCGCGCTTCCGCCCTCCGAGGTGCGCGCGCTGGTCACGGCGCAGATCGAGGCCCTGCGCGTGTTAGGGCCGCTGCGGCACGTGAAGGCGCACGGCGCGCTTTATAATCTGGCGGCGCGTGACACCGCGACTGCAGACGCCATCGCCGAGGCGGTGCGCGCCATCGACCCAGCGTTGATTCTTTTTATTCTGTCGGACAGCGCGCTCGCGCTTGCGGCGCGCGCTCGCGGCTTGCGCATTGCCAATGAAGTTTTCGCCGATCGCACCTACCAGCGCGACGGCTCGCTCACGCCGCGCTCGCAGCCCAACGCGCTCATCCACGACGAAGCCACAGCGGTCGCCCAGGTGTTGCGCATGGTGCGCGAGGGCGTCGTGCGTGCGACCGACGGCACCGACGTGCCGATTACCGCCGACACGGTTTGCCTGCACGGCGATGGACCGGACCCGGTGGCGTTTGCGCGGCGGTTGCGGGCGGAACTCGGCGCGGCAGACATCGAGGTGCGGGCGTTTGCCGTCGAATCATGATCAAACTCATCGGCATTGCCGTCGTCGCACTGGGGTTTGCGCTGCGGTTCAACACGCTGCTCGTCGTCATGGCCGCCGGCATTGCGACCGGCCTGTGCGCCGGGATGCCGTTCAACCAGATCATGGAGTTGTTCGGAAAATATTTCGTCGAGAACCGTTACGTGACACTGACGGTGCTGCTGATGCTGCCGGTTGTCGGGCTGCTTGAACGTTACGGGCTGCGCGAGCGCGCGGAGACGCTCATCCAGCGCGCGAAGGCGGCGACCGCGGGCCGCGTGCTGCTGCTCTACACGGCGATCCGGCAAATCTCGATTGCGCTTGGCGTGAACATCGGCGGCCATGCGGCGATGGTGCGGCCGCTGGTCACGCCGATGGCGGAGGGCGCGGCGCATGCGCGGCATGGCGAACTGCCGGACGAAACCGTGCAGACCATCCGCGCCCACGCAGCGGCGGCGGAAAACGTGGGCAACTTCTTCGGCGAGGACACGGTGTTCGCCGTCGGCGCCGTCTATTTGATCAAGGGTGTGCTCGAGGCGCAGGGGCAGACGGTGAGTGTGTGGGCGCTGTCGTTGTGGGGCATGCCGACGGCGCTCGTGGCGTTCGCCGTGATGGCCTGGCGTGCGTGGGCGCTCGACCGGCGCATCGGGCGGGAAGTGGCGGCGAAGAACATCGCGGAGGACGCGAAATGAAGCTGCTCAGCCTCGATGTCTTCTACGTGGTCGCGGGAATCTTTCTTGTCCTCGTTGCCGGGCGCGCGGCGCTCGATCGCGCGCATCCGACGCGGTGGGGCTCGGCGATTTTCTGGGGCCTGCTGGCGTTGACTTTTCTGGCGGGCAAGGCGCTCCCCCCGGTCGTAATCGGCTATTCTCTCCTCGTGCTGGTGGCCCTCGCGGCGACGAAACAAGTGGGCATGAAACGCGAATTGGGCCCGGCGCTGGCGGAGCGGGCGGCTTCGGCGGCGCTTTTGAAGAACAAAATCTTCGTGCCGGCGCTGCTCATCCCCGCGACGGCGGTCGTCGGCACGTTGCTGCTGAGCAAACTTCATGTGGGCGACTTCTGGTTGCTCGACTCGGCCAACGTCACCGTCACCTCCGTCTGCCTCGGTGCCATGGTCGCCATCGCGGCGGGCTTGCGCATCACGCGCGCGGTGCCGATGACGCCCGTCGGCGAAGGCAGCCGGCTCCTCCAGACCATCGGCTGGGCCATCATCCTGCCGCAATTTCTCGCGGCGCTCGGCGGTATTTTCGCGCAGGCCGGGGTGGGCGCCGTGATCGCCGACGTCGTGGCGCACGCGTTGCCGACGCAGTTTCCGTTCGTCGCGGTGCTTGCGTATTGTGGTGGCATGGCGCTGTTCACGATTTGCATGGGCAACGCGTTCGCGGCCTTTCCGGTGATCACCCTCGGCATCGGCCTGCCGCTGATCGTGCAGCAACACGGCGGCAACCCCGCGATCATGGCGGCCATCGGCATGCTGTCAGGCTACTGTGGCACGCTGCTCACACCGATGGCGGCAAACTTCAATCTCGTGCCGGCGATGCTCCTCGAATTGCGCGACAAGAACGCTGTCATCAAGACTCAGGTGCCCATCGGGCTCAGCATCCTCGCGGCCAACATCGCGATCATGTATTTTTGCGTCTTCCGGTTCTGATGAACACGAAAACGATCCTGGTCACGGGCTTCGAGCCGTTCGGCGGCGAAAAATGCAATCCTTCGCAGAAGATCGCGCAGGCCCTCGATGGACGCGTCATCGCGGGCCGGCGCGTCATCGGCGCGATGCTGCCATGCAAGTTTGGCTTGAGCATTGCGGTGCTGGAAAAACTCCTGCGCGCGCACCGGCCGGAGTTGGTCGTCTGCGTCGGTCAGGCCGGCGGACGCGCCGAGATCACGCCGGAGCGCGTGGCCATCAACGTCGACGACGCGCGCATCGCCGACAACGCGCGGCGACAGCCGGTCGATCAACCCGTCGTGCGCGGCGGCCCGGCGGCGTATTGGTCGACGCTGCCGATCAAGGCGATCGTCGCCGCGCTGCGGAAAAGGAAAATTCCCGCGGCGGTGTCGCAGACCGCGGGGACGTTCGTGTGCAACCACGTTTTCTACGGGCTGATGCACGCGCTGCGCCGCCAGCGCGGAGTGCGTGGCGGATTCATCCACGTGCCGTTCCTGCCCGGGCAAGCCAGGAAGGGCCAGCCGAGCCTGCCGCTCGGAACGATGACCAAGGCCATCGCCCTCGCCATCGAGACGGCGATCACGCGCCGTCGCGACATCTCCGCGGGCGGGGGCCAGACGCATTGATGCAGCCGTCGGCACCGGATCGTGCCGAGCCGGCGGTATCGGGCAGGTTCAACTCTTCTTTTTCGCGAGGATGGCCTCGATCTGGTCCATGATCGAGTTCATGCGGGCGACGAGTGTGAGGTTGGGCACGGGTGTGGCGGGGTCGGCCCAGCGCGCTTCATCCGAATCTATCTAATAACTCGTAGTAGGTTGCGTTTTCGGAATATTCTAATACACGTGGTCGGCTACCTCATGATCAGGCGACAGCCTCCCCACTTCTTCGGAACGCCTAGAGCGTCTCCTATGCCCTTCGGGCGGCTGCACCAGGCTTGGGCTGCCTCATTGTTTTGGCGCCAGCCACGAGATCGCGCGATTCCCATTTGTAGCGAACCCAACCAACCCAACCAACCTAAAATGAAAAAACTCATGCCCACAGTGGGCTTAATGATGAAAAGTCTCGCGGGTGCCATTAGCGCCCCCGCGCTTGCCTCGGTGTTTCTGGCCTCGACCGCGCTTGCGCAAACCGCCCCCCCGCCGGCCACCGCACAGCAAACCGCCGCACCGGAGGTGGCCGTCCAAATGGAGCGCGTCGAGGTGACGGGCTCGTCGATCAAGCGCATCGAGGGCGAGACGGCCCTGCCCGTGTTGATCCTAAGTCTTGATGACATCCAGAGCACGGGCGTCTCGAACACTGAGCAATTGCTCAAGACCGTCTCGGCCATGGAAAGCGCCGGAAGCGGTGTCGTTGCCGGCACGGGTGCGGGCGGCGGGCAGAATGGCGGGGTCTCGACCTCGACGATTTCGCTCCGCGGCCTGGGCTCGAACCGCACCTTGGTGCTGATCAACGGTCGCCGCGGTGCCGCGGCCGGCGGTGGGTCGGCGGTGGATATCGCCAGCATCCCGGTCGCCGCGATCGATCACGTCGAAGTGCTCAAGGACGGCGCTTCGGCGGTTTACGGGAGCGATGCCGTGGCCGGCGTCGTCAATTTCATCCTGAGGAAAAATTTCTCCGGCACCGACGTGAGCACCACGTGGGGTGCGCCGACCCGCAAGGGCGGCGGCACCGACGCGAAAGTCTCAGTCTACACCGGCTTCGGCGACATCAATACCGACCGTTACAGCGTGACGCTCGCGGCGAGCTATGACTACACCCAGCCGATCTTCGGCAACACGCGTTCGTTCGCCCGCAATCTCGACGCCGGCAATCAGCTCGACAAGACGAACGCCACCGCGACTTTTCCGGCCAACGTGCGCCTGAACAACGGCACACAAGCGAGCCCAACTTTTCCCAATTGCAGCCCCTCGATCGCCGGCGGGCTGATCAACAAGACCCTGTGCGTCTACGACAACGCCCCCTATGATGCGCTGCAGCCCAAGACCAAGCTGTCCATCGCCTCGGCGACGGCGCGCTTCAAGGTTTCGAACATGGCCGAAATCTATGCCGAGCCCAGCTTCACGCGGAACGACACGCTCAACACGATTCAGCAAGTGCTGATCAACGGGGCGGCATTGCCGTCCAACTCGCCGTATATCGCAACGATGACCACGCTGATCAATTCGCAGCCGGCGGCCGTCCAGACGGCGCTGCGACCGCTGATCGGTTCGGGTTGGGCGTTCCTGCCGTCGACCAGCCCCTACTATCCAACCGCGTGGGTGGCCACGCAGCCCAACCTGATCCCCGGCCAGCTCCTGCCGCTGTATTACCGTTCATTTGCGACCGGCACGCGTCTGACGAGGGACGTCAATGACACCTCGCGGTTCGTGGCGGGCATTCGCGGCACGTTCGCCGGCTGGGATTACGATGCTGGCCTGCTCTACAGCAAATGGGAAAACAAGGACAGCCTCGTGCAAGGCTGGGCGCTGTTCAACGACTATCTGACCCTGATCAGCACGGGCGTCATCAATCCCTTCGGCCCGACGACCGATCCGAATGCGGTCGCCAAGGCGATGGCCACGAACTACGTTGGACTGTTCAGCACGACGACCAATTCGGTCAAAGGCGCTGATGCGAAAGCCTCGCGCGAAGTGTTCAAGCTGCCCGCCGGCATGGTGAGCGTGGCGGTCGGTGGCGAACTTCGCAAAGAGACTTACGACCTCACCCCTTCTGACGCCAATGCGAACTTCCTGGTCGCGGGCTTCGGTGCGGCCGGCGTGGGGGCCTCCGGAACGCGCAAGGTCCAATCGGCCTACGCCGAGACGGCCGTGCCGCTCTTGAAGGACATCACGGCCGTCAAGAGTTTGGAACTCGACGGCGCGCTGCGTTTCGACAGCTACCAGCACGTCGGCAACACGACGAACCCCAAGGGCTCGATCCGCTGGGAGCTGTTTAACGGCCTGCTGCTGCGCGCTTCGGCGGGCAGCGGTTTCCGCGCGCCGACCCTGAACAATCTCTATTCACCCCAGACCCACGGCATCACGACCAACGGCAGCCGCGATCTCATTCGCTGCCCGGTCGGCACAACTGGCATTCAAGATTGCAGCACCCAGTTCGTCACCAATGCCGGTGGCAGCCGGGGTCTGAAGCCGGAAAAGTCGCTCTCCGAGACGGCGGGCGTGGCGTGGGAGCCGACCAAGAACTACTCGTTCGGGGTCGATTTCTTCCGCATCAGCGTATCGGACCTCATCGCGACCGCGTTCGGAACTGCGACAATCCTGAGTGACCCGGTCAGGTATGCCAGCTTCATCCATCGTGGGCCGGGCGACTCGATCAACGCGCAGAACGGTCCGATCATCGGCATCGACCAGTATCTGATCAACCTCGGCAAGACCAACGTCGATGGCTTCGATGTGGACCTGACGGGCCGCGTTTTCAGCACCGACACCGACAAGGTCACGCTGCGGGGAAACGGCACTTATATCATGCGCTACGACCAGCAGCAGACCAGCGGTCTCTTCACCAACTCGATCAACAACCCAGCCTCGGGCACCATCGGCCTCGTGATCCGCTGGAGACACACCGCCAACGTCACCTGGAAGCATGGTGCGTGGTTGGGCAGCCTCTCGCAGAACTTCCAAGTCGGTTATCACGACACGCGCACCAGCCTGCAAACCGTCGCGAACACGCCGATCCCGCGCAATGTGGCGTCTTATGAGACCTACGACGGTCAGCTCAGTTATACCGGCTTCAAGAAGGTTAAGCTCACGGTCGGGGTGAAGAACCTCTTCGATCGCGATCCGCCCTACACCAATTACGGCGGCGGCTTCGTCGGCGCCTACGACCTCAGCTACACCGACGTGCGCGGCCGCTTCGTTTACCTGACGGCGAGCTACTCGTTTGGCAAGATGTAGTGCGGCGTTCTTCCCCGCAGACTGCTAACGGACATCGCACGCCTCCACCTGAAGGATGGCGTGCGATGCCAAGCGCTACGCGCCTTGCGCACCAAGGGGTCGTCGCGCTATCTAGTGGTTCCATGAGGATCCAAGTCTTCGCGTTAGCACCGATACTGGCGTGCATCGCATCGTCGCTCATGGCCGCAAACGCGCCTGCCAAAGCCGACGCGTTCGACCCGCGGCTCGGCGCGCCGTTTGAAATCCGCGACCGGCCGAGCCTCGGCTCCGACAAGGCCCCGATCGTCGTCGTCGAATTCGGGAGCTACAAATGCTCCCATTGCTGGGAATTCCTCGAACGGGCTTTTCCGCAGATCGACGAGCAATATATCAAAACGGGGAAGGTGCAGTGGTTCATGGTGCCGTCCTCGGACAATCCGGCGGATCCAGCCAGCCGGATCTTCGCGATCGGCCGCTGCCTCCAGCGCCAGGGCAAATTCTGGGAGCAGCTGGATTTCCTGATGACCATCAGCAACCGGCCGTCGAGTTTCCTGGACGACCTGATCGCCAAGAATTCCGCGATCGATTCGGGTGAACTCGCGTTCTGCCTGCAGGCCCGCGAAATCCCGCGCACCGTCGCCAAGGATTTCGACGAATTCCATCTCCTCAAGGTGCCGGGCACGCCCACGTTTTTTATCCGCAAGCTGCGGGCCGATGGCAGTCGCACCGAGACGATGGTCCGCGGCTATCAACCCGCGGAATATTTCCAGCGGATTTTCGACGAACTCGCGAAGACCCCGTGAGCGCGCACCATTTCCTGCAGGGACTGACGGCGGCCGCGCGCGCCGTGCGACCATCCCGGCTGCTCGTGCTCCTGCTCGTCTCGTTGGCCGCGGCGCTTGCCAGCGACTGGCTGCGCGAGGAGCGGGTCATTTTTCCCGCGCCGCTGCCGAAATTCACCACTGTTCCCGCGAGCCCGTGAATTCGCGGCCTAAAAATATCTGTCGTTTCGTTCTGGGCGCGATTTTTCTTTTCGCGGGAGTAATGAAAATCGTCCACCCGGGTGATTTTTTTTCCGACCTTCTGGGTTTCCGCGTTCCCTTTCCCGAAATGTTTTTGCGCGTCGTGGCGGTAGACCTGCCGTGGCTCGAGGTGCTTGCTGGGGTTGGATTAATCCTGAATGTCTGGCCAGAAACCATTCGGCCGGTCGTAGCGGTCCTGTGCTTGATATTCGTTTTGATGCTCGGCCAGGCGGTGCTGCGGGGGCTCGATCTGAACTGCGGCTGTTTCGGATCGGGTGGCCGCGGATGGTTCGAACGGCCCGATGTCGCACTGGTGCGTGCCGGCCTGCTCTTCGCTGGGTCGCTCTACGTTGCCGCCGTCCCTTCGACGCCGCCCGCCGATCCGGTTGCGTGAGAAACGCCGTGTTCGCAGCCGGCGGCCAGACGCTTTGATTCAACCTGTGTCACCGGATCGCGTCGATCCGGTGACACAGTGCGAGTTCAACTCTTCTTCTTCGCGAGGATGGCCTCGATCTGATCCATGATCAAATTCATGCGGGCGACGAGTGCGCGGTAGGGCTCGGGCGTAGCGAGATCGACGCCGGCGCGCTTGACGAGCTCGTAGGGATGATCCGAGCCACCGGACTTGAGCAGGCCAAGGTAGTTGTCCACCGCACCGGCGTCACCGCGCAGGATGCGGGTCGCAAAAGCCTGGCCCGCGGCGATGGAGGTGGCGTATTGGTAGACGTAGAACCCCCGGTAGAAATGCGGGATGTAGGCCCACTCGACAGTGACGAGGTCGTCGATCTTGAGCACGCCCTGGGCGTCGCCGTGGTAGCGGCGCAGGAGATCGCCGTAAATCTGGCTGAGCTTCTGGCCGGAGAGCGAGCCGCCCTTCTCGACGACTTCGTGAATGGCGAGTTCAAACTCGGCGAACATGGC
>OCZT010004579.1_pt1 | contig 13908 bp, 8 predicted proteins | sample 1539031 | NCBI WGS metagenome assembly OCZT01 (sample SAMEA3539308, study PRJEB22396) | soil metagenome | biome: tundra; feature: field; material: soil | place: USA | collected 2010-05 | depth 0.15 m
CAGAGCACAAGCAGTCGTCCATGGGTAAATAGAACCCGTAACGTTCTACCCCGCGTTTATTTCCCAATGCTTTGCCAAATGCTTCGCCCAACGCAATAGCAGTATCTTCGATGGTGTGATGTTCGTCTACTTCAAGATCGCCTTTTACCTGAATAGTCAAATCGGAACCGGAGTGTTTTCCTATTTGTTCCAACATGTGATCGAAAAATTTCAGACCGGTGTTGATGTTGCATTTTCCCGAACCATCTAAGTTTAATTCGATAAGGATATCGGTTTCTTTGGTGGTGCGTTTTACAGTGGCAGTACGCTCACCGGCAAAAAGGAACTCGGTGATGCGGTTCCAGTCGGTAGTTTGCAATGCGCAGTAGGCTGTCAATCCTTTTTCCTTCAATATTTCCTCGTTGGTGCTGATGAAAATAGCTTTACAGCCCATATTTTTGGCCAATTCAACATCGGTATAGCGGTCGCCAATAACAAATGAGCCTTCTAAATCGTAGGCTTCGGTGAAATATTCGGTAAGCATGGCAGTGCCCGGCTTACGGGTCGGTAAATTATCTTCGGGGAAAGATATATCGATGAATATCTTATTGAAATGAATATCCTCGTTAGCAAGTGTTTTCAGAAAGCTGGCTTGTACCTGATCGAAGTTTTCCTGAGGATACACGGGTGTTCCCAAACCGTCCTGATTGGTAACCAATGCCCATTCGAAGTCGAGCTTTTTGCGGATAAAGTGCAGGTTACGCAATACGGCAGGCAGGTATTCAATCTGATCCACACGGTCTACTTGAAAAGTCACCGGTGGTTCGATGATGATGGTGCCGTCGCGATCGATAAAAAGAACTTTCTTTTTTATAGTTGGGTCTTGTTGATTTGTCATTATTGTAATATTTAATAGTTACAAGTTACGAGTTACGAGTTACAAGTAGCTGGTATCATTTATTTTTTGAGAAACTCTAAACGCATGGGGGTAAACACATCCATTAGAATGCCTGCTTCGAGGCATACCACGCCGTGTGGTTTGTCGGGTTCGGTGTAAAAACCGTCGCCTGAGTTGAGTATTTTTTTTTCACCGTTAATGTTTACTTCGAATAAGCCGCCTGCCACATAAGTAGTTTGCGAATGAAAATGCTCGTGAACATAGCCAATGGCTCCTTTTTCGAATTTCACTTTCACCATCATTATCTGACCATCATAACCCATTATTTGACGTGAAACTCCTCCACCTAAGTTTTCCCAAACAGTTTCATTCTCAATAATAAAGTTTGCACTTTTAGTATTCATATAAGTAATTGATATTAAGTATTTATCTGTTTTCTGAACACAGATAAACAGCTTTGTAACCTGTAACTGTGTACTTGAAACTACTAATTTCCCTGTTCTAATCTTTGTTTTGCAAATGCAAGCACACCTTGCAGGTGTTGATTCATTAATTCTGCTGCTCCATCAGCATCTCCGGCTTTTATGTAGTTGAGCATGCCTTCATGTTCTTCAATGATTTGAGAGTTTGGAACACAAATTCTATCTCGTTGATAAATAGCCAGAATGTCGGGGATGACGATCATTAGCATCGCTTTGATAACGGGATTATGACTCGCCTCGGCCAACGCACGGTGATAGGCAAAGTCGTAACTTACGCGCTCGGGAGTATCAAAATGCTCCACATAATCGGCGTGTGCTTTTTCAAGCATTGCAATGTCCTTTTCGGTTCTTCGTTCAGCGCAGAGTCTTACTCCTTTTACTTCGAGTAAGATACGTGTTTCTACCAGAGAGTAGAAGTCGTAGCTCTGAAGATTCAGCACGTCCGAAATAAGTCCATCCAGCGTGTTGATGTCAAGTCCATTTACCACCGAACCACTTTGGGGTAAGGTTTTAATAATGCCATAAAACTCCAGTTTATGCAATGCCTCACGCACATGCGTTCTGCCAAAGCCAAATTCTATGGCCATTTTCCGTTCAGCCGGAAGTTTGTCGCCCGGTTTCAATACGCCCGAAATAATTAGTTCTTTAATCTTAGAGATTACTTTGTCGGTAGGTGTTTCTAAGCTTTGATCTGTCAATACTAAAGCTGTTTCTGTCATATTTATTTGCTTCTAATTCGTTTATGTATTAAATAAACAAATTGATTTGAAAAATGATTACAAAGATACTTTGAATTAATTAAACATCAAACAATTCGATATTGAAAGGAGCTAAATTAATTTCAGTACTGTACCATTCCGGCAATTGAGATAATACGCCTGAATAGATTTGCAATAGTGCTATTGTTTAGTGAACAGAATAGAAACAGTGAAATGCTCATTTAGTTTAAGAAATCGTTGGCGAAGGAAGAGTTACGAGAATACTGAATGCTCCCAAAGGAGATGTAATATTGGTACTGTCAGATGATTTATCGGTACTGTCGGACGATTTATTGGTACTGATGGGTAATTTATTGATACTGTCGAATGATTTATCGGTAGTGTCATATGATTTATCGGTATTGTCGAACGATTTATTGGTACTGTTGAAGGATTTATTGGCAGTCTGAGAAAACCAGAGTTACTCGACAAACCTGCTTTAGCGGTTGTTCGGAATTGATTAAATAACAAAGAGAGGTGTCGGTAAAAACTGACACCTCCCTTTTCCAACAAATCAATCAACCTTTAAAACTGGAATTTATTCAATCACGAATGTGGAAATAGACCTTTTGGGTAGACTAGATTTTATGTATTTACCATTCAACCATACCAGAAACACTTTGGCTTTATCAGTTTGATTCATTACCACTACGGATGGCAATTGTGTTACTAGTTCAACGCTACCATACGTAGGTTGCCACTGCTCCCGCTCCTAATGTGGGACTCACAATTTTGTTTTTAAACTGAATATTGAAGGTTTGCGATGCATTGCTATCGTTGAGCACTATCAGCACTTTTTTGCCGGTAGGAGTGACGAAGGCCACATTGGGTAAGTTGCTTACCACGCTCGATTCAATACGTACCGACCCGGCAGGAACAAACTTAGAAGCATGACCAATGATGTAATAGGCTACGTTACGGGATACGCTGTTACTGATAGTCAATGCTCCAAGGCAAGTTCCGCAACCTCCATCGGTATGAGGATAGTAGTTTGGGTCGGAAGCCAGGTTCCATTCAATCACATTTTTACTCCAGTTACGGGGAGCACCTATAATCATGTTTTTAACGTGCCATTTCAAATCTTCTGCAAAATTGCTCGGCGCACCTACCCATTGTTCGGTGAAATATACATTCTTTTCGGGATAGGCATTGTGAACTGTGGTGAGTGCAATGATATTACCACCATAGAGGTGAAAAGCTGATCCGTCGCTGTATTTACGTGCATCCGGATCGTTAAGTACCGTTAGCGGATAGCTGTACATATCGCAGTTGTGATCGTACAGAATAATCTTTGTTGTTATACTGTTTTTGGCAAACTCAGGTCCCAGATAGTTTTTGACGAATAATGCCTGATCTAATGCCGTCATGTACATGCTCGGATTATTATCCGGATTCAACGGTTCATTTTGAATAGTAATGGCATCGATAGGGATTCCCTGCACCTTCATGGCCTGAATGTATTTTACAAAATAGCGGGCATACACTCCGAAGAATTCTTGTTTCAGACTACCGCCTTTTGCACTTTTGTTTGTTTTCATCCATGCAGGAGCTGACCAGGGTGAAGCCAGAATTTTAATGTTCGGATTGATGGCTAATGCTGATTTTAATACCGGAATCAAATCGGCCGAATCGGGTTTAAGACTAAAGTATTGCAAGGTGGTGTCAACTCTCGATGGATCGATGTCGTCGTATGAAAATACTGACGAGCTTAAATCGGATGCTCCGAGGCTCACCCGTAAATAACTAACACCAATTGCTGTGCTGTCGTTCGAGAAAAGCTCCTTCACCAAATTAGCCTTGTCGGTGGCGCCCAGTTTGTTGATTAAAAACGCACTTCCACCGGTCATAGCAAATCCAAACCCATCCATGGTTTGGTACTTTGTTAGCGAGTCCACAGTTATCGACGGATTTACATTTGATGTTGCCGTGAAATTTAAAGCATTAGTTTGTTTCTTTAAATAGCTTATTGAGCTGGATTCCGTCAACCAACAAGATACATCCGAACTCACATTTTTGGGCTCGTCGGGCTTGTTTTGCACTATTTCATTCCCGGTTGCACAGCTCGACACTACTGTAAGAGCAGAAACAACAGCGAATTTTAAGAAGGAATGTCGGGAAGTGAATTGTTTACTAAACATAATCTGTATTTTATCTTTTTTAAGCCTGAATAATTATTGAAAAACCCGTACGTAATCTACTATCATTCGTTGTGGAAATACGGTAGTTGCATCCGGATTGCCCGGCCAACCGCCACCTACTGCCACATTCATAATAAAGAAGAATGGTTTGTCGAACGGATAATCGCCATTAACCTGCGATTTATTGGCGGTGAAATACACCACATCGTCTATTAGAAAGGTCATTTTATCGGCCTCCCATTTAAGACTGAAGAGGTGAAATTTATCGTTGAAAGTCAGTGAAGGTAAAGAGTAGTTGCCACCGATATGTGTACTTGCTCCGCCCGCAGCACCCCAGTGAATGGTGCCGTATGTTTTTTGTGGTTCATGTCCCAGTAGTTCCATTATGTCAATTTCGCCACATGCAGGCCATGGTGTTGTGCCAATGTTATTTCCCAGCATCCACAATGCCGGCCAAATGCCTTGTCCTTTTGGTAACTTGGCTCTGAAATCAATTCGTCCGTAGGTGAATGTTTTCTTGTCTTTCGAAATCATTCTGGCCGATGTGTAGTTGTTGGTGACCATGGTTTCTTTGCGGGCTTCAATCACTAAATATCCGCCAGTAGTATAGGCGTTTTTGCTGGAATTGGTGTAGTATTCCAATTCATTGTTTCCCCAACCGGAGCCACCGATGTCGTATGACCAATTTGAAGAGTTTATATCTTTCGCCGTAAACTCATCGCTCCATGCGAGTGTCATTCCAGGATAGCTTGTTGCGCCGGCATATCCTGTACCATCAACCGGTAGATAGGTTCCATAATTCTGAATTGTTCCGATGGCTTTCCCTGTTCCGGAGATAGAAGCGTTGGTAGGAGTACTCAGTTCGAGTGTAAAGGTTTGATCTTCTTGTCGAAGGCTATCTTTTAGTACAGTAACATCCACGTAAGCACTTAAAGTATTGGCAGGAATAGTAAGTTTATCGGTTAGTGCCGTGTAATCTTTACCTGCTACAGCTGTTGCATCAACGGTTTTATAGTTGACGGTAATTGGTTTTGAACAGGTAGGAGTGACGTTGACGGTAAATCGATAGCTTGTAGTTGACGTACTGCTTCTTTCGTGAATAACATCCGCTACGGCTAGTTTTGAAGTTATTTCATTTCCGGGAGAGTTTGAGCCGCTACATGAGTTGATAAGGAGAACCAAACTGATAAGAGAAAGTGCTTTTTTCATATGTTTATTATTAGAAGTATTAAGAATAGTCGGACTCAAACTATTTTGATGTCCGACTATTCAGAGTGTTGATTTATTAATGCTATATCTAAAAATACAACAACTTGCATTTCGAATAATTAATACATACTTGGTAAGTAATTTAGAAAACTAAAGTATTCTTTGAATTAATTTGATGCGATTAATTTGGTCATGTAAATCTCATATTATTCTTATGATACTGTGTATACAACTTTCAAATAATATTCTTTTAGAAACCCGTATCTGAGTTTTTGCAATACAGGTACTTAAAAGACTGATTTATCTCTGTTTTCTAAATCTCTGATTAATTGTAACCAGGGTTTTGTTTTACGTTCGGATTAGAAGACATTTCGTTGAATGGAATCGGAAACATATTGTTTTTTGGAGCTATGAATCCAGCGGCAGAATTGGTATTGAATTGTAATACGCCCCCAATCCTTTTCCCTGTAGGAACAGATTTCCCCTGATCTTTCAATACGTTTTTGGCATCTCCCCAACGAACTAAATCTTGGTAACGACATCCTTCAAAAGAGAGTTCAAGTCGTCTTTCTAATTTTATATTATCCAATGTCAAAGAGGCTAGAGGTAGTAGATTAACTCTACTTCTAACTTGATTGATTTGGCCTAATGCAGTTGTAGCATCAGCAGGAGTTGCCAACAGGTTTGCCTCAGAAGCCATCAACAATACATCAGAATAGCGTATAATTCTAAGATTACTACCGTAGCATAAATCAGGTACAGCTCCAGCAGCCGAAGAGGTTTCATTTGCCCATGTTGTATATTTTAAGCGAACTAAACCAGGACAGCCCCACATGAAGTTACCGTCTTTTCCCATAGTTCCTCCTTTTGCGATTACTTGCGATTCAGTTAAAATTGATGCTTGAACACGTACTGAATCACCTGCATCTTTGTACGCTTTCCAAAGATCAAGAGTTGGATAACCGAAGCCCCAACCACCATTAACTCCAGTTGTGCCTCCGTTAAATCCTTGGTCACCACGTGGTCCGCAAAGTTGCCATACCATATTTGCAGGATTGGTTCTTGAAGGATCATTCCAAAGATCTCCAAATGCATTGCTCCAATCATTTGCACGATCGCTCGAGTAACTGATTTCAAAAATTGACTCCTTGCCAAATTCGGTACTTTTACGTAACAATTGTGTATAGTCATTATTAATTTCTGCTAATTGGTAAAGACTATATTCGCTTGTTGCGATAAGCGCATTCAGGGTTTTAGCAGCATCAGTATATTTCTTTTCATAAAGTTGTGTTTTTCCCAAAAAGGCTTGAGCCGTACCTTTGCTAAATCTAGACAAATCGGAGCCTGATGCTTTCAACTGACTCCTCAATGGAAGATCAGCCATAGCTTCTGTGAGATCCTTTTCGATTTGTGTGTATAAACCTGTGGGTGTAATTGTACCATCAGCGTTAGTAATTGATGTTGAATTTGGCTGTGAGTACTCAGTCGGTAACAACTCATGCAATACGAGAGGGACATTACCGTAAAGTGTAGCAAGTTCAAAATACATATATGCACGAATTGCTTTGGCTTCAGCTATCACTATTTTTTGATAGGGGGTCGGAGTTTTGAAATTGTCTACAATCATATTGGCTCTATAGATAACCATATAGGAATATCTGTAGATATTGGTTATAGGACCATTAGTTGGACCAAACGTGAACTTATTGAGCTCTTGATATTCAGGTCTGTCACCTGAGTTTTCGCCGCCTGTATAAATGTCGTCAGATAGGGATTCTTTCGTCATCCAAAAACTTGTCCAAACGCTTGAATTCATGGCTCTCATCATGTTGTAACACGAGATAATACCACCAGTTGCATCTGCATCTGTTTTGTAATAGTTCTTAACTTGGGTAACTCCTGGTTGCTCCATGTCGAGAAAGCTCGATGAGCATCCGGCAAGGAATAGAAGCGATATCAATGCAACTGTGAATTGTTTATAAGATTTTGTCTTCATGATTTATTGATATTAGTTTGATTAAAAGGTTATTGAGGCTCCAAGCATGATGTCTTTAGCCTTCGGATAAGTACCGCGATCAACGCCACTATTATTAGATGCATTGTTTGCAATAGTTGGTTGAGGATCCATTCCTGGGTATGAGGTGAACGTAAAGAAGTTGTCGAGTGATACATATAATCGAGCCGACTTGATTAGAGCTGATTTTAGTATAGACTGCGGAATAGAGTACCCTAATTGAATGGTTTGAATTCTCAAGTATGAGCCGTCAAAGATGTATTGATCACTTTGATAGGTTTTAGAATCAGCATTTGCTCCCGGTTTAGTAGCATTGTCTCCCGGTTTAGTCCAACGTCCATCAAAGAAATAAGTGGGTCTGTTGGAAGCTAATTTGTCAGTTCTAATCCAACCCAAGGCCACTTTATTGCCTACAGAACCAGATACTGTTAATCCAAAATCGAAATCTTTGTAATTAAGCTGAATATTGCCTCCATAGGTGAATTTAGGAATAGCACTACCTAAATCTTGTTTGTCTTTATCGCTGACATCTGAAGCTTTTGCATCTTTACCATCAGCAGTAACGAAGATTGGATTTCCTGTTGCTGGGTCAATTCCGTGGGTTTTATAACCATAGAAATGCCAAACTGAATAACCGGGTTCAAACATGGTTACATTAGGCCAACCTGTACCCACACTTGCACCACCTATTCTTGCACCAAATACAGGTTCTAGCTTAGTAACCTTATTAGTAATAGGAGATATGTTTAAATTGATAGAGTAATGAAAATCACTAATCTTATCTCTCAATCCTAAATCAAATTCAAAACCCTTATTTTGAATTTCACCTCCGTTAGTTTGTGGAGCAATGTTACCACTCGAATATGAGGGAATACCTTGTATAATCAAATCTTTCGTTGACTTCACAAAATAGTCGGCCGTAAATGATAGTTTGTCATCGAATGCACGCAAATCAATACCCAAGTCTAGTTGTTCACTGGTTTCCCATTTTAGTTTATCATTTGAAAGTACATTAGGCTCATATGCATTAACCACTGTTCCATCAGATAGAGTATAGGTGATAGGTTGTCCCCCGGAGATTCCTGTAATTACAGAGTTGTATCTAAATAGGTTGTTGTCATCTAGCGAGTTCAAACTACCGTTTTGACCCCAGCTACCTCTTAATTTAGCATGTGAAATTACACCATTTGTGAAGAAATCTTCATTAGACAATACCCATCCGGCAGATGCTGAGGGGAATGTGCCCCAACGGCCTGTTGCTGGAACTTGTGATAAACCTGCACCATCTTCACGTAATGATGCTTCTAATAAGTATTTGTTTTTATAGTCATAAGAAACACGTCCAAAATATGATGCTTTTTTGATTTCACGTGTGAAACCTGTTGCTACATCGCTTTTATGTGAAGAAAACTCAAGTTGGGCAAAGTTGCTGGTTGGATTTCCCATCGGGCTACCAGTGCCGTTGATATTTCTGTGTTTGTAATCTTCTGCAGACATACCCGCAAGCACAGTCAAATTATGATCCCCAAATTTATGTGTGTAGGTTGCAAAGTTTTCCCAAGTCCATTTATTATAATAATCATTGTTGTCATGTGTAATACCCGATGTATTCTTATTAGTAGCATCGTAATAATAAGGTTGATTCCAGTAATGATTATTGGTTAAAGCAAGTTCCAACGCAACTCTCGATGTGAATTTAAGATCTTTAAAAGGCATGATATCAACATACACATTACCAATTAATTTGTCATTTGTATTTACACCATTTGTATTGTCTAAAGAAACAAAAGGATTTGTGATTTCACCAGCTACATATTGTGAAATGCCATAGTAGTTTCCAGTTGGTGATTTTACAATCGAACTATTATTTGCTGCAATTTCACTTTGAATAAAGGTGGGAATTTTAGTTGCATCTGTGTATTCAACCGGTGTAGTAGGGTCTAACGCCAATGCACTACCAATCGTTCCACCAAACTCACCACTATTTTCGTTAATACCTTTTGTAGTAAAATGTGAATAATTGATATTATGTCCGACTTTCAACCATTTTTTAATTTGATGGTCAGAATTAAACATTGCTGAATATCTTTCAAAAACATCTTTGTTACCTACAATAATACCATCATTCTTGAAATAGTTCAAACCAACAATATATGTAGACTTTTCGTTTCCTCCGGAAATAGCCAAGTGATGTTTTGTTGTATAACCACCTTCGAAAAGCGCACCTAACCAATCTGTGTCGTAATTTTGGTCCACAGGGGCTGTGAGAATAGAGTTACCATCTGTATTTTTTTCAGTCATAAATTGAGTATACTGTTTAGTATTCATCAACTTAGGTAAATTGGCAGCACTTGTGAACGAATGTTGAACATCATAACTGATTACCGTTTTACCGCTTATACCTTTTTTAGTGCTAATAATGACAACACCGTTTCCACCCTCAGCACCATAAATAGCACAGGATGCTGCATCTTTCAATACTTCCATTGAAGCAATGTCTGCAGGATCTAGGTAGTTAATGTCACCTGTTTTTACTCCATCCACAATGAATAATGGGTTTGAGCCAGCATTTGAACTAACTCCTCTAATTCTAATATTCATTCCTGCACCCGGAGCACCTGAAACTGGAACTACTTGAACACCTGCGGTTCTACCTTGAAGAGCTTCTTCGGCTCTCGATATATTTGTTTTTCCAATATCTTCGGCTTTTATGCTTGAAATAGAACCTGTGATTAAGCTCTTTTTCGAAATGCCGTATCCAACAACTACAACCTCATCGAGATTTTTATTATCTTCAACTAAATTTATAATAAGATCTGATTTTCCTGTTGTACTAATTTTTTGTGAAATATAACCAATATATGATACAACAAAGACTGAATTTGATGATGGAGCATCAATATTAAAGATACCATTAATATTAGTTATTGTTCCCGATTTTGATCCTTCTACTTGAATTGTTACTCCAATAAGTGGCTCATTCGTTTTAGCATCTTTTACAACTCCTTTAATAGAATTGGCTGCAGATATTGAAAAAGTACATAGCGTTAAAAGCAAAAATGTACTTAACAAACTTTTTAGTAGTTTGCTTTTGTGTAAGCTGTGAGACCTACATCTTTGGTGTGATCTTTTGTTCATAGATTTAATTTAATAATTAGATGATTGTTTTTAATAAATTAATGATTATAGTATTGACTTTGTTCTCTAATTCAGGTTGAATTATTCATGATTGATTGATTTTAATGATTAAATTTATAGTTTTAGTGTGAATTTAGACTTCAGGTTCGCATAGGATGAGTTCCCAACGAATATTTCGTAGTCACCCGTTTCATTTATGAATTTCACTTCATCGTTGTAGAATTTTAAATCGCCCGGTGTAATGTTGAATGTAACCGATTGATTTTCACCCTTTTTCAAAAACAGTTTTTTAAATCCTTTCAATTCTTTTACAGGACGAACCACGCAGCCAAACAAATCGTGAATGTATAATTGTACTACTTCTTCACCGTCGTAATTTCCTGTGTTTTCTACATTTACAGTCACGGTAAGCTTGCCACCATTTATAGCTAATTCGTTAGATGATAGTTTTAAGTTGCTGATATTAAAGTTGGTGTAACTCATGCCGTAGCCAAACGGAAAGCGCGGACTGTTTTGTAAATCGATATAGGCCGAAACATAGTTTTTGTCATCTTCATCTTTGGCAGGTCGGCCGGTGCTGTAATGGTTATAGTAAATTGGAATTTGACCTTCGGTTCTTGGAAACGACATGGGTAATTTTCCCGCAGGGTTGTAATCGCCAAACACTACATCGGCTATTGAGTTTCCGGCTTCGGTTCCCAGCCACCAGGTGTATAAAATAGCCGGAATATTATCGGCAGCCCAATTGAAAATTAATGGACGTCCGGTGTTTAGCATCAATACAATAGGTTTACCTGTTTTATAAATTTCTTTCATCAATTCTTCCTGTACACCCGGAAGTTGCAAACTGCTTCTGCTTTTTGCTTCGCCGCTCATATCTGCAGCTTCGCCCAGCGATAAAATAACTACATCTGCCGCTTTTGCAGCAGCAATCGCTTCTTTGAATCCGGATGTATCGTTATCATTAATGTTGCATCCTTTCGAATAAAGAATTTCAGAGTTTTTATCAAGTTGATTTTTGATGCCCTGGTACTGGGAAATGATTCTTGCAGTATCATCGGGGAAAGCTACCGACCAGAATCCGTGATTAGCTGCTGTGGCTTTGAATAATGGTCCGATTAACGCTACTTTTTTTGTTAGTTTCGAAAGTGGTAATAAAGGTTTGCCATCGCTAAGTTTCTCATTTTTAAGCAGAACAATACTTTTCTTGCCAATTTCGCGTGCCAATTCTCTATTCGCAACATTATTTGTTTGTTGTTTTTCTCTTTCTACATTACAAAAACGGAATGGGTCTTCAAACAAACCAAGTTCTATTTTTTTGATCAAAATTCTTTTTACCGCATCGTCTATAATAGATATGTCAACTTTCTTGTCGAGCACCAGTTGTTTCAGATTATCTCTGTAACAACGACTTTCCATATCCATATCCGAACCGGCAATAATAGCTCTCATGGCTGCTTCATAACCGTTCTTAGCATAACCGTGCGCAATCATTTCGCCAATGCTGCCCCAGTCGCTCACTACAAAACCCTTGAAATTCCATTGGTTTTTCAATAGGTCACGTTGGATATACTTATTGGCTGTAGCAGGTATACCGTTAATGTCGTTAAATGAGTTCATGAAAGTAGCTACATTAGCTTCGGCAGCTGCTTTGAAGGGTGGGAGATAGGTTTCGTTCAATTGTCTCAGGCTCATATCCACCGAGTTGTAATCACGTCCACCCACAGCAGCACCATAGGCTGCAAAGTGTTTAGCACAGGCCATTACTGCATCTATATTGCCCAGTCCGTTTCCCTGAAAACCTTTCACTCTGGCTTTTGCCACCAGACTTCCTAAGTAAGTATCTTCACCCGCGCCTTCCATTACCCGACCCCAACGTGGATCGCGTGCAATGTCTACCATCGGAGCAAATGTCCAGTGAATTCCATAAGCGGAGGCTTCTGTTGCAGCAATTCGTGCCGATTTTTCCATTAAAGCTAAATCCCATGTTGCAGTTTCGCCAAGTGGAACAGGAAAAGTGGTGCGAAAACCGTGGATAACGTCCAACCCGAAAATCATAGGAATCTTTAAACGCGATTGCAATGCCAGTTCCTGTAGCTTTCTGGTTTCTTCTGCGCCTACTACGTTTAACATTGAACCAACTTTTCCTTCTCGTACCTGATTTGCTTTATCACCGTCGGCGGTTATTTTACCGGTGGCATTTCTATCGCTTGTGTATTGATTAAGTTGTCCGATTTTTTCGTCGAGGGTCATCTGACGAATAAGCAAGTCGGCCTGTATGGCTGGAGTAGATTTTTTTTGCCCAAAAACACTTAGGCAGATAAAAGAGAGGATGAATAGTGGTAGGAACTTCTTCATGTGATAATTTTGTTATAACTGTAGTTTTGTGTGTTTAAGTTGACAAATCTCGGTAAACAGATTGAATTCTATATTGGACCAGACCCATGTCTCCCTCACAACTGATATAACTTTACACTACAGATTTAAGGGTTTTATTAAGTTATAGTGTCAAATGAACAATAACTTTGATGCTGCAAATATAAAGTGTATTATTTCAATTACCAAACAAAGAGTGTGTTTATTTTACACTAAGTGTATAATTTAACGAGTAAAAAATGCGAATATATTAGTGTACAAGTAGTTGTGTAGAATACAAAAAGAAACATATTCTATTCAAAAGCTATGTATTCATATTATTGGTGAGCGTGCAACTTGAAGTAGAGCCTTCACTTATGTTTTAGAAAGCGAAGTGTGTAAACAAAAAATATATAATTTTGGATACGAAGTATACAAAAGTGTCATATTTACAATATCTTTGTCCAAAATTAAAGTTATGTGATAATTTTATTTCAATATGCTTACAATTTCTCGTTTCGAACTACAACGACCAACTCAAAATAATATTTAATAAATACACACAAAAAAATTAGCATGGAATCAGAAGTAGAATCCAACCCAAATAGAATTAGTCAAGAGGCATTTGCAAAAGAGTTCCTACCTAGTATTTCTGTCGATTGTGCCATTTTTGGATATGGCGAAAATGAGTTGAAAGTATTGGTTCGTCGTGAGTTTATTCCTTTTGAAGGCGAAATACATATTGAATGGAAACTTCCCGGCAACCATGTGAAGCGGAATGAAGATATTGATGCCACAGCGGCTCGTATTTTAAAAGAGCAAACCGGACTCGAAAACATATATGTAAAGCAGTTTTCAGTATTTAGCGACCCCAATCGTCTGAAGATAAACATGGTGGATTATGAGTGGCAGATCGGAAGAGCACACGTCTGAACTC
>OCZT010004580.1_pt1 | contig 13904 bp, 11 predicted proteins | sample 1539031 | NCBI WGS metagenome assembly OCZT01 (sample SAMEA3539308, study PRJEB22396) | soil metagenome | biome: tundra; feature: field; material: soil | place: USA | collected 2010-05 | depth 0.15 m
TCCCAGGTCCGTCCGCAACACCCACAGGAGCGGGCGGTCGCCGTCCACTTTCAACCGGACGGGTTTGTCGTTGAGTTTGAAGGAAATCGTGTCAGTCATGCTGTCCTCCGGTTCGAGAGCGCTCTTCGTTGATGATGCCTGGCCGTTGGTCGTTCATAGCATCGGATTTTGTATCCGATTCGGCTGGAATGAAAAGCAGAATTGTTGGCAATTTGTTGGCGAGCCGGATGCGGGCACTGGACGGCCGCTGGGAAGGTGAAGTCGTGAAATTTCATTTCGACCTGGCGAAATTTCCCGCATAATTTTCCACCGATGGCCGCCGAAGCCCAACTGACTCCCATGATGACGCAGTAAACGCCTGCGTTTTGGAATGTGGCACCGATAGAGTTCGCGATGGCCTGATCTATCAGGATTTTTTTTGTTCGGCCGCTTGACAGAACCGGAAACGGGACGACGCGGAAGGCCGGAAATCATGACAACTGTTTCCAGAAGCCGCCGACCGCTTCCCGCAGCTCGCCCGAGTTTCGGACCAGCACGGATCGCCACCAGGCAGGGAACAGACGGCGATAACGCAACTCATTGAACCGGGCGTCAATGAGCAGCACCACTCCGTGATCGGTTTCCGACCGGATGACCCGCCCGATGGCTTGGAGAACGCGGTTCATGCCGGGAAAGGTGTAAGCGTAATCAAATCCTGCAGCGTTCTGCTGCTGGAAATAGTCGCGGATCAAATCCCGTTCGACACACAGTTGAGGCAGGCCCACCCCGACGATGACGGCACCGATCAAACGCTCGCCCACCAGGTCAATTCCTTCTCCGAAAATTCCGCCCAGCACGGCGAACCCGGCCAGCGTTTCGCCATGCTCAACCGAAAAGGCGGACAGGAAAGCATCGCGTTCCGGTTCGGTCATGCCGGGTCGCTGGACGAGAACGGAGACCGACGGGTGGCAAGCTTGAAATTCTTGCAGCACGGCATTGAGGTATTGATACGAAGGAAAATAGATGAGGTAGTTGCCACGTCTTCCTTGCACCAAAGTTCCAATCGCCGCCACCACCTCCCCCAGCGATTCCGCCCGGCCCTTAAAATGGGTTTGAATCCGATCTTGAATAAACACTGCAAGGTTTTCGGGCGGGAACGGCGACGGCAGTTGCAACCCGGGATCTTCCGGCGTGCCGCCCAGCAGCGTTCGATAATAGTCCATCGGCGTGAGGGTGGCGGAGAAGAAGATGGCCGCATGGCCACGTTCCAACGCCTGTCGGAGCAGGTTGGATGGGTCCAGACAAAACAGTCGCACCTTCACTGATGGGCCATTTTCGATGATGGTCACATAGCGCTCATCGTAAAGTTCGGCGGTGCGCCGGAATGAATGCAGCCGGAAATAAAGCGCGAGCAAATCCTCCCGAAACTCGGCCGGCTGGTTCCGGGCCAGCCAGGTCTCCGCCTCGGCGAGCGCGGATTCCAGCAACTCGGTTAAAGTTTCAGGAAACTCGTGGCTTGTGCGGATACCATTTTTTTTATCTCTGACCACCGCTGCTTGAGCTGGAAACAAGTTGAGTTCGACGGACGGATCGGAAACTTCAACCGGTTCTTCGGGATCCGCAGTGGGGCCGCCAAGTTTCCGCATCCCCGAATTCAATTTGGCCAGCGCTTTGGCGCAGCGTGGGGCTGCCTGTTTGATCGCCCGTCTGACCTCAAGCATCTCCCGGCCATCCAGATCGGCGGAGAACATTTCCCGCGCACGATCCACCAGGTTATGGGCTTCATCCACGAGGAAGGCGTATTGGCCGCCGCCCTCGCCAAAGTGCCGGCGCAAATAAACTTGGGGATCAAAAACGTAATTGTAATCACAGATGACGGCGTCGGCCCAGACGGACACGTCCAGTGAAAGTTCGAAGGGACAAACCTGATGTTTCTGGGCCACGGCTTCGAGGGTGGATCGGTTGATTTCCTCCCGTCCCAAGGCATCGCGTATCGCTGGTTTGACGCGGTCGTAATAACCAAGGGCCAACGGACATATTTGTGGATCACAGGGCTGGCCAGCGCGAACGCAGGCTTTTTCCTTGGCGGTGAGCGTCACGGTGCGAAGCTTCAATCCACCCTGGCGCAAGTTAGCAAACGCTTTCTCGGCGATGGCTCGCCCGACCGTGCGGGCCGTCAGGTAAAAGATGCGTTCGAGTTTTCCTTCACCCAGCGCTTTGACCGCCGGGAACAGCACGGAGATGGTCTTGCCAATGCCGGTGGGCGCGGCGAGGAACAGTCGCCCACCATTGGTCAGCACCCGGTAGGCGGCGACGGCCAGATCGCGCTGCCCCGGACGATAGGCCGGGAAGGGAAAGGCCAGTGCGCGAATGGACTGGTCCCGTTCCTGACACCACTGGTGACGTTCGCGGAGCCAATCCAGATAAATGGCGGTGGTCGCGGCAAAGAAATCGGACAGCTCGGCGAACGAGAATGAATGGCGCAACTCCGTCACCTTGCCGGTTGCCAACTCCAGATACGCCAGTTGAATGACGAGATTATCCAAGGCGTGGCTGCGGGCGTAGATGAAGCCGTAAAACTTGGCCTGCGCCCAATGCAGCGGATCGGCCAGGTGATCCCAGGTTCCCTGCACGGTTTTTATTTCCTCCAGCAACACCTCCTGGGGCGTGGACAGCAAACCGTCAATGCGTCCCCGGATTTGCAGGGTGAATTCGCCAGCTTCCACTACCTGCTCAACGGGAATTTCTGTCTGATATCCCGCCGGGCGTGAGCGTTGGATTTTTTGATGGCCCCGAATTCCCGCCAGGGCGCGGTACGGCCCTACGAACTGACTCTGGGTGCCGAGATCGCCCCGCCGCAGTGCAAACTCAACCAGCTCGCGCACCTGAACCGTGTGGACTGGCTTTGAAGCTGAGGCATTCATGAGTGTTTCCAGGCCTCATCCGTGAAGGGCAGGATTGAATCCAAACCCACCAATTGGTCATCAGCAGTTGGGATTGGCGCGGTGAACGGCAAGGGGCATCCGCCTTTAGGGGAAAAATAAACCTGAATGTCAACAGCGGTGGCACCGACAACTAAAAAAAAAGCCAACAGAATTGATTTCATGCAGCCAGCTTAACCAAGAACAGCCGGTGCAATAAGAAGTTTTCGGTCAGGATATCCGATAAGGCTGCACACACAAAGGATCACCAACCCTGGCATTATTAATCATTGGACTGACTGGATAAATTTTCAACGGGTCTTCGGACGGGTGTTCAAGCGCCCATGTGAAGATTTCCGAACGCGGGTCATTGTCGTAAAGCCAGCGTTCGCAGTGCTCGTCTTTCACAATGACGGGCATCCGGTCATGTAGCGGCGCGATGGTCGCGTTGGCCGGCTTTGCGCCCCAAGGCGTGCCGGAATTTTGCAGGCTTGCTGAATCGAATAAAAAGGCGACGGCGGAAATGCCGGGGTTTACAGACGAAAAAGATTTGCTTAAAAAGATTTCCGTTTGCACCGAAGCACTGCTCACGGAGCGTCAGGACGCGCCGTTGACATTGAGGCATGCACCGAAAATTCGATCACGCCGCCGCCGCGCAGAATTGATTGCCCCCTCTTGTCCACTTTGAAAATTTGCCAAACTGGTTGAACGAGTCTGAAAAAAATCACAGTCCTTTGCGATATGGGCGTTTGTCAACTATGTTTGCGGGTGCTCAATTTCTCCCCGCGCTTATTGTTTGAACGGCGGTGCGTTCTTGCCGAAACACCGCTGCGTTTGTTAATGTCCCGCCACTGAATCGCATATGCTGGTCTTCATTGATGAATCGGGCGACCCCGGCTTGAAAATTGGCGGCGGTTCTACGGATTATTTCATCGTAACGCTTGTGGCTTTTGAGGAGAATGACGAGGCGCTGGTGACGGATCAGCGTATTCAACTGTTGAAGCATGAGCTTGGATTTCCGCCGCATTTTGAATTTCACTTCACCAGCGTCAAAGGTTCTTACCGCGAAGCGTTCCTGTCCGCCGTGGCCAGTTACGGCTTTTTTTATTTCAGCATTGTCATCAACAAGCGGAAACTCACGGGTGAAGGATTCAAGTTCAAGGAGTCATTTTACAAATACGCTTGCAGTCTGGTTTTTGAAAACGCCAAGCCTTACTTGAACAACGCGACGGTGGTGATTGACGGCAGCGGCAGACGGGAATTTCGCCGGCAGCTTGGAAGTTATTTGCGGAAACGCATCAATGACACAAAAGGCGATGCGCGTTTCATCAGGAAGATCAAAATTCAGGATTCAAAGCGGAATAATTTACTGCAATTGGCGGACATGATTTGCGGAGCGGTGGCGCGGAGTTACAGCCAAAAGGATGACGCGGAGACGTATCGCCGCCTCGTCGCGCATCGGGAGATTTACGTCCAATTCTGGCCGAAATAAAAAACCCCGGCTCTATCCTTTCGGAACGCGCACCATACGGTGACAATTCAAGCCGGAGTTGTTATCCGCTGCAATACTACGCGACTCGCGTATCGCTGTCAAGGCTAACGGTTCGGCAGCCTGGCGCAGGTGGTTTTCTCGCCTTGAATTCAATGGAGCGAAGGGATTTTTTTCCGCGGCAACTGGTTTGGCGTCACGCCTTCACGAGTGTCTTGACGCAGTAACTATTGAGGCTTTCCCCGGCGGCAAGGGCTTTGGCGGCAAGGCAGCGGTGAATGGCCGTTCAATCCGAATTTTCCGCGAGCGTTTTCTTTCCTGAAGTGAGCCGGGCGTCAGCACTGGATTACGGTCAGCCCACTGACTCGTGAAAAATGCTCGTCGCGCGCAAGCAAGGGCAGGCCGGATTCGACAGCCAGTGCTGCAATCCAAATGTCGTTGACCGGAATCTTTACGCCGCGCGTGGTGCAAAACGAACGGCCAGCGTCGCCTGCCGAGTTTCTCATTCAAGTGCATGGCCTCGAATGACGGCCAATCCTTGATCGCGGATTTCCGCGACCGCCAACGCGCCGGCTTCATCGCCACAACGATGGACTGGCTCACGACCGGCGTGAATATTCCTTGTGCCCGCAACATCGTTTTCTTCCGTTACCTCCGTTCGCCGATTCTGTTTCGCCAGTTTGTCGGACGTGGCACAGGAAAGAAACCACCGTCTCATGCCGTTGCTTGCACTCTGCCGCCAGCTTGGGTCCGACCTCCGTCAGAAAAATTGCGCGGTTAGGCTTCGTGTTCACGAACCCGATTTTTTACAGCCGCGCCAGGTCCACGACCCTCGCCTCGCCCAGCGAAAGCGTCAGGCCGGCAATCGCCTCGACGTAATCCTGCGCCGTCTCCAGCGCGCGGTCGCGGCGCGAATACAAGTTCAACGCATTCGCTTTTGTCAACTGGGGCAGGGGATAGCTTCAGTTCAAAGACATCGCCGTCGGGTGCGCCAGCCGTGTCTCCAAACGGCATCGCGGTTTCGCTGCGAGTCAGACGATGGATTGGGGCGTTGATTTTTTTACCGTTCACCGTGGCTTGCGTGATTGCAGATTGTTTTGGCCAGTTCGCCGGCGAATGAATTCGCAATGTCCACGACCTTTGTTTCAACGCGCCGGGAAAATTTCCATTTGACGCGTTGATGGTAACCCGGATTTTTTTGCCCGAGTCATCGGCTGAAACAAAAACGGATGTTTTGCAAAATTGTCCGCGCTGATAGGCCGTGGTCGTTGTGTCGTCCTCGTAAAGCGTTGCTGAATTGGTTTCGCCAGCGTGCGGATAAATGTCGAGCATAATGGGATCCCACGGCAACTGCCCGGTGAATTGCATTTCGGGTGCCAGCGGCAATAGGGTTCCCGACCGGATGAAAAGCGGGATTTGATCCAGCGATGTCTGGTTGGTTACGGTGATTGGTCCGGTCAAAGTTTTGCCATTCCAGGCATTGATCCAATCGCCCGGCGGAATCCACACTGCCCGCGCGGTTGAATTATTCACTGCGGCTTGACGCCATTTGAGGCGCAGGCTGGCGTTGTATTCTAATTCCAGATATTCGATGCGCAACTGGTGTGGTTTGCCGGCGGTCAACACAGCGGAAGCTTCCGTTGTGGCGGAGCTGTGTCCTCCCCAAGCTTCAATCACCTGCTTGCCGTCAATCCAGACGCGCGCGCCGTCGTCCTCAGTTGTCGCCAAAATCACGTCGCCAACTTCCGGCGGCACTTGAATCGTTCCAGTCCAACGCGCGGAAAAATGATCGTTGGGCAGGCGCGGATCGGGACTGCCCGAACCCCAGTCGAAATCCACGGCGCGATCCGTGCGCGTCACGGTTGGAGAACCGCCCAAGGTTTCGTTGGCGAAAAATTCCGCCGACAAACCAAGTTCACCTTGCGCCGTTTTCAACCAGTCGGCGGGCACGATTTGCAACGGGCCTTGCAGCACGGGCGCGACGAGAATTCCCTTGCCTAGGAGATATTCATCATCGCGGCTGGCTTCGATAAATTGCGGGTAATCCAAGTCGAGGCGGCGCAACAGCGGTTCGCCAGTTTCATAATTTTCATGCGCCGCCGCGTAAAAGACCGGCAGCAGGCGGTAACGCATGTCCACAAAACGCCGCGCTACTTCTTCGGCTTCCGGCCCGAATGTCCACGGCATCCGGGTCAGATTATGCGTGCAATGCGGCCGGTAAACCGGCGAGAGCGCGCCGTACTCAATCCAGCGGATGTAAGCTTCTGGTGTGGGGTCGGAAATATGCCCGCCTAAATCCTCGCTCATGTAAGGGAACAGCGACTGGACGCCGGCGTGAACGGCATTTTCCACGCCGCGCTGCAACGATTCGTAACTGGGGCTGATGTCACCTGTCCATTGAAACGGAAAACGGTGCGCGGCCACATCCATCGGGCGTTTGCGGAAGCCGTTATCAATGCCGTCCACGTTGGCCATGATGAGCGGTCGTTGTTCAGGCCGGACATTTTGCGTGATGTCGTGGTAAAGCCGCATGCCCCAGACTTCCTTGTTCAGGTTCGGCATGGGTGGCACCAAATGAACCATCCAATTGCGGTCATACCACCAGATGTCCAATCCGTCGTTCAACAAACCAGACAGGCCGTCGTAGCGGAATTTCATTTCCGCCGGGTCAAGCCCATTCACGCCGGTTGGCTGCGGGTGATCGTTGAAAAGCACGCGCACATTTTTGGCGTGAGCCTCGCGGATGAACCGCGCCATGTCGGGAAAAAGATTCGTATTGGGCAGATAACCCGTCGAGGCTCCCTTCCGCCAGCCGGTGTCAACCACCAGCACATCCAGTGGAATTTTTCGCGCCCGATAATCGTCAATCTGTTTCAGCGCCGTGGCCTCGGAATAATCAAACCAGCGGCTGTCGAAGGCGCCGAAGAGAAACCGCGGCGGCATTTCGGTCGGGCCGGTGAGCTTGAGAAAATCTTTGCGCAACTGGCGATAATCGCCGCCGGGCAAAAACACATAAACGTCCGGCGCATCATTTTGCAAATCCCAGCCGCAAGTTGCCGGCAATTTTGCGTTCGCGGGCGCGGGCGTCAATCCCCACGGCGGCGGAATCATTCGGGGCGAATCGGCAAACGACCAGGCTTGAGGATTTTCCGACGGTCCCGGGAGCCATTCGCTGTTTTCCAACTTGCCGGTGCCGGTGTAAAGTATTTTTCCTTCGGGCGATTCGACGCGGGCGCCGGCCAGCGACATCGCGTTTTGCGGAACACGGACAGAATAGTCCGGCGTTTTTATGACAATTTCCGCAGCTATTGCATTGGTGGAGAATTTGATTCCCGGCCAGTTTCGATCCAGCACGTGGAACGTATTCCGATCTTCAAAACCCGCCGGGCCGCGCAATTCTAGGCGCACGAGCGAACCGGAGAGCAATTGCACGCGCACGTTGCCGACGACAATGCTGTTTGGCGCTGCGGTTGCCGCGAGCGTTGTGATGAGAAAAAATCCGGCGAAAAATCCAATCCTCTTGCGGCGCGGTCTAATTTTGAAATTCATCAAGTTCATTTAGTTCCGTGAGTTGAGAAGTTTATATCCGCCGCCAAGCGCAGCCGCCACCGCATATCCATGCGACGTTCAAAAAGAGTTTCAACCGCGGAGATATTTCACCACGGCCTCGGTGCGCGAATGGACGTGGAGTTTCTCATAAACCGTCCGCACGTAGCTCCGCACGGTGTCAATGCTGATTTTCATGCGGTCAGCGATTTCCTTGTAGGCGTAGCCGTGGGCGAGCTGGTCAAGAAATTCCTTTTCCCCCGGAGTCAGTCGCGCGAGCGAAGATTCGCCCGCCGCGGGTTTGGAAAAAAACTGGACGACGCGGCGCGCGAGCTGCGGCGTCATCGGCGAACCGCCCGCATGCACGTCGCGGATGGCTTCGAGCAGCCGCGCGGAAGCGGTGCGCTTGAGCAGATAACCGCTCGCGCCAGCCTTGAGGGAATTGAAAAGCGAGTCGCTGTCTTCATAAACCGTTAGCATGAGGAATTGCACGGCGGGCAGTTGCCGCTTCAACTGGCGGACACATTCCGGGCCTTTGATTCCCGGCAGGTTGATGTCCATCAGCACCACGTCGGGCGGATTACGAGGGATTTCTATTAGCGCGGTCTCTGCGTCAGGATAGTCGCCGGTCAGTTTGAACGCGGCGGCGCGGCGGATCAGGGTCGCGAGGCTGGTGCGGATTCCCTCGTCATCATCCACAATGGCAACTTTAATTTGCATGGCTCAATCTTAAATTTAATCGGGCACGGGCGGGTTGGGAAGCCGAACCGCCAGCTGGATGGTGGTTCCTTTTCCGGGAGAACATTGCCACGTCAATTTTCCGGCCATGTCTTCGGCGCGTCGCTGCATGTTTTTTAATCCATGCTGCTTGCCTTCGGCCTTCGGCGTCGCCGGGACAAAACCCGTGCCGTCGTCTTGTATGCAGATTTCCAGCAGGTTTGCGGAAATCTTTGCTTGCACGTGAACTTCTTTTGCCGAGGCGTGCTTGAGCGTATTCGTCAGCGCTTCTTTTACGATCAAAAAAATGTTGTGCCGAAAATCCGGCGGCAGCGGCAGCGCGGGCAAATCGTGGGGCAGGTCGAGCCGGCAGCGGGTGGGCGTGCCTTCAAACAATTCGCTGGCAAAATGCGTGATGTAGTCAACCAGACTTTGTAGTGAATCACTGCCTGGCCGCACCGCCCAGACAATTTCTTCGAGCGCGCGGACGGTCTGGTCAGCAGATTGTGAAAGCCTGATCGCATGCGCTTCCACCTGATCGGGATTGTCCTTGTCCGTGCGGAGCAAGCCGCTCAACAACGAAATGCGCGTCAAGGACGAACCGAGATCATCGTGCAAATCCTGGGCGATGCGCCCCCGTTCCCGTTCCAGCGCGTGTTTCTGTTCGGCCTGTTGCAACTGAAACTGAAATTTTTTCTTTTCAACGAAGCGCACGGTCGTGCCGACCCCGACCAGCAGGCTCATTGCCGTTAGCGTGATGAACCACCACGTCTGCCAAAAGCGCACCACAATGAAGTCGCTGAACGAGGTCGCAATCGCCATGTCACTGAAAATCCAGCCGTTGCCGCCACCGCCGTGGCGAAGACGGATTTGATTGAAGGACGCGTTCGCCTTGAACTTCGTAGTAAGGGTTTCGGGTTGGTTTTTGTCCGTCGCGCCGCGCGCGAGATTCGGGTTGAGCCACACGGTTACGAGGTCTTCATCACCGGGAACGCATTGAACTTTGAAAATGATGGTCCGTTCAACGTCGTGGCGCGGCAATTCGTAAGGCCGGAACAAACCCAGATTGGCGGGCTCGGGATGCGCGGATTTCAAGTTGAATTCGCCGGCAACCTGGTTCGATGGCCCGGTCTCCGCCGTAGCGAACGCAGAGTAGCCCCAGGCCTCTTCCGCGTTGCCCACCCCCAACCGCTCTTCGTCGCCTTCGAACAGTTGGAATCCCGCGAAATAGGGCTCCGAGGCCACATCCGAAATCGGGTCAACGTGAAACTTGAAATAGAGCGCGTCGCTGGCTTTGTCATCCCGCTTCACCGCGCCGCCAAGAATGTCTATCCCCGTGCCCGTATTATGGACGAGCCGTGCGCCCTCATCGTGCCATAGAATGGTGGCGCGCGCCGGAACGACCAACAGGTGCGCGATAACCAAGAGCAACGCAAGGAGTCGGAAGATGGCGGCGATTAGCCGAGGCATGGCGGGAATATGCGACGAGTTGGGCGGAATGACAAGCAGCGGAATTATTTTTCGCCCGGTGGAAAAGGAAAGTCAAGGCGCGCCACGCGCGCAAGCGCCAATACCACTCATTGTGGGGCTCGTTTGGGCTTCACTCCATTGGTTGCGGCGCAGGCCGCTCTTTTCAAGTTCTGCCGGTGTGAGTGGCGGTTAATCTACATAAAGCATGAGATGGTTTGCATCCCAGTCTGACCGAGGGTTGGTATGAACTGGGCAACGTCCACGCTTCCGAAGAAAAATTTGAACAGGCTCTGGCCGACTACAACCGCGCGCGCCAGCAACAGCCCCAGGATCCACAAACGGCATTTCGGATGGCTAAAGTGCTGGCAAAATTGAACCGGCACACCAAGGCGATCCAACTGTACCGCGAGGTCATCAAGCTTGACCCGGGGTTCTGGGAGGCCCATTACGATCTGGGTGGCGAGCTCGACTCGGCCAACCAGCTTGCGGAGGCCAGGGCCGAATTTGCGGAGGCTGTCCGGTTGCAGTCCGGCAATTCGCGCGCACATTTTAATTATGGCGTGCTACTGGCGAAACCGGGGCAACTTGATGAGGCCCAGCGCGAGTTTGAAGAAACCATTCGGCTTGAACCGGACTACAAAAAGGCGCAGGCCTGTCTTGCCCAGTTGAAGTCCATGAAAAAAAGCACGCCTTGATTTCCCTTGCCAGTATCGGAATAAATCCTTAATTCATAACCTTCCATGTGGTCATTGCTAAAAGAATTTCTAAAATTTTCCAAACAGGAGAAAAAATGGTGGCTCATTCCGCTGATCGTGGTGCTGCTGTTGCTGGGGGCCATTCTGATTTTCACAGCCAACTCCGGAATCGCCTGGGCGCTTTACCCGTTTTTGTAAGCCATGCCGCCGCCGCGACATATCCTCGGCATTTCGGCCTACTACCACGATGCCGCCGCCGCCTTGCTGCGCGAGGGTGAAATTATTTGCGCGGCGCAGGAGGAGCGTTTCACCCGGAAAAAAAACGACCCGGATTTTCCCCGTCTGGCCATTCAGTTCTGTCTTCGGCACGCTGCGTTGACGCCCGCGCAACTCGACGCGGTGGTTTTTTATGACAAACCGGTCCTGAAATTCACGCGGCTGCTGGAAACTTATCTTGCCGTCGCGCCCGGCGGCTGGCGCACATTCCCCACCGTGCTGTCCAACTGGCTCGGCGAAAAGCTCGATTTGCGCAAAGCCATTCGTGCGGAACTGCCGGAACTGCGACCGGATTGCCAGATTCTTTTCACCGAACATCACCAATCGCATGCGGCCAGCGCGTTTTATCCGTCGCCTTTTGACGAGGCGGCGATTCTCACGATTGACGGCGTTGGCGAATGGGCCACCACGACCATTGGCTGGGGACGCGGACGCGAAATCAAAATACTGAAGGAGTTGCGTTTTCCGCACTCACTCGGCCTGCTTTACTCCGCGTTCACCGATTATTGTGGTTTTCGAATCAACTCTGGCGAATACAAACTCATGGGTCTCGCGCCATATGGCGAACCGAAATTTGCCGACGCCATCCGCACGGAATTGCTCGACATCAAGCCTGACGGCTCGTTTTGGTTGAACCTCGATTATTTTAATTTTCTGCGCGGCACCACGATGACGAACGAGCGTTTTCACAAACTGTTCGGCGGGTCACCGCGCGGGTCGGAAGAAAAAATCGAACGGCGACACATGGACGTGGCGCGTTCTATTCAATTGGTCACGGAGGAAATCATGCTGCTCCTCGCGCGCCACGCTCGCGAAATTACCGGCCAGAAAAATCTCTGTCTGGCCGGCGGTGTCGCGCTCAATTGCGTTGCGAACGGACTTATTCTCAAAGAGAAAATTTTTGAACGCCTTTGGATCCAGCCGGCTGCGGGTGATGCCGGTGGCGCGCTCGGTGCCGCTCTGGCCGCGTGGCATTCGAAAAACACCGGCGCTCTGGCTCGTGTGAGTCAAAAACCCAGGGGCGACGCCATGCAGGCATCGTTACTCGGCCCGGCATACCCGGACGACGAAATCGAGGCGGCGCTTCGCTCGCACAACGCCATTTTTCAAAAACTGGAAAAGGACGCGTTGCTGGATTTTGCCGTCGAACTTCTGAAAGCCGAAAAAGTCGTTGGTTGGTTCCAGGGCCGCATGGAATTTGGCCCGCGCGCGCTCGGCAGCCGGTCAATTCTTGGCGACGCCCGCTCGCCGAAAATGCAGTCGGTGATGAATTTGAAGGTCAAGTTTCGCGAATCGTTCCGGCCTTTCGCGCCCATCGTTCGGCGCGAGCGCGTGGCGGATTATTTCGAACTGGACACCGCATCACCCTACATGCTGCTGGTCGCACCGATTAAAAAAGAATTGCGGCGCGCGGTGTCGCCCGAAGTGAAAGGACTCGACCGGCTCAAGGAAATCCGCTCCACGTTGCCCGCCATCACGCATGTGGATTACTCGGCGCGCATTCAAACCGTGGAGCGCGAAGACAACCCGCTGCTCTACGATTTGCTGCTGCGCTTCGAACGCGCGACCGGTTGTGGCGTGCTGGTGAACACGTCGTTTAACGTGCGCGGCGAACCGATTGTCTGCACGCCGGATGATGCGTATCGCTGCTTCATGAATACGGAGATGGATTATCTCATCATGGGCAGTTTTGTCATCGAACGCACCGCGCAACCGCGGCAAAAAATTTCGCGGCGCATTTTGCCGCAGGCCGATTGAAATGAAATTAAACTTCAAAGAGGACCCGAAAGAATGGCGCAAGTCCGCGCTGCTGACTGCGCTGGGACTGGCGATTTTAAGTTCGGTGCTGCGCTGGCGGCGGCATCTGCCGGTAAAATTTTGGTGTGCCATGCTCGCGTTGCTCGGCCTCGTGGCAATCTGCGCGGTGCTGCAACCGCGCTGGTTCCGGGGTTGGTATCGGCTCTCGTTGCGGCTGGGATTTTATTCCAGCCAGTTCATTGGACGCTGCGCGCTGGCGGTATTTTTTATTTTTATCCTGACGCCACTCGGATTTGTGCTGCGGTTGACAGGCAAAGATCCATTGCAACTCAAGCGTCCGCACAACGCGGCTACTTACTGGCATCAAGCCAAAGATTGCAATCCGCTGGACCGGCTCTTTTGAAACTCAAACTTTGAAAACAACGCCCGAACAAATCAAAAGCCGGACGCAAACCGGAAAGTAAAAAAACGCCCGGCCAGAATCCGCGCGTCGAGCCAACAATACCGCTTTCGCCGCGCCGCAAATGGCTCTTCCGTTTTATCGCGCTCGTCGTCATGCCGCTGCTGTTGCTGGGCGGACTGGAAATTGTTTTGCGACTGGCAGGTTACGGATATTCAACCGGCTTCTTTGAAAAAATCCGCGTCGGTGAAAAGGAATTTCTGGTCAACAACGAAATTTTCGGCCTGCGATTTTTTCCGCCGCAACTGGCGCGCTGGCCCAGCCCGGTCATGCTGGAAGCGAAAAAGCCCGCGAGCACTTATCGCATTTTCGTTTTGGGCGAATCGGCGGCGCGCGGCGAACCGGAGCCGCCTTACGCCGCGTCGCGTTATCTGGAAACGCTGTTGAACGAGCGGTTTCCGAACACGCACTTTGAGGTCATTAATCTCGGAATTACGGCTATCAACTCGCATGTCATTCTGCTCATTGCCCGCGATTGCGCCCGTCACGACGGCGATCTGTGGATAATCTACATGGCAACAACGAAATGGTCGAACCGTTCGGTGCCGCAACCGTTTTTGGTGCCAAAGCTCCGCCGCTCGAAATGATCCGGC